>Ga0208462_1002303_pt1 | contig 10586 bp, 9 predicted proteins | sample AD_SCU001_MetaG_FD_184452 | JGI IMG/M metagenome (GOLD analysis project Ga0208462, IMG submission 184452) | Active sludge microbial communities of municipal wastewater-treating anaerobic digesters from China - AD_SCU001_MetaG (SPAdes) (version 2) | ecosystem: Engineered > Bioreactor > Anaerobic >...
GTCCCCGTTCCGGACCCGGACGATATCGCCGGGGACGAGGTCCCGTGCGGCGATCTTCTGCCACTTGCCGTCGCGAAGCACCCTCGCCTCGAGCGCGAGCCTCTTTTTCAGCATGGCGATGGCGTTTCCGGCCTGGCGCTCCTGCCAGAAACCGACGATCGCATTGATGAGGAGGAGGGCGAGGATGATTGCGAAGTCCTCCCAGCGCCCGATGACGGCGGATATGATGAGCGCCGCCTCGATCATCCAGGGGATGGGGCCCCAGAAGTAGCGCAGGAACTTTTTGACCGCGCTCTCCTCCTTCTCGGGGATCTCGTTGTAGCCGAACCTCTGGATACGGTCGTTCGCCTCGGACCCGGACAGACCGTCCCGCCGGGAGGAGAGGGCCCGGTAGAGGTCGTCGACGGCCATGCCCCGGGCCTCATCGGTGCTGATCGCCTCGTGCTCCATGGTTCTCCCGCTCGCCCCCTCTTTATGGGATCATATATAGGTGCCGCCTGTCGGCGCGGGACCTTCAGGCAGGCGGGTTCAGGTGCGTTGTCGAGACTTCGTGGCTTTGATCGTGACGTGGTGGGCGGCGTGGCTTGACTGGACCTAGAGGATCTTGGGCATCTTAACTCTGTGGATGGGGGGTGGCGAGAACCATAAGCATTGATCCGTGGGGGCACTTCACGAGAACCTACAGAGATCAGGGAATAGAGCAGTGGGTTCCTGTTCTATACCCTATGTCAATGCAGAGAGTTCTTGCTCAATTTCTTGTACAAGGTTGTTTGATAGTATACTCTCGGGATTTACAATCTTTTGGTTGACAATTTGGATGGGGATGTTCAAATAGAGGCCATATATCAGTAAGTTGACTTCAGATTCAAGAGATGCAGTTATGGCATCCACTCTGTGTTTAAATGTGGCAACTTGCTCCTCGTCAAGAAAAGTAATGTTAATCATAACGTCCTGCTCGTTAAGGTTCCCAGAGAGATCTTTCAGATGTCGAGCGAGGACATTTTCAGCAATTACTTCGTCTTTAAATTTCAAAACCAAACCCTGACTGTTTAGTATGATCTCTCGCGTGTCGTTTGGATTCAGATGAGGGGAGTCAATAGTGAAATCTGCACCTAACTGCGAGGGGAAGTCCAACTCAAAGTAATTGTTTTGTGAGTCTAAAGGATATACTTCCAGACCCCCGAGGATTTCTGTGTTAAAATAGTCCGATACAAAATTTGTATCCCCAACAAGTAATTTCTGACAATCGGCTTTAATCTCATGCACCTGTTTACTTTTCGCAACAATATAGTCGTAAATTTCTCTATTTGTGTCGTTTATTTTCCGGATTGGGAAATACCTGTTTCCCATCCTCTTTGCGTAAAAATACTTCATCAAAGGCGAATTTAAAATCGCGCAACAGTAGTATAGATCCTCTTTATTTTCTTTCAAAGTATAGTAAAATCTCACCTGATTATTCCCTTTTGGAATTATGACTTCTGATGTAACAACGGCGCTTATTGTATACGTAGATTTTTGATCGAAAACAATTAATTTGTTTGCAATCATCTGGATCTCTTTCGGCCCGGGTCTGGCCATTATTGCTGGTTCATAATAGATTTTATAGGACCCATTAAGATAGTATTGTTTGATGTTATCTTCTTTGACAAAGTCAATAATATTGGCTTTACTGTACTCTGGGAATCGCTCCAGTTTTGAGAGTGGGCCTTTTAACATTTTGTTGATGTTGCTGAGGTCTTTTGTACTGAGGAATGTTTGGATCCGGGTAGACAGCGTCGATACATCAGAATCGACAAAAAGGTCATCCTGCCCGGATCGAACTCCTGAACCCAACGTTAAAATTTTCTCTAAAGATTCTGAATCCGCCTCAATAGTTGTTATAGGGCTGGATTGAAGACTGAAGATATAATCATGATTATTGATGAACTCTGATTGAGAGACCTCCATAAACTGGATCTCATCGATGTTTCTATTTCTATAAGTAAGGATGCCATTTTTGTTGCTTGCAGCCCCCTTCCATTCAATGTCTGCGAAAACTTCGTACTTATCTTTCAACGTGCTTACTCCCGATAAATCACGATACCTCACACGATGGCCCTCTTCAGGAGACCCTTTACGTAGAACAATGATGCACGTTGCGATTGCCGCTTCCGGTTCAAACATTGAATTTGAGCGTTCTGCAGTTTTATTGAAATTAATAAGATACTCGATCGAATAATTATCAAGCAGGTACTTCCTCAGCCACTTATACGAGGGGACGCTCAGGAGGGTGTTTGAAACAATGAAGCAAACAATACCGTTTGGGCATAACAACCGATCTGCCACACCAAATGCGAACCCAAACATATCTTTAATTTTTCCGCGATTCTTTTCATCATTGGGAACTCTACCTATAGGGCGACCCTTGTCCCAATCAAAGGGGATAATGCTTCCAGAGGGATCAAAATTATTTTTTGCATATGCAAATGGAATAAATTCCTCTTGCAGAGTGGTATTTGGAGTTATTTCCCCATAAGGGGGATTAGAGACGATAATATTGTACTTCCCCGATTTTGCATTGTTGATTCGAGAGTTTTCTCCTATCGAACCTCTCACGTCACTTGCAAAGAGGACCATCTGTAAGGGGTCCTGACTACAAGCCGCGCCTTTCGAGAGTGAAAATGAATCTGTCCGAAATAAATTTAGTTCTTGAATAGGAGTTCTCTCCAAGGCGATTTTGTCAAAGGACCTAATCAATCTAAAGTAAAGGTTAATGTCCGCAATGCTACAAGAGAGGGGGTTTATCTCAAAGCCGTTAATAGAGTTTTCAATCCTTCTTTGCTCTCCTCTGTCTTTAAAGAAATGAAATACTTCTCCCCGCACAACACCTTTTGCGCTGTCGGACATCTTCATCTGCAATATTGCTTCATTGAGGAATGTTCCACTCCCCATAAATGGATCAACAATTTTGAGCAAGTTTGCATCTTTAACGTAGAGATCGCGCCCATCCCTCCTCTTGAGTACATCCCTGACTAGCAACCACATGAGGCGGACGATGGGACGCGGGGTGTAATATTGCCCTAGCATCCTTCGATAGGATTTCCCTGTATCCTCGTCACGATCTTCCTCAAGATAGTGCTCATATACTTCTCCAAGGATATCTTCATCCAGAGCTTCAAAATATACCTCGTTAAAAGTTATAAGTAATTGTGCAAGAGTTCGCTCTTCTACCTCATGAAGAATCCAGTCATAAATATCATGTTTTAACAGAAATTTATAGGGTTTAAGATCTCCGTTCCTAAATTCAAAGATTGAGGAGAGATATTCTTTTAATCGACCTGCCAGATATTTCTCCTGTATAATCCCGTTGGAAAGATACCTTCCATTGGCCTCACCTACAATGAACCTGTAACCCCCTTCTTTACTAATATCTTCAAGAATGCGTATAAAAAACGTCTTATTGATTATCGAGTAGATTGCGGTGACTAAATACTCATCATGGTAATAATTTTCACTTTCCGGGTTTTTTTGGCAAATTATTTTAAGTAAAAGCTCTTTAGAGACCGGTTCGGGATGGGTAAAAATATCATCGATATAATTCATCTCCATAGCCCAGAGAAGGAGGTTCCTTATAGGTTGATACTCGTCCTGAGCGATCATCTCTCTAAATAATTGATTAAACTCGTCTTCATCTAAATCCTGAAGAGAGGTGGTAAATGCAGCTCGTATAGGTTCAAATTTTATAGTAACATCATTTTTTATGGATTCCATGACGTAAAAGAGCGATTTGATAAAGTTTACCCGTACCGCTTTATTCCGGATATCGAAGCGTTCACTGTGCTCTCTAGGATCTGGAAAATCGTATGTTTCAAACAAATTAGCATGTGAGAGCATTTCAAATTTTAAAGATTCTGGGGCTGTAAAATCAAAGAAATCAAATTTTTGGATTAAAACCTTTTTAAATTCCTCAATCTCGTGGTTTGAAATTGTGTCTGGATTCTCAGAGTCAAGTATCTTCCAGTTGATGAGAACATCCGCTCTGAACAGAAAGAATGAAACATAATCCGTTGAGGCGATGTATTTGATTTTGCCAGAGTTTAGAAGAACATATTTTTTCAATTGACAAAAATCGATATTGTGAATGGACCTATTTAATGAGTTAAAATTCTTTGTTTCGATAACAAATCGTGACATTAGGTGTTTTGTTTTTCTCTCTTCATTTCCATATAACCTAATGTCGGGAGACTTGCTTCCTGAACCTTTGGAGGATTGCGGCACATCATCATAAATATTGTCATATGTATAGCCGAGCTGACCTAAGATCTCTTGGATAAAAATTGCCCGATCATTTCTCTCAAATCCTGACTGAATTTTAACTGAGTGATTTGCCTCAAGACTTTTCGTATATCTCTCTAAATCCATTCTGCTCCCCAGTAGTAATTAACTTGTCACACTATTTAAGCGTTTAAAGCAGGTTATTTGATTTTCCAATAGACCCTGTTTCCCTCGTGCTTCATCGAGACAAACTGGCCCTGATGGAGCACCTCCAGATACTTCTTTGCTGTCTCCCAGGAGATGCCGAGTTTCTCGGCCACCTGCGAGGTCGTCAGGGGTCTTCGGGCGGTCTTCAGGAGCCGGAGGATCGCCTGCTCGTAGACGTTCAGCGTCACGCTGATCCCTTCTCCACCACCCGCAGCTCCATCGGGATCTCGCGGTTGGGCCGCGGGTCCTCCGCCGCGATCTGGATGTTCAACTCAACCACACCCCCCTTCTCCAGCGCATAGAACTCGGCAACCTCCCGCGGGATGCGGATCATGAGTTGCTGCCCAGTAAAAAATCACTTTTTGCTAAGGTAGAACAATAGAGTGATTGCAGCTACTCCCACAACCACTTTTGGAAACGGGAGTTCAAGGACAGCGGCAACGAGATTGAGTTGGGATTGGGCGTCATCAACGAGCATCGCCACCCGGTATGGGAGGAGAACGATTCCGATCAGTGACATAATGAGGGCGCTCACCAGCAGGTAGAACGGCTTAAAGCACCTCACAAGAGACGAGATGCCGCAATCAACCATCTCTTGTAAAAGATTCATAATTCTTCTATTTATCTTGAAACGATAAACCTTGTGCCCTTGAATCCTAATTTTAGGGGCTATGGTACAATAGTATCGAGCGCTCACCCTCAAACACAATTCGCAATCTGGCGCACCTTTGATATGGGTCTTCTGCGTTATCTACGGTGTATTATACGGGAGTATGGCTAATGGATGAACGGGTGCGCCGGAGGATGGAGGAGGTCGTGGATGAGATGACCGCAGGGCAGAGCGAGACACGAAGAGACCCCGAACGGATTGATGAGGTCCTCGGAAACCTTCGGGAGATATGGATACGGGACACCGATATGCGGTTCGGGCAGTTGGTCTACAACCTCTTCTGGCAGATGCCGGAGACGAAAAAGACGGGAGAGGGAGGGATCGATATGTTCTATGTCGAGGATGATGCCTTCGAGCGCCGATTGGATGAGGTGATCCGCGAGGGCTGGCAACCCCTCAAACCATAACCCCCTCGATTGATCCCTATGGTTCGATCTTTTTTGGGCAAAGTAGCGAGGCGTTAACCGCCCATCCCCCGCGTGCAACACGCCGTCTGAAGATCCCTGTTCTCCCGCGAACGCAACAGAACCGTGTCGGCAGGTTCATATGATGTCCGGGGGATGCAGGGCCATGGCGGCGAGGGACCCGGTCTGCGGGATGCTGGTGGACCCGGCAACGACGGCGTACTCGGTGGAGGCCCGGGGCGAGACCTACCACTTCTCAAGCGAACTTTGCAGGGATACGTTCATCAGGGGCGAGAAGATCGCCTACTTCTCAATGGAGATCGGCATCGAGAGCGAGATCCCGACCTACAGCGGGGGTCTCGGCGTGCTTGCCGGGGACGTCATCCGTTCGAGCGCCGATCTCCTCATCCCGATGGTCGCGGTGACGCTCATCAACCGGAAAGGCTACGTGCGGCAGCGGCTGACCCCGGAAGGCGACCAGATCGATTCTGCGGATGAGTGGGACCCGAAGAAGCACATGCGGGAACTTCCCCGGCGGGTGACCGTGCGGATAGGAGACGCCAACGTCGCGATCCGGGCCTGGCTCTACGATTACTGGAGCCCCGTCGGCGGCCTCGTGCCGGTCTTCTTCCTTGATACGGACCTCCCGGAGAACACGCCGGAAGACCGGGGGATAACCGACCACCTCTACGGCGGCGACCCGGAGTACCGCCTGAAGCAGGCAATCGTGCTCGGGATCGGCGGGGCCCGGATGCTCGCTGCGCTGGACATCAAGGTCGGCAAGTATCACATCAACGAGAGCCACTCAAGCCTCCTCACCCTCGAACTCCTCAGGCATGCGGGGATGGACGAGGAGAAGGTGCAGATGCAGTGCATCTTCACCACCCACACCCCGGTGGCGACGGCGTTCGAGACGTTCCCCCGGGATACGGCAATTCACCTGCTCAGCGCCGAGATTCCGCCGACCCTGCTCGACGAGTACATCGGTGAGGACGGGCTTGCCCTCGCGACCCTCGCGTTCCGCCTGAGTAAATACGTCAACGGCGTGACGACGGCGCACATGAACTTCTCACGGCGGCTCTTCCCGGCCTTCCATATCCGGGCGGTAACGAACGGCGTCCACCCGCATACGTGGACGTCAGGATCGTTCCGGGACCTCTACGACCGCTACATCGCGGGCTGGGCGCAGGAGCCGGAACTGCTCGTCAGGGTCGATGCGATCCCGCACGAAGATATCAGACACGCTCACCGGCAGGCGAAGCAGGCCCTGGTGGATTACGTCAGGGAGAAGAATGGCGTCGACCTGGACCCCGAAGCGCTCACGATCGGGTTCGCCCGGCGGGCGGCGGCCTACAAGCGGGCAACCCTGCTCTTCTCGGACCTCGATAAACTGCGGGAGGCCGGCAGGCGGGGGGCGATCCAGCTCGTCTTCGCCGGGAAGGCCCACCCGGCGGACGCTGTCGGCAAGCAGGAGATCCGCGAGGTCCACGACGCCCTGCGCGACCTTGATGGGGAGGTGACGGGCGTCTACCTCGAGAACTACATGATGGATATCGCGGGCCTGATGACTGCGGGGGTGGACATCTGGCTGAACACACCCCTCCCGCCTTACGAAGCGAGCGGGACGAGCGGCATGAAGGCCGCCTTGAACGGCGTGATCAACTTCAGCGTCCTCGACGGCTGGTGGATCGAGGGCTGGATCGAGGGGACGACGGGGTGGGCTATCGGCCCCGGACCCGGTGCGCCGGTGAGCGAGGAAGAGCGGCGGAGGCAGGAACTTCAGGACCTCTACAGCAAACTGGAGTACCTGATCATCCCCACCTACTACCTCCGGAAGGATGCGTGGGTGACGATCATGCGGAGTTCGATCGCGAAGATCGCCTACTACTTCAACACGCACCGGATGATGCGGCGCTACGCGACGGAGGCGTATCTCTAAAGGGGTCGAAAGGGGGCGGATCTTCTGCCTGATCAGCATATGTAACAGGGATGTTACAGGATCCCTCGTGATGTAACCGTATTGTAACAATCCCGGCTCCCCTGTAACAAAACTGTAACGCATAAATCCGCGGCCGTAAAATCCTTCTCTCATGTCGAGAGTCGTCCGGATCGACGAGGAGGCGCTGGAGGTCGCCCTCAAGTATGGGAAAAACCTCTCACTCGGGGTCATGAAGATGGAAGAGATGCTCAAAAAACAGGAGAAGGCGAAGCGCGACTACACTGCCATCGAGGAGATGGTCCGCCGGACCATCAGGGAAGAGCTCGAAGTCCTGACCTCCCGGTACTGATTCACCCCCGCCCCGATAGCACCGTCAACCCCCGGAGCCACGCAAACGGAGCCTGCTCAAACTCACGGGACGTCATCCGCCACTCCCAGTTTCCCTCCGCCGTCGAGGGGTAGTTCATCCGTGCCGCGGCGCCGAGACCGAGGATGTCCTGCATCGGGATGATGCAGACCCGGGCAACCGATCGCATCGCAAGAAGGATGAGTTCCCGGTGGACCTCGTTCGCCGCCACCTCCCTCCCGATGTAGGCAAAGAACCGCTGCCTATCCTCATCCGTCGCCTCCTCCTCAAACCACCCCCGGGCCGTGTTGTTGTCGTGCGTCCCCGTGTAGCAGATGAGGTTTGGGACGTAGTTGTGCGGGATGTGGGCGCTCTTCTCGATCCCCTCGCCGAACGCGAAGAGCAGGATCTTCATCCCCGGGAACCCGAACCGGTCCAGAAGCCCCTGGACGGCCGGAGTGTTCGCCCCCAGGTCCTCGGCGACGATGGCAAAGCAGGGGAACCGCCGGGCGAGCGCCTCAAAAAACTCAGCCCCCGGCCCGTCGACCCAGGTGCCGTGCTCGGCCGTCGGGTCGCCTGCGGGGACCTCGTAGTAGTCCGCGAACGCCCGAAAATGGTCGATCCGGAAGAGGTCGTAGAGCTCGCTGGAGCGGGCCACCCGGCTCACCCACCAGGCGTAGTCTTGCTCCCGGAGCGCGGGCCAGTCGTAGACCGGGTTCCCCCAGAGTTGGCCGGTTTTGCTGAAGATATCGGGCGGCACGCCCGCCACGACGGTGGGACGGAGGTCGTCATCGAGTTGAAAGACCCCGGGGTTCGCCCAGACGTCGACGCTCTCACAGGCGACGTAGATCGGTATATCGCCGATCACCTGGACCCCGTGGTCGGCGCAGTGCCGGCGGAGGGCCGACCACTGCCGGTCGGCGAGGTACTGGAGGAACTTCTCCTTCCGGATGCCGTCCGCGAGCCGCTCGCGCATCTCGTCGAGCGCCTCCGGCTGCCGGGCCCGGCCCTCCTCCGGCCACTCCCTCCACGCCTGCCCGTGAAAGTGGTCTTTGAGCGCGACAAAGAGCGCATAATCGTCGAGCCACCACCCCGCCCCGGTGGTGAACGTATCATACCCGCACCCCGGCCCCGACTCGCAGAACCGTTCGTATGCGAGCGCAAAAAGCCGTTCCCGGTACCAGGCGGCCGCCTCGTAGGCCACTTGCCGCTCCGGGAAGTCGGGTGCCGGCTCCAGGTCGTCCTGCTCCAGGAACCCGTCCCGGACGAGCACCTCCGGGCTGATCAGGAGGGGATTTATGGCAAACGCAGACGGGCTGCTGTAGGGAGAGTTGCCGGAGGCCAGGTAGGTCGGGTTGAGCGGCAGGATCTGCCAGTAGTGCTGCCGTGCTCGCTCAAGCGCCTCGGCGAACCGGTATGCCGCCGGGCCGAAGTCGCCGGTGCCGTACGCCGACGGCAGGGACGTGATGTGCAGGAGTATCCCGCTTCCCCGTGTCTGGATCATCTCTCAATTCTCCCGGGCGGGAGATTTTCGCCGTTACGGCACCGGCGCCCTCCCCTCCGCCGCGAGCCTTGCGAGGTAGGCCTCGCGCCGGGCGAGATAGATAGTCGCCCGCTCCCCGAAGGGCACATACTCCGCGACAGCCCGCCCCTCCCCCGCGAGCCGGAGTTTCGTCTCGTCGGCAAGCCCCATCAGGAACGCGAACTCGATCGTCCCGGCCGGGTGCTCGAGCAGCCACGCGACCAGATCGGGATCGTGGGTGCCGGCCGAGAACGGCACGCCCCGGTCGATGAGGTCCGCGGCAAGCGCCCGGAAACGCCGCCGAACCTCATCGAGGTCAGCCGTATCCGCCGGGTAGACCCCTTTCACCAGGCGGGGCCGGATCCCGTGGCGGACGATCCGCTCCAGGTCGTCCGGGGTTCGGTCGAGGGAGGTCTGGAGGGCGAGCGTCACCGCCGTCCCCTCCCGGGCGCAGGCGATGGCGGCCTCGACCGTCGTCTCCACAAGCCCCCGCCCCTCCATGTCCACCTCGAACCCGACACCGTGCTCCCGGGCCTCGCCGCAGAGCCGGAGCAGCGAGTCGCGGGCGGCTTCCCGGTCAAAGGACGCACCGAGCGCGGTCATCTTCACCGTTAAGGATGCTTCGAGGGCGTGCTCATCGATCGCGGTTACGGCGGCGGAAGAACGCTCCCGGTTCTCCCGGACCTGCTCCTCGCTTTGGGCATACTCCCCGAGGGCGGCGAGGATGCACCGGACGCCCCGGGCGTTCTGCACCTGGCACCGCCGGACCGCCGCATCGAGATCGGGCAACGTCCAGCGGCGAGCCCTCTCAGGGGTCGCGGAGACCACGCTCTCCTCACCGCGCCGCCACCGGCGCCTCCTCCCGGATGGTGAAGCGGTCGCGGAGAGTGTCCTTGATGCAGGCCTCGAAGATGTCCCGGACGTGGGTGTGGGCGATCTCGAGCCAGTCTCCGACCCCGTCAGGCGGGACGCTCTTCTCCTCGGCCAGGAAGTAGTCGATGTTCAGGAGGTACGCGTTGTTCTTCGTCGACTCCGGCACGGCGTCGGTGAGTTCCACCCGGCAGTTGTCGCGGTTGTCGTGGAACGCGAACTCGCACCCGGTGATGAACCCTGCCGGCACCCGCGGGAGTTCCGGCGGAAGGGTCGGGTAGAAGGCGAAGTAGTCCGAGAGCGTCACTTCCCGCTCCGGGATCTCGATGAGGTTGACGTAGCGGAGGTTCATGGTCCCGATGGCGTCGACCCCC
>Ga0208462_1002312_pt1 | contig 10560 bp, 7 predicted proteins | sample AD_SCU001_MetaG_FD_184452 | JGI IMG/M metagenome (GOLD analysis project Ga0208462, IMG submission 184452) | Active sludge microbial communities of municipal wastewater-treating anaerobic digesters from China - AD_SCU001_MetaG (SPAdes) (version 2) | ecosystem: Engineered > Bioreactor > Anaerobic >...
CATTCCATGACATCGCCGGAGCTGGAATGATGAAACCGTTGCGGAATTTCTTCCTGGACATCGATTACTACCAGTACTGCAAACACCGGCAGTACGTGGCGGGGGATGTTTTTCTGTCGCACAAGCTCAAGGAGGACAACCGCTTCATCGCGGTTCTCTCCGACGGGCTGGGCAGCGGGATCAAGGCGAGCGTTCTCGCCACCCTGACCGCGACCATGGCGCTCAAATACATCTCCAACTACGCGGACATCAGGGAAACCGCCGAAGTCATCATGGACACGCTTCCCGTTTGCAGCGTGCGCAAGATCAGCTACTCCACCTTCACCATTGTCGACATCAACAGCTCGGGGCACGTGCGCGTGATCGAACACGGCAACCCGGCCTACGTGCTGATGCGGCAAACCGAAAGCGTTCCCGTCGAGAAGACCCCGATCCAGCTCAAGAAGTGGCATGACCGGGAAGTGAGCTTCTCGGAATTCAACGCGTGCATCGGGGACCGGATCCTCTATTTTTCCGACGGCGTGAGCCAGGCGGGCATGGGCCGCCCCGAGTATCCCCTTGGTTGGGGCAGGAAGAACGTCATCCAGCAACTCAAGAAATGGATCAGCTGGGAGGACGACATTTCGTCGCGCGTCCTGGCCATGAAAACCGCCATTCGGGCACGGCAGATCGACGGCTACGAACCCAAGGACGACATCACCTGCGGGGTGATGTACCTGCGCCACCCCCGATCCCTGCTCGTCGTGACGGGCCCCCCCTACTCGGACACCAAGGACGCGGAACTGGCCCAGATGGTGGAAGCCTTCCAAGGGCGCAAGGTGATCTGCGGAGGCACGACGGCATCGATCATCGGCCGGGAGCTCGACCGTGACATCGACATGAACCTCGACAGCCTCGATCCCGACGTTCCCCCCTCTTCCATGATGGAAGGGATCGACCTCATCACGGAAGGCACCCTGACGCTCAGCAAGGTGGCCGACATCCTCGAACGGGGGCAGAAGCCCGAGCTGATGCGCGCCAACGCCGCGACCACCCTCGTGTCCAATCTGCTCGACAGCGACATCATCTTCTTCGTCGTGGGCACGCGCATCAACGAGGCGCACCAGGACCCGAATCTCCCCGTCGAGCTCGACATCCGCAGGAACATCATCAAGAAGATCACGAACCTGCTCGAAGAGAAATACCTGAAGGAAACCCACAAGCGGTTCATTTAGGAACTTCGCGCGATAGCCGGTACTGGTTGGTGGGGATGGTCGGCATCCGGTTTCGCCGGCCACGTCTCCCTGGCCGCAGAGCGTGACCCGCGTTGCGTGCCTGGAACAGAGCGCGGTATTCCAGGCATGCCGGTGCGCAATCCCGGTGACTCCGAGACGCCGGCCTGACCGTGATGCTGCTTCCACAGTTTGTCCGCCGTGTCCCGTGCCCCTATCCTGCTTCCCGTCGCTCCGGGATCAGCCTTCCTGTATCCATAAACGGCCTGCGTCGAACCGCGGCCGCTTCGATCTCCTGCAGGCCATGTTCCGCGCGGCCGCTCGACCCTCGGCAAAATCATTCGAGACTGCTTGATAAACGCCGGAGGCTCACCCGACGGGTTGCTTCGCTTTTGTTCCCGACGCCCGTTCTTTGAGTTGACCGACAATGGGATGTTCCGGCCCGAGTTCCTCGACGGCGATATCGACCGGCAATTTCCCGTCGTAGGCAACGATGTCCAGGCGGGCGCCGGCATCGATGAGCGGTTGAGCGCTATCCGGGTAGGCGTGCCACAAAGCGTCGTGCAGGGGCGTGTAGCCGTTCGCCGGTCCCTGGTAGTCCAGGTTGACGCCTTTTGCCTTCACGAGCAGGCGCGTGATTTCAGTGTGCCCGTTGTAAGTCGCCTTGTGCAGCGGAACCGCGCCGAACACCGGCTCGATCGCGTTCACGTCGGCGCCCCGTTCGATGAGTTCCCGCACGATGTCGACATGCCCCCGGAGCGATGCAATGAGCAATGGCGTGTGACCGTCCCAGAGCTTGCCGACGATGGGAAACCGCTCGTCCAGGTCGCCGCCCCTGGCGAGGGCGGTTCGCACCCCTTCGAGGTTCCCTTCCAGAACGGCCTGATTGACGCCGCCCGCGCACTGCCTGGAATCGTCGGACGCGCGCCTCTCCCGGACCATTTCCTTGATCCTGTTGAGAGCCGCAAGCCCGGCCTCCCCCTTGTTCACGTTGAGGGCGTACTCGATATGCCGATCGATGGTGAATCCGTAATGGGTGAGCACCTCGATCCGGGCGTCGTGCTTGAGGAGGAGGTCCACAATCGCGTCCGACTTGAACCAGATTGCCTCGAACAGAGGGGTGTGCCCCGTGCTCGCCGCCTGCAGGTCGATCCGGGCGCCGGCTTCGATGAGCGCTTTCACGGCCTCGAGGTGCCCCCCCTGGCAGGCCTTGTGCAAAGCGGAGGCGCCCGCGCGCCGATCCACCGCGTTCGGGTCCGCTCCGAACCGGATCAACATCCGGACGAGGCCGGCATGCCCGCGCGCCGCGGCAATCATCAACGCGGTCAGCCCACTCCTCTCGTCGCGGACGCCGGGATCCGCGCCGAACGGCAGGAGGTTCAAGGCCTCCCGCTCATCGCCTTTTTCCGCCGCCGCGATGAGCCGCGCGCGCAGATCCCCGCGAAACGGCACGATCCCCTTGACGGTGTCCCAGTAGGACGTCCAGAAGACTATCTTGCTGTCGCCCACCCGGAACCGCTGAATGAATTCGATGTCGTAGCACAACGCCGTGGCCTTGACTTCCGCGACCTCGTGCACGACTCCCAAAGCCTCGTCACCGTCGATGACGAGTTTGCGCAGCTCGAAACTCCGGACTTCCGCCCTTTCGGCCCAGACAGCGAATGTTTTCCGAACCGCCTCGATTCCACGGTATTCCCCCAGCCAGGGGATGATGTCGCTGAGACCCGCTTCGGGCGGGTTATTGATCCATACGACATCCTTGTCGAGGCAACTCAGGGCTTCCTCTCCATGGCCCGACCGCAGAGCGCGAAACCACTGCTCCGCGACACTCCGAGTCGTATCGGACGACACTGTCATTTGCCCACTCCCTCCTTCAAGCAATTCCCGCCGCACGGGCGAGCCGCGGTCCGCCGCATGCATGAGGCCCCGCCACTGCGGGGCGCGCCTGCCGTCCCCATCCCCGGCGCTCCGCTCCAGGCCCCGCACGGTAACGTCTTCGCGCGGATTCCTTGTGCGGCGCGTCCCGCGCAGGAACCGGCCCGGTCGCGCGGACATTTCCCCCGGCAGGGAAATCAAGGCGTATTCCGGGCAGGAGCCGCCCGGATCCCGCAAGGAAGCGCCTACAGGTTCTTGTACGCCCGAATGAGCGGCGAGGGGTCCCAGTACACCTTCCAGCGCCGGATCTTGCCGCCGACGATTTTCAGGTTGGTGGCCACATACAGGTCGTACTCGTTCCCGTTTGCCAGGCACTGCGCGTGCTCATGCACGATCGCCAGCGCGTCCTCGCCTTCCACCGTGAGCTGTTGCAGGTTCATGGCCAGCATGCGCGAGTATCGCGCCCAGACCTCGAAACTCTTGACGACCGCTTCCAGCCCCAGGTACGAGCCCAGCCAGGGGGCAAGATCGCTGACCCCGGGTGTCGGCGCTATGTTCTCCCAGACGACATCCGGGTGAACGAGCTTCAGAGCCTCATCGAAAGTCCCTTTCGAGAGATTGTCGAACCAGCTCACCGCCACGCGGCGCGTTTCGTCGGGAGAGGACGTTGCCGTCGCGCCCGGAGGTGGAGGAGACGGGAACCCGGCCTTCACGTCCTCGACGAACCCGGCATAGTCGCGAAGCGCCCACACCTGCTCGAATTCCAGGTATTCGCGCATCGGCAGCCATCCCATTGAGTTGCGGTCCAGGTTTTCGAGCGAATCGACGTCCACGATAGCGATCACCCGATGCTGGGAGACGACCTTGTAGAGACCCTTCACCAACCCCGACCGGATTCCCTCGAGGCCGTGCTCGCCTTCCAGCGCCTCAAGCCTCCACAACTCATCCTGGCTGATGCGCCCCTGGTAGTTCCACTTCATTTGGACATAGAAAAGCATACGAGTCCTCCTCGTCATCCGGGGTTTGGGTCAGTCCCGATTCAGGCCCCGCCCGACCGCTCGCCGGGACGGATGATCCAGTTCTCCCGCCCCACGAAGGTAAAAAGGTAGCGGTCGTCGGCAACGGATCGCCAGCTCTCCTCCACGGCTTCCAATCGCTCGGGCACAAGCGCTTCCCGCATCTTTTCAAGGTCTTCGAACGACCAGACCTCGATTGCGTCAAAGCGAGGTTCACCCAATCCGTACAACCCCCGGCGGGCAAACCCGATCAGGTAGCCCTGTAGTCCGGGAAGCGCGAGCACGGTCTCACCGTGCGCCTTCAAGAGGAGTCGCCGAAATTCGTCGAGATCGGTGCCGGGTTGTCTCTTCAAGAATGAGTAGAATTTCGTGAATTCGGTGGTCGAGCTGACGGATTCTCGAATGACCACCGACTCCGCCTCGTGAACGAATGTCTGCCAGAAAGCCGCCCACCGCGGCTCATCGGCGCGCGCGCCTTGGAGGAACTCCGGGCTGCGAAACGATGCGATTTGCTCCTCTTCGTTGGCAACCCAGATTTCGGCCACGCCTTCGAAGAATGGAACCTCGCGCTTACACGGGTACCGCAGGCGAGGGGCGACAAGGTATTGTCGAATCTGGGGAATCCTTGCCGCGTAATCGACGGCATGGAAGTGAACCCAGTAGCACTGGAAAGCCTCGGCGGAGAGCCCCGGTTTCGGTCCGGCGAAGATGAACTGGTGGATCATCGTCTTTTCCTTTCTACAAACCGGAATCGAGAACGACGTCGATCAGGAACGGCCGGTCGTCGCCAAACGCACGGTCCAGGGCCGGAGCGATCTCCTCCGGTTTTTCCACGCGAACGGCATCGACTCCCTGCCCCTGAGCCAACGTATCGAAGCGCAGGATCGGCCTCGCAAGGTCGAAAGCGTCCGGGAACGCCTGATCGGTTGGCTGGTTGTGGTCCTTCCAGTACTGCCGCAGATTGTATTTCAGGATGCGATAGCTCCGGTTGTTGCACACGACGAATTTCGTCCCGATGTTGTGACGGGCGGCGGTGCTCAGCGCCTGGATCGTCTGCATGCTTCCCCCGTCGCCGACGACGCTGACGACCACCCTGTCCGGGTGCGCCACCTTCAGCCCAAGACCGCCCGGGAGGCCGGTTCCGAGCATTCCGGCTCGCGTTTGGAAGTACGTGCCCGGTTTGTCCTGGGGCAGAGTGCGCAGCAGCTCCGGGGAATGTGTCAGAGCCTCATCGAAGATCAGCGCATCGTCGGGCACCCGGCCGGCGAGATCCTCAAAGAAGCGTGAGGCCCGAAGGGGCGTCCGGTCGCGCACGGCGGCATCGCTTGCCCGAAGTTGCTCCCGTTCGCCGCGCTTCTGAGCCTCGATGCGCCTTATCCGCTCGCCGGCCTCTTTCTTTTCAGCCGCCCCCATGACGTCGTCGAGTGCCGTGGCAAGCATGCCGAGCGCCGGTTTCGGGTCGGCCAAGGCCCCTACCGTCACGGGAAAATTCTTCGCGATCTCGCTCGTGTTGAGGTCGAACTGGACGATCCGGGCATCCGCGGCGAAAATCCCTTCGATCGACGGAAACACTTCGGGCATCACGGTGGTTCCGCAGATCAGGACCGCGTCAGCCAAAGCCGTGTATTTCCGGCTGACTTCCCCGAACATGTGCCCGCCGTAACCCGCAAACAACGGGTGAGACGCCGGCATGTTGACTTCCGAGCAGTTCGCCCCCCAAACGACGGCGCCGAGCCGCTCGGCCACGGCGACGAGCTCGTCCTGTGCGTTGGATGCCGCGATTCCGTCGCCCATCAAAACCAGGGGATTCTTCGCCCCGGAGAGAAGCCGGGCGGCATTCCCGATGACACCCGCGTCCGGCGCAATCCGGGAATATACGGGCCGGGTCGCAACGATGGGTTCGGTATTCGGTTGGTCGAGAACGTCCATGGGCAACACGAGAAGCACCGGTCCCATCGGAGGAGTGGCGGCGGCCTTGAAAGCGCGGCGCAGGAGCCGGAGCAGGGAGCCGGAGTCCACCACCCGCCACGCACACGGGCCGTTGTGGTCCGACTTGACGAAAGGTTTGGCCATCGTAACGAGGTCGGCCGCCATCTGTCCGTCAAGCGCCTCGTACCTGAGGCCTGCTTCTCCGGCAACGACCACCAGCGGCGTATACCCCCGCCGCGCGTAGTACATCATGCCCAGACCGTTCGCCAGGCCCGCGTAGCTGTGCAGTTGCACGACGGCAGGGGTGCGGAGCGCGCGCGCGTACGCATCGGCCATGGCCACCGCGGTGCCTTCGTGAAGCGAAAGATAGTACCGGATCGACTGAAACTCCTCGTCGCGCAGAGCATCGAGGAGGTTCTGTTCCGAAGAGCCGGGGTTGCCGAACAAAGAAGTGACGCCATCTGCGAGCAATTGCCGAAGCAGTGCGAAGCGTCCGGTGTTCTTGTCCATGGCGGCGCCTTTCCTCCAACCGGATGTACAGTGTAATTGCCGCGGCAATCGACTTCCGTCACGACTGCCTGGCCGTGGCCCAGCCCCACCGGCGTGGACCGCCTGTTTCCAGGAGCTTCACGATCATCTCGCCGGTCAGGACCGAGTCCGGGGTGGAGCGTCCGGTGATGAACGGATAGTCGACGATGACCGATGTCTCGCGGCCGACGTTGGGATGAAACTGCCCGTCGGGGCCGACGGCGTCGCGCAGCATATACTCCAGGGTGTAGAAGGGCGGGCCGAGGTTCACCCAGTTGCCCGAAGCCCGGGTCAGGATCCGCCCCGTTTCCGGATCGAGCACCCCTGTATTGTCCTTGTAGTCGTATTCCTTGGCGTGGCCGGTCACATGCTTTCCCCAGATGATGCTCCTGCTGTCGTCGAAATTGCGGGCCTGGGCAAGGCAGGCGACCCCGTAGCACTCGGCCGCGATCGGCTTGTCCTGCTCGAGGAATCCAAGGATGAGGTCGTGGACGCGGTAGTTGTTCACAAGATCGATCATCGGACCGCTGCCCCCGACGATCAGCAGCGCGTCGAACTCGTCCGCCGTTTCCCGCTGGGCCTTGGCGCGCAACGAATAATAGCGTTCCCACTTCCGCAGCGGCGACTTCACGGTCTCGAGCTCGCCGCTTTCGTCCATGTACCGGATTTCTTCCCTGTCGCTCCAGTAGGGGCGTTCCGGAAATATCGCCGACAGGTTCCTCGGGTTGTCCAGACGCGGGTTCGAAGCGTCTTCGACAGCCTTGACCTTTTCGGCCGTCTCACGGGATGTCACGCTCTTGCCGAGAGGCGGATCCTCGAACTCGGGATCCATGCTGGGAGGCAGAGCATGGGCGCGTCTGCCCGTCGGCGTGCAGAACACGGATCGGTAGCCCGCCCTGTCGAACTGTTCCAAAGGCCCCACAAGTTCCTCCCCCCAAAAACCCCATTCCGAAAGTACGATCAGGATCGATTTGCTCATGTTCGCATTCCTCTGTGTGTCCCTGGTTGAATCCTGTTGTTCGATCGTTTCGGTGAACGAAACGGCAGCTCCACATTGCCTGTCTCCCCGAGCCCTCACCTGTTCGACCCGATGCGCCATGGGACGACGCGGCGTGCCACATCGCCCGCTGCGCCCGCGCACGACGACGCCGCCGGCCACGGCAACTCCGACATCCGATTGCTTACGTGTCGCTTTCCCATGGCTTGCGTTTCCCAATGCAGTCTCACGATGGATCACCGATCCGACGCAACGGCCTCCACTCCTTCTCCCACCAATACGGCAGGCAAACTCCGAGCCTGCGTGCGCACATGATCCTGTTCGGGCCGCGGCCCTTCCCCTTCTCGGCCGACTGTGCCGGTAAGGGCCTGATCACCTGTTCCGCCGTCTCAGCCTCGCAGCAGGCGTTGCGAAAAGCAGATGAGCCGTTTCGCGCGGCAGCAACGGTCCTGTTCTGTTCGTCGATCGATGTGGCGCGTTCGAAACACCTGATGCAGCCGGGTCGTCAGCATGGGGCGGCAAGCAGGATCCACAGGCACGTTCTGCAGCGGTGGTCGGCAATTGGACTTTCCTGTCGAGAATCGTCGCAGTTGGCCTATGTGTCCACCTGCGATCATACTCCGGGTCTCTTGGGGTAAGGTGAAATCAGGAGCGAACCGACATGAGCGTCTCAAATGGAGCACTCAGTCATAGCATGAGTCGAAGAAGATCCTATGGTTTGATGATAAAACACATTGCGATGGTGTCAAGAAGAAAATGTTTAAATGGAATATATTTATTATATTTGTATCAGAACATTCAGGAATATTTAGGAAAATACCACTATATATAGATATGAATATACTAGATATTGAATGAGCTTTCTGCTATAAACAGACCCGTGAAGATTCTGAATATGACAGATATCATATCAATAATTTATGAGCATTGAAATGATCATTTATTACAAATGGCTTTTGCCTGTCAATACACTCCAATGGCTAAGTTTGATAATATACAGAGCGTCATGAATATTTGGGCATTGAGAACGTGTATCGATGACCTGAATCGGTTCGGCCGGGTCGTCTCCGCTCTCCATGGTGCGCATCCAATTACAGCCGCGTGCATGGATGCCCACATCAGATTCGGACCTCCACTCGGTCCCGCCGGCCCCCTCTACTTGGAAACAAACTCAACCGTATTGAGGTCGACCTGGATCTTGATCTGGTTGTTGACCTGCTCCAGGACGTCGCTGAGCCTGCTCTTCAGCCGGCCGCCGTGAGCGGCGTGAACGACGAATTGATCGTTCTCGTGCGGGGAGACCGCGAGGAAATCATCAACGTCCCGTCCCGGCTCAAACTCCCCGCCTGCCCACCGCAGCGCATCGACGCAGCGCCGGAAGACTTTCGGGTAAATGAGGCTCCCCTGCTCGGGGCCGATGTCGTCGAGCGTGTTGACGGTAAAGCGGCTCGTCTTGTCCAATGTCCAGAGCCCTGCTTTCGAATCCCTGGCCTCCTTGTAGGCGGCAATGAGGGCTGACTGGATCTCGAACGAGAGCCCTCCGGAATAGAGACCGAGATAGGCCAGTCCCGTCGTCACGGCATGGTGATTGTACGTTTCGGCCAGCAGCGAGCTCGTCAGCTTTACATCGGAGCCGTCTTGCGCGTCCAGTCCCTTCAGGACAAAAACGATCGGTCGGCCGTGGCCTTCAAAGGCATCGCACAGGACGGCCGCATCCTGCTCCCAATGGAACCCTGACGGCGCCACCTCCCAGTCCCAACCCGACGGCTCCACGCCCAGCCATCCGAGAAACCCGTTCCGGCTCTCCATGCCGTGTGGCTGGCCGGCTCCGCCGTAGTGGAGCTCGGGCGTATCGATGGCCTGGAGCCGGAGCTGATAGCTTTCTATGCCCCCGGCCTCGCCGGGCGCCGAAAAGCGAGGAAGCCCCTGGAACAGTGACATGTCGTTTGCCGTGAACCGCATGCTGTCGCCGTCCGGTGACTGTCTTGAATGCACGAGCAGCCGTCCCTTGATCAATCGATAGAACCCCAGAGACATGACAACCTCCTGTCGTTGAAGGTGTTACCGGGAGCCGGTTCACCGCCTGCCGAAACCGGCGAAACACGTCCGGCCGGCACACCGGCAGTATGAAACAGCGCATTTGTGCATTTGTCAATCCTCGTCCACCGAACAACCCGCAACAGCGGCTCCGCGGCCGGCTCGTCCCACCTCCTTGGCCGGCACTCCCCGGAGGATTTCCCGTAGCGAACCGGATTGTCAAAACCATCATCCCGCCGTTCACCGCCCGGCTCTGCCCAATGGGCGAAGAAAGCCGAAAGCACGGACTTCGCTTTCGATCACGCCGACATTTCCCTCGGAGAAAGCAAAAAAAGCCTTTCCCGTGATCGAGCAGCTCCCACACCGGTTTTCACCACAGGCGCAGCGCCGTTTCGAAGAGATAGGCCGTCGCGTAGACGGCCAGGGGAACGGCATTGTTGATTGCGTCATCCCACGGTTTGTAAGAACCGGAAACGAGCCGGCTGTTGCAGGCATCGACGGCATCGTCCACTGCGTTCTCATAGCCGGGAGTCCCCGGCGATTCGGCGTGGAGCCCCGTGGCGATATAGGGGATAAACTCCGTAGCCCTGTGGTAGATCTCCAGTGCAAACTGTTCCGGCTGATCCGGGTTCGATGTCAGGGAGCCCTTGAAGCTGTCGTAGTCCGCCTTGGCGATGACGAACTGCGGACTGTCGTGAACGTACAGGCTCGCGTATTTTTCGAAGAAGTAATGGTCCACGTAAGGGACGGCCGGGTAGTTGCCCACGTGATGGGGCGCGGTGAGGTCCTGCAGGTAGTGGGCGGCCACGCCCAGGTGGAAATGCTCCGGGCCCCCGTTGCGCACCCTCGCGCAATTCTTCGCGAAATTCATCACCGCGTGTTCCCGGATGTCCTCATCGAAACCGTGCCTCAGCTTCTTGACCATCTCCAACACAGCCAGCAACCCCTCCGGGAAGAGGTTCTCGAG
>Ga0208462_1002314_pt1 | contig 10549 bp, 10 predicted proteins | sample AD_SCU001_MetaG_FD_184452 | JGI IMG/M metagenome (GOLD analysis project Ga0208462, IMG submission 184452) | Active sludge microbial communities of municipal wastewater-treating anaerobic digesters from China - AD_SCU001_MetaG (SPAdes) (version 2) | ecosystem: Engineered > Bioreactor > Anaerobic...
ATTCTGATAAATTTGCTTTAATCAAACCAAATGGGCCGATTTGTGTAACCACATTAGCAATAATATCATAAATGAGACAATCTATCGCTGGTAAAAAACAAATTTCACTTGATTTCTAGATAGTGCCGTTTTGTGCTCTTTTCTCACCTTCTGCATAAAAGTCAGATTCCTCTAAGCGAATCCATTCTCCGCTTTGAGTTAGGAGGGTGTAACGAATCGCGTCAACGATCGCAGTTTTTCCTGAATCGTTCTCACCGATCAAAACATTTAATCCTTCCGAGAACGGAACAGAGAGGCCAGGTTTTGCAGTCTCAAAGGAATCGCCTTCAATGCCATATTTTCTGAAATTCCAGAGATTTACTTCGGCGAGATACATGTTACGTCAACCTTCTCATATTTTGAGGCATTAATGCAAGTAGCGATTGTTATTTATGACTCTAATATATAAATCTCCTGGCAGGGCTCGAAAATTTTGTGTAAAAGAATGCACCATAAAATATATTAGTATTCATAAATATCACAGATAGACCTCGCTCTCAAGCTCTTCCAGCCCCTCTGCAGAAGCTTTGCCGAACATGCCATAGTATTTCGAGAGATCTATCTTTTCAATTTTAATCTTCGGCTTTGTGCCTTCCTCTAGCTTTACATCTTCCATCGGTTTGAAGACTCCGCCTTCGTATACACATTCAATGGTTTCGCTGGCGCTGATACTCATTGTCTCCATCCTCTTGTAGAATCTGTATATCTCAACTTCCTGCTATTCAATCTTCTGGTGGCATGAGTGCTGCTGCAGACTCATTGCAGGTTGCCCACTTCTTCCCGAACTATTGCCGATAAGCTGCCGATGTATTGCCGATATTTTGCCGATAAACTATAGGATCGAGCACGACGGGAGGGATCGGCTACTTCCAGCCAGCCATCTTTAACCCAATCCGTTAGAAGGTTCCTGGCCATGCGCTCGGAGAGGCCAAGCTCTGCTGCCACCTGAGGAGCGGTGACTGTTTCCTTTGCAGCAAAGAGGCCGAGCACCACCCTTGCCCGATGATCCAGGCGACGCAGCTCCTCCGGCTCGGCCTGCCGCCCTTCAAAGGCGCACTTTTGGGCAGTGAGCCGGACGGCCTCAAAGACTGCTGCCAGAGTGGAGATGAAGTATTCCAGCCAGGGCGTCAGATCGGCCTCGCTTCTGCCGAAGTAGTAATTGTGATGGGGATGAGTAGTCAGGGCTTGATAGTAGCCGGGCAGATCTCGGGCGTGGTGCTCTTCCAGTGAGAAGAAGCCGTTCAGGCCGTAGCCGCCTTTGTGCAGGATAAATGTGGCCAGCAGGCGGGCGGTTCTGCCGTTGCCGTCGTAGTAGGGGTGAATGGTGACAAACTGGTAGTGGACCAGGCCGGCTATGAGGGGAGCAGGCAGCCCGGACCTTTCCGCCTGGTCTGCCCAGGCCACCAGGGAGGCCATGAGGGAGGGGACATCTTCTGCCTCCGGGGGCAGGTAGATCAGAGCGCCTGTGGAGCTGTTCTTGATGGCATTCTGGCCCTCCCGATAGGGCGTAGGCTTCGCACGGGGGCCGACCTCGACCAGTGCATGAAGCCTCTTGATCAGCTCCTCGGTGAGCGGCTTTTTCTTCGCTGCCCAATCCTCGACCCGGAGGAGAGCGTTCCAGTAATTTCTCACCTCGGAGACATCCCTTTCCCGGCCAGCGATTTGCAGATTGGCGTCGGCGATTGCCGCTTTTGCCTGGGACATGGTGAGGCGGTTGCCTTCAATGAAAGTGGAGTAGTGCACCGCCCGCACGCGAGCATGCGCCCGAAGCTCGGCCTCGGCGGCGGGCGGCAAGGGCGTATGCTCCACTAAGGCACGGGCTGCCTCGATCTGCATCAGGCCGCGGGCGATGGCGGGGGTGAGGGTGAAACGGGGGGACCAACTCGGAGCTTTCATTATTTCCTTCTGGGTATGTCATTGTCTTTTTGCATTCATAATTTCAGGGATGAGTTTCAGAAAGCCTGAAAGCCATCCGAGGAAAAGTTTCCAAGTGTGATGAAGATGCCTGTTACAGCTGTAATAGCCGCTCCGCTGGATCGGCTCTTACCTTGCTCTCTCCCTTGAGGCAAGTTAAAATAATAAAAATAATTCGATGGAGTAGCCATATCTTGCCGGATAAGGTTGGAAAAGCGGGCCCTTTCGAGAAGGTAAAGAACGCCTTTGCCCTGATAGCACAGCTTGCCAATGGGCCACCAATCGCACCATTTTCCCTTAAGCTCCTGCACCACCTGGCGGAACTTGAAATCGGCATACTTGAGAAAGATCAAGCCGAGAACCGGCAGAGAGTACTCTGAAGCCATCAATTTGGAGTCGGCACGCAGTTCGTCCGCCGCAATCCAGAGACGCTTTTCGATACCATTGTGGTTTCCCTGCACTGCAACCCCTCTTGAGCTTTTTTAGTATCGTTTTTATCAAACCGCTTAACATTTATACCGTTTGCCCTCCTTCATCCTCACCATCTTCTAGAACCACTCTATAAACTGATGCAGCCAGTGACACAGCCTGCAGAAATCCATCACCATCTCCTCGTTGAATGCCTATTAGGCTGAGTAGATCTAACTCCTAAGGCATCGTGCTGGTTTCATGGCCCTCTCGATCTTCGGCATCGATCCTGGACTGCCGCTCAAGTAAAGCCTTCAAACAGCCCAACACCTTCGATGCGGTCAGTAGATGCAAGCGAATCGCCAAGCTTCTCGAAAAGACTCCCGCTGGGCCCATAAACCACAAGGATTATATTCCCTCGTCCTCAGGGACTGATCATACTCTGATGTATAAGAATGCACATAAAAGATCAATATAAACCAGCGAAACATCTTATAACGAGTAATTTCAGGCGAAGGTGAAAAGGATTTGAGAAGATTGCTCTCCGGCAATGAGGCCATAGCCCGTGGGGCCTACGAGGCCGGTGTAACCATCGGCACGGGCTACCCCGGGACTCCCTCCACCGAGATCCTGGAGAACCTGGCCCGGTACAGTCCGGAGGTTTACTGCGAGTGGTCGCCCAATGAGAAGGTGGCCTTTGAGGTCGCAGCCGGAGCATCCCTGGCCGGGGCGCGCTCCATTGTGACCATGAAGCATGTGGGGCTGAATGTGGCTGCTGACCCCCTCATGACATTGAGCTACATCAGCGTGGAGGGCGGGTTTGTGGCCTGCGTGGCAGACGACCCGGGGATGCACTCCTCCCAAAACGAGCAGGACACCAGAAACTATGCCCGCTTTGCCCGGGTCCCCCTTTTTGAGCCGGCGGACAGCCAGGAGGCCAAGGATCTCCTCATGCTCGCCCTCTCTGTATCCGAGCAGTTCAAGACCCCGGCCATCCTGCGCACCACCACCAGGGTCAGCCACTCTCGCAGCCTGGTCGAGCTGGGAGAACGGGAGCAGGCGAAGAAGGAGATCGGCTTTGTCAAGAACCCGCCCCGGTTCGTTCCCATACCGGTCTGGGGCCGGCCCATGCGCCAGAGAGTGGAAGAGAGGCTGAAAGGGCTGCAGGCGCTCTCTGAAAAGTCGCCAGCAAACCGCATTGAGTGGCGGTCAAAAGGCCTGGGAATCATCACCTCCTCCATCGCCTACCAGTATGCCCGCGAGGTCTGGCCGGAGGCCTCGGTTCTGAAGCTGGGATTCTCTTATCCCTTCCCAGACGCATTGATCCGGGAGTTTGCCCAAGGTGTGGACCGGCTGCTGGTGGTTGAGGAATTGGATCCATTCATAGAAGAGCACGTAAAAGCCCTGGGGATATCCTGCCAGGGGAGAGATTTCGTGCCGGGGATCATGGAGCTGTCCGTAGACCGACTGCTCCAGTCCAGAAGGCTGATGGATGGAGGAGAGGCCACCCGAAAGGAAGAGGATCCATATAGAGAGCTCCTTCCTCCCCGCCCGCCGGTGCTCTGCCCCGGTTGCCCTCACCGAGGGGTCTTTTATGCCCTCTCCAGGGAGGATGTGGTGGTCACCGGGGACATCGGATGCTACAGCCTGGGCGCTTTTCCGCCCCTGGACCGGATGGACAGCATCCTCTGCATGGGAGCGGGAGTCTCCATGGCTCACGGCATGGAGAAAGCAGGGGAGAAGAGAAAGGTGGTGGGCGTGGTTGGAGACTCCACCTTCTTTCATTCCGGGATCACGGGGCTCTTGGATATTGTCTACAATAAGGGCCACTCCACAATAATTGTGCTGGACAACCGCACCACTGCCATGACCGGCCACCAGGACCATCCGGGCACCGGCAGGACCATTAGCGGCGAGCCCACAGTCGCCGTCTCCATCGAGGATATCGGCCGGGCCTGCGGGATCAATCGGGTCAGGTCGATAGATCCCTACCAGCTGGATGACGCCAGAGAGGCGATCAAAGAGGAGCTGGCGGCTCTTGAGCCCTCTCTTATTGTATCCCGCGCTCCCTGCCCCCTGCGGGAGAGGAGACGGGTGGGGGCGATGAGAACCATCCTGGCGGAGGAGTGCCGGGCTTGCGAGCTGTGCCTCTCTTTGGGCTGCCCGGCGATAGAGGGAGTGGATGGGGTGATGAAGATCAATCAGACCCTCTGTGCGGGCTGTGGCCTGTGCGAACAGATCTGCCCTGCCAGGGCGATTGTCAGCCGGGAGGGAGTATGATCGAGAGGGTGGCGGAGAGGACCGAGGGAATGATGAACAAAGAAAGCAGGGAGAGAACGGAGAGCGCAGACAACCCGGACTCGAACGGCACAAAGAGCATCGTCCTCGTCGGCGTGGGCGGTCAAGGGATACTGCTGGCCAGCGAGATATTAGCCCAGGCAGCGATGATTCAGGGCTACCAGGTCAAGACCAATGAGGTGCACGGCATGGCCCAGCGAGGAGGCTCGGTGATGGCCCAGATTCGTTATGGAGAAGAGGTCAAGAGCCCCCTGGTCTCCAAAAAGAGCGCTCATATCCTGGGGGCGCTGGAGAAGGTGGAAGCCCTGCGGTACTGGGAATTTCTCCGGCCGGACGGCCTGGCCGCAGTCAGCAGCCAGGCCATTGTGCCGGTGACCGTCTCCTCCGGTCTTGCCCGCTACCCAGAGAATGCGGAGGAACTGCTGGCCAGGGCTTTTCCCCGGCTGGTCTATATCGACGCCCCGAAGCTGGCAGGAGAGCTGGGCGACAGCAGGGCAGCGAACATCATACTATTGGGGACGATATCCCGGGGGCTGGACCTCCCCCTGGAATCCTGGGAGGAGGCCATCGGCCTGTGCGTCCGGGAGAAGTTCCGAGATCTCAATTTGAGAGCATTTTCACTTGGCAGGAGCAAAGCATGACAGAATTGAGCAAATTTCACAATGAACCGATGGAGACGGCCTCCCGAGAGAGAATCACCCAGATTCAGTCCGAGCGGCTGAGGGCCATCGTCGGTCACGTCTATGAATCCAATCCGATCTACCGGCGTCTATTCGACGAGAAAGGCGTCCGGCCTGAGGATATCAGGACGGCAGAGGACGTGGTCCGACTGCCCTTCACCGGCAAGGACATCCTCAGGGAGAGCTACCCCCTGAATATGGCCTGCGTTCCCCGCGATCAGATCGTGGAGATGCATATGTCCAGCGGCTCCACCGGCACCCCGGTAGTCATGCCCTACACCCGCTCAGACCTTGATCAATGGGCGGAATGCATGGCCCGCTGCTACCGTATGGCCGGGGCGAAGCCTGGGGACCCCACCCAGATCACACCCCTCTTCGGCCTTTTCAATGGTGGCTTTGGTATGTATCATGGCGCTCGGGCAGCAGGACTGTTCGTGATCCCCGCCGGTCCGGGAAACACCGCCCGGCAGATCCGCCTGGCTCGAGATCTGAAGACCAGGGTTTTCACCGGAGTGGTGAGCTATGGCATCCGGTTGATGGAGGTGCTGGCCGAGGAGAAGGAGAGCCTGCCGGACCTGGAGATAGGCATCTTCGGAGCGGAGGTCTTCTCTGACTCCATGAAAAAGAAGATCTCCTCGGGCCTGGACATCGACGTCTTCGACATATACGGCATGACTGAGTCCGGAGGCGTTGGCACTTTAGGCATGGACTGCCCGGCGCACGACGGGATTCACGTCTGGGAGGATCAGTATATCCTGGAGATCATCGATCCAAAGACAGGAGAGCCAGTGGATGACGGAGAAGAGGGAGAGCTGGTCTTCACCTCGCTCACCCGTGAGGCGCTGCCCATGATCCGTTTCCGGACAGCTGACCTCACCCATGTCATATCCCGGGACAGATGCGAATGCGGCAGAACTCACATCCGTCTAGCACCGATAACCGGGCGAAGGGATGACATGCTGATTGTGAAAGGGGTGAACTTCTTCCCCAAACAGATTGAGCAAACCCTCCTGGGAATACCGGGCATTGGCAACAACTACCAGATCATAGTGGAGGAGGAGGACGGAGTCAATAGCGTCCGGGTCAATGTCGAAGCCGAACCGGGAGTGACCGGCTATATGGTGGAAAAGGCTCTCAAAGAGGCGCTGGGATTCTCCCCCAAAGGAGACGTCTTCCCCCTGGGAGGCTTGCCCCGCCAGGAAGGAAAGGCAAAGAGGGTGTTTCATAACAGGATAAAATAACTCTTGTTCTCTTCCATGAGATTCAGATGAGCCTGATACAAGACTTAAGGCTAAATAGACACAAGTCCAGTCAGTATTCATTGAGGTGCAATAGTTGAGATTCAATTGCCTATGCTTATGTCTCTTGGCCCTGGTCATGGGGTTGGGAGTGGCAGCCGGATATGATGTATCCATATCGCAATCCATGGAGGTATCCGAGACTGACTTCGATGAAGAATTCGTCAAGAGCCTGTTCGGATTCGGCACCGAAGGTGGGGAAGGTTTCTGGTTTGGCCCGGAGTTTCAGGATGTCAGCACCGCCACCACCTTCTTTTCCGAGTTCTATATGGAGAGCTCTGTCCCAGTGGTCAAGACCTTCGCTCCGGTAAAGATCGATGTGACTCAAAATGTTCCTTCCCGGATATATTTCGGCAGCGGTAAGGAGATCGCATATACCCAGTACCAATCTACAGTGGCCGCCAGCAGAGGAAATGAGCTCTGGATTCAGAAAGGAGCTGACTGGTCCCAGTACGCCATCGTCCCGGCAGGATCCGGCATTCAGTTCATCGCCTTTGCCCCCGTGGGCGGCCAGGCGGACTACTATTGGATCCTTCAGAGCAACTCCCTCAACATCACCAGCAAGCGTCTGGACCTCTACCCCGGATACAACAGCCTGAACTTCAAGGCTGATGAGGTGGGCAGGCACATTCTCCTCTTTGTGCTCAATAATCAGCCCAGCAACGCCATCATCATCGATGTGATCAGCCAGGCCCCTCCAGCCCAGCAGACGGCAGTGGCAGCTGATATGCCACCATCCACCAACAACCCTGCAGCCTCTGGAGTGCAGGCCATGCAAACCGTACAGCCTACGCAGGCGGTGCAGATGCTCCCCGGAGCCACAACCAGCGTCATGCAGACATACAGCGGAACGGCCCAGCAGACCACCTCTGCCAGCAGCACCACTCAATACCCGGCTGCTGTGGCTGCAAAGCCTGCCGTGCCTGCAATTGTCGCGGGAGACACGCCGGTGACCATCCAGACCACCTTGAAGGGCTATGATGTCTATGTGGACGGAGTTCTCATTGGCAAAGAGGGAACAGGTGGCGATCTTCTGGATGGTGTCTTCAAGTTCAAGGTGGTGGGCGGAATGATCCACAACATCAGGATCTTCGATGGAGAGCACAACTACCCGAAGGATATTTACTTCGAGAAAGGAGTGCAGAAGATCATAAATGTGCCACCAGGCACCACTGTCTATGGAATAGTCACACCCTATCATTGACAGATGTCTAATTATTTATAACTTAATTTTTTTAAAAACTTGAGAAGTGGGTATCCTGATTTTCCACCAAGGAGAAGTTATCAATAAATGTCATTTTTTCCATAATTAATATCATTTTCTGATACTGCAATTTTGCCACGCTAGCAGCTCATGATCTTGATTTTCGGAGATCAGCGCACAAATGATATATGATACCATAATCATCTATCATGAAATCCATTTACAATGAGATGTTTTTGCGAAATTCCATCCATACACCAACAGCTATTTATCCATAATAGATAGCATGAATTAGGAAATAGATATTAACAAAATCGATCACAGAAGAATATCTAGATGCGCTTCATCTGAGATGTGCGCCGCATCGTCTTAGATATCCGATATTCAAAGGAGGCAGCCCCTTGGTGGAAATCACGATCAAGAACCTCGTATTCGGCTACAACAGCCATAAGATACTCGATGGAGTAAACATCATTGTGAAGAGCTCAGAGATCTTGAGCCTGGTGGGGCCAAACGGCTCGGGAAAGACCACCCTTATAAAGTGCATGGACCGCATCCTTAAGCCCAAGGGCAGCATCCTCATGAACGGCCAGGAGATAGAAAGAATGAGCCGGCAGGAGGTAGCCAGGCAGATCGGCTATGTGCCCCAGTCCAGCTCCACCCCCCTGGCAACAACCGTCTTTGATACCGTCCTCATGGGCAGAAGGCCTCATATCGGCTGGAGGGTACAGGACTCAGACCTGGATAAGGTGGCTGAGGTCTTGGAGAGGCTGCATCTGGAAGACCTGGCCATGCGTGACTTCTCCCAGCTCTCCGGCGGCCAGAAACAGAAGGTGCTCATCGCCCGTGCTCTGGCCCAGGAACCGGCAGTCCTGCTCCTGGACGAGCCCACATCCAACCTGGATATGCTCCATCAGCTAGAGGTGATGGAGACGGTGAGCAGCCTGGTCAAGGAGAAGAAGATCTCCGCAGTGATGGCCATCCATGACCTCAACTTAGCCTCCCGCTTCTCAGATAAGCTGGTGATGCTAAAAGAAGGCAAGGTCTATGCAGCAGGAGAGCCGAAGGCCCTTCTTAATGAGGTTAATATCAGCCAGGTCTACGGCATAGAGGCCATGGTCATGAACGCTATGGGTCGGCCCTATGTAGTGCCGCTGCGCTCGCTGGCAGAAGCGGCTGTATGCGATTAGCTGTGTACAGCCGGAAAGGATTTCCATCCATTTTTTAGGTTTTGGTCAGCGGCCCGGGTAGGTGCATGGAATAACACAAACCTTTATGTATTGCAGATGTCGAAATCTGGTTTATGACCTTGCCCTTTGCAGATATTCCAGAGTTCTCCTCCCAATTAACCGGACGAGGTCCTGCAGAGGATATTATATCAATAATAAAATACATATATATACGTTATATTGGAAGCGCTCTGGCAGAGAACATATGGTACATTATCTCGACCATCATATCCATATCTATAATTATCATCTTAACTATTTTAATCGCCCGGGTGGTCAATGGTCTGCTGGAGAAGCAGATCCCTAAAATTATGGAATCCAGCCGGCTTGGCAAAGAGTTTGATGAGACCTCCCATGCCATGACCCGCAGGCTCATCGTCGCGGCGATATATTCCATCGGCTTTTTAATGACCATACTCCTGATCCCCTCCCTGAACAGAATTGCCATCGCCATGCTGGCCGGCGCTGGTGTGGCAACCCTGGCCATTGGTTTTGCCGCCCAGGACTCCCTGTCCAATATAATATCCGGCATCTTCCTGGCGATCTTCAAGCCCATGCGCATTGGCGACTATGTCGACTTCAAGGGCGAGTACGGCCATATCGAGGATATAACCCTGCGCCATACGATAATATGCACCTGGGATGAGCGGAGGGTAATTGTCCCAAACAAGATTATGGGTTCTGACTCTATTGTGAACTGGAGCATCAACAATCCTGAGATCATCTGGCCGGTGAATTTCGGCATAGGCTACTCTTCAGATATCGATAAGGCCAGGAGCATCATCATAGAGGAAACCAAAAGACATCCCCATGTATTGAAGGATAAAGAGATCAATGTCCGCCTCACTGAGCTGGGAGACTTTGCCGTTAATCTGCGCCTGACCTTTTATGTTCCCAGCAGGGGGATGGCATATGATACCGGGTGCGACATAAGGGAAGCAGTCAAAAAACGGTTTGATGCAGAGGGAATTGAGATTCCGTATCCATATCAGAATGTCATAATCATGAAGCAGCCGGTCGATGCATCATCTTGTCCAGGACCGGAGAATGATCACTCTCAGGAAGAGGAGAAAGCCAATTAATCTAAATATAATGCATAAATAATGCATTTCGCATGAACCGAGTAGTGCATTTTGAGATACAGGCAGAGAATCCCGAGAGAGCAGCGAGCTTCTACCGGGAGGTCTTCGGCTGGCAGATCAATGAATGGCTGATCCCAAAAGTGAAGATCAAGGATGAGAATCGTTACTGGCAGGTGACGACCGGCTCAGAGACCGAGCCAGGCATCAACGGCGGACTCGTCTTCCGCCGCGGTCCCGCTCCGGCAGAGGGACAATCGGTCAACTCATTCGTCTGCACAATAGAAGTTCCTGACCTTGACGAGCATATCGACCGGGTTATTCGGGCAGGGGGAAGGGTTGCAGTCCCCAAGATGCCAATTATGGGTGTCGGCTGGCTGGCCTACTGCCTGGATAGCGA
>Ga0208462_1002315_pt1 | contig 10537 bp, 10 predicted proteins | sample AD_SCU001_MetaG_FD_184452 | JGI IMG/M metagenome (GOLD analysis project Ga0208462, IMG submission 184452) | Active sludge microbial communities of municipal wastewater-treating anaerobic digesters from China - AD_SCU001_MetaG (SPAdes) (version 2) | ecosystem: Engineered > Bioreactor > Anaerobic...
AATACACGCAAGTTACCTAATTACCCCAATTTACCTAATTCACCTAATAATGTAGTAAGAATTCCAAGCGCCAACTTTAGTTTTTTCAAGTATTTATTCTTCTTTTTCATATTGTTTATTATAATATCTTCAAAACGAAGGAAATACTACAGAAGAAGGTTTGGAATTCCCTTTAATCCATTTAGCTGGATAAGAATAAGACGCCATGGATCCGGTGGTTACTGGGGACGTTACGGTCCACCACCACCTGGTGGAGGATTTTGGTATAACGGACGTTGGAACAGCAAACCGAGGTCCCAAAGTGGGCCTGGGTGGAATACACCACCCAGGCCGGGACCAGGACCAGGTTCGGGATCTGGTTCAGGACCATTTTCTTCAGGAGGTAGTCCCTTTGGACGCAGTGGAGGAGGCGGATCTACCAGAGGGGGCGGGGCAGGAAGATCCTCTTTCGGTCGCAGTTCCTTTGGCGGAGGCAGTTCATTTGGACGTAGTCCCTTTGGCGGAAGTAAATCATTTGGTGGCGGAAAATCCTTTGGAGGCAGAAGCGGCGGAGGCGGTTTTACCAGAGGGGGAGGCGCCGGAAGACGTAAATAAAAAAGTAAAAAGTTAAACCACCTTGTTAATACTAGAAATGGTGTAAGCAGGGTGGTTTGTTTTAGTAATAATTTCAATACAGCAGTAAATACAGCATAAGGGGGAATTATTTTGCCTGATAGTTCTACTAATGTAGATAATGTTAAACGAAAATTAAGAAGCCTTAAAAAGCTTGAAGTCAAAATACGTTTCGGAGATTCATTTCAAGAAGGCAATTTATATGCAAAACCTCCAAAAATGCTTCTTGTATGGGATGAATATTTTGATATAAATAGCGCAAATAGAGGAAAAGCTAAATACTCTTTAGAAGATATAGCTTCAATGGATAAAGACGAATTTAAAGATATTGTTGATGAGTTTTTCTTTAGAGTATATTACATGTACTACATAGAAAATGGAATTGCAAATTTCACTTTCTACAATCCTGAAATACTTAAATGGATGGATCTCCCGTATAATTCAGGAATTGAGGAAATAAAAAAGAAATTTCGCCAACTGGCTAAAAGGTATCACCCTGATACAGGAGGAAGCAGCAGTGAATTTATTGAGTTAATGGAAAAGTATAGAAAACTTATTGAATAAAATAAAAACTGCATTTATACTGAACTTTCATTTTTATGATATAATCATATTCAAAAACTGAATAATTTGCGGGAGGTAATTATTGAGATGCAAACCCCAAAGTTCATTTATATCTTAAGAGCATGTATACAGCCTGGACATTATGAAGAAAAGCGACTGGATACGCTGATTTCATTTTGCAGGCAAGCTTGCATCGACGATGTTATGTTTTTTATTGATTGTGAGGATCTAAACCAGGGCCATATTACCAGCGATGAGGTAAAACTCTGGCTTCAATTGATTGCAAGAGCAGGTGAGCAGCTGACCCCTTTAGGGATTACCACATCAGTCAACCCATGGACTACTTTGAATCACGCAGATAGAGGTAGAACGCTCAAAGAAGGACAAAAATTCCAGTTAATGGAAGACCCTTGTGGGACACAGTCTACAGTATGTGCCTGTCCCTTAAGTAAAGAATGGAGAAAGTATATTACAGACATTTATTCAATGTATGCTTCTATTCATCCGTATATGCTCTGGATAGAAGATGATTTTAGATTTCATAATCATGCACCGCTCCAATGGGGAGGATGTTTCTGTGATCTACATATGGAAGAGTATTCAAAAAGGGCAGGGAAAAAGCTTACAAGAGAGGAATTCATTCAAGGCATTCTTCAGCCTGGAGAGCCCCATCCTTATAGAAAGATATGGCTGGATATCTGTAGAGAGACACTGGTAAATGTTGCACAGGAGATTGGTGAAGCAGTACATAAAGTGTCCCCGAATACCCGGTTGGGACTTATGAGTTCAATACCGGAAGTTCATTGCGCGGAAGGAAGGGATTGGGAGGGAATTCTCAAAGGGCTTGCTACTGATACACCAATGGTTAACCGGCCGCATCTGCCAAGTTACCAGGAGATTGGCCCGCAATCTTATTTCTGGTATTTTAATACTATCTCAGTTATGAGTAAAGCATTGGTACCTGCATCAACGGAGATATATCCAGAAGTAGAAAATTCTCCCCGTACTTTATTTGCAAAATCAAGAAACTTTACAAGATTCCAAATAGAATCTTCTGCAGTATTAGGTTCACAAGGAATTACTCTCAACCTTTTTAATGTAATGGGCAGCGGGGTTCTCCCAAAGGAAGGATTCCAAAGAATGCTTGCAGAGACGAAGCCTTTTATGGATAAGATTGCAGAGCTTAACATTGGGAAGGGAAAACGGGAAGGAATAAAAGTTTTGTTTAGCCCATTATCTTCCTACACTTTATATACATCTAAGGGAGAAAAGATGGAAGAACTATATCCCGTAGAAAATTTCTGGGCGGGGCTGCTTTCAGCATATGGCATTGCCAATTGCTACAGTAGTGATAAAAACATTGAAAATGAGTTTATAGCTATTTCAGGACAGTATTTTAGAAATCTTACGGGACAAGAAATATTTCATTTATTTGAAAAGAATTTTGTCCTCCTTGATGGAGAAGCGGCATATACTCTTTATGATATGGGGTATGGAGATATAGCAGGAATTGGCGGCATGAAGTGGTATAAAACCCATAGTGGAGTACAAGCCTATGAAGAAGTTTGTAATGGAATAGAATACTGTGGAATTAACAATGCAAGAATGTCACTTCAGAGAGCTGAAGGCGGTTATTATAAGATTGATTATATAAAGGAACCTTACCTGATTACCCAGGCTAAGAGTCCTAACGGAGAAATTGCAGGTCCCGGCATGTGCATAATCGATAATAAAATATTCATTTTACCCTGTGGTGGAAAGGATTTCTTTTTCCAGATTCATTTAAATACCTATAAGCAGGCAATTTTACAGTCAGTAATATGCGGTGAGCTGCAGAGTTATATGCAGGATAGTGCACAGATTAATACAGGCAGCTTCAATAAACCGGTTTATGCAGAGCAGGAGCCTTATGTAGGAGTATATGTTTACGACTACAGTGGCAGTAAAGTAATATTGCTTGTTAATGGATCCGGTGATGACCTGGAAAATTTAAAGGTACATGTCCCGGAGGCTTTTCAGGCGAACTGTCATAAAGGTCATGATGATTATAAGCCTCACGAACCTCATGAATCTAGCAAATCTCATGAATTTTATGATGTAGATGTGTATGAAATAAGCAGAAATGATGTCCAGGAAAAAGAAATTCCTTTTAATTACAAGCCTGGTGAGATAATAATTGAAACAACACTGGATAGATTTGAGGTTAAAGCTTTTATTTTAAAAGCGCGGACATAATGGCACATTTATTTTCAAAATGTCAAGTATACAGCTAATAGCAGCCGCCATTAGCTGTATACCAGTATTCTTTCAGTGTTTTAAAAAACCCACAAGTGAAAGCAATTCTAATCAAATTCTAATTTTATATTAAGATTTAATTAATTATCGCAATCTATAATAAACATGTAACTACAAAATGTGTTATTGCAAAGTGTGTAATCATAAAATATGTAATTACAATGTAAAAAAATTATAAACAGAGAGGATGAAGCATATGTCAATTCCAATGGAGAAAATTGATGAACTTAGAAAAAGAACAAATTGCAGCTATGAAGAAGCTAAAACACTTCTTGAAAAGCACAATGGAGATTTGCTTGAAGCTATTGTTGAATTTGAGAGAAAAAATAGTTCAAGATCAAACAGCAACTATTATAATGGTACTGTAAGCTTTGGCACAAAAGTCAAACAACTGATAGACAAAGGCTTTAGGACAAGATTTATTGTTGAAAAATCCGGTGAAACCCTAATAAACATATCAATAAATCTGCTTATATTGGCAGCATTAATACTGAATTGGATCCTACTTATAGCATTGATAATTTCTTTTATTCTTGGATGTAGATTCAGAATACGTAAGGAAAAAGGGGAAAGTATTGATTTAAACAAATTTATTGACGGATTTGGAAGCAAGGTAAAGGAAGCTTCGGGAGAAGCAAAACAGCAAAATAATCCGAATGGTGCAAAAAACCCTGATAAAAGGAACGATGATAATGATGACGGGTATAATGAGATTACAATTGAGTAAATTAATGTATTAAAGACCAACCTGCTATAATAAGCGGGTTGGTTTTTAATATACCAGGAGAAATTTTTCTGATATAATTAAAGAGTGAAGCTTAATACTACTATACCAATTTGGAAAACGATGTCTTCCAGGATATTTTTTGATAGGATTGGGATGATATATTCCTTACTTACCAGCAAAAATTACCATCCGGAAATGCGCTTTCTATTGCCAACATAACAAAGTAGTATTAAATACTGTAGTTTAATTTCTAATAAAGAGGATATGAATTTTATGAAAGGCGTTATATTAATTGTTGAAGATGAAGCTAAAATTGCAAGGTTTTTGGAACTTGAATTGAAACATGAGGGTTATGAAGTGGAAGTGGCTTATGACGGAAGAACAGGGTATGAAAAAGCAGTTGGCGTAAATATTGACTTGATTATTCTTGACCTGATGCTTCCTGAGCTTAGCGGAATTGAAGTATGCAGACGCGTTAGAAGAGTATCTGATGTACCTATCATTATGTTAACTGCAAAGGATGATATTTCTGATAAAGTTATGGGGCTTGACATGGGAGCAGACGATTATGTAACCAAACCTTTTGCAATAGAGGAACTATTGGCAAGGATTAGGGCAGCATTAAAAAGAACGGCAAACACAGAAAGAAAGAATAGTGATATAATAGCAGCAGGTAAGCTGGAACTGTCAAGAAATGAGTATAAGGTTAAATATGCTGATGAAGAGATTATGCTATCCAAAAAAGAATTCGAACTGCTTCTCTATTTGATGGAGAATAAAGGTATAGTATTAACAAGAGAAAAAATTTTGGAAAACGTGTGGGGATATGATTTTATGGGCGACACAAATATCACTGATGTATATATAAGGTATTTGCGGAGTAAAATTGATCAAAGGTTTGGTGTCCAATACATACACACTATAAGAGGAGTAGGATATACATTCAGGTATGAATGACAATAAAACAAACGATAAAAGAAACTATGTATTTAGAATAATAACATTTCCAATATATATGATATCTTACCTCATTAAAAAAGCTGCCGAGAAAAGAAGGTTCTCTATTAGACTGAGCTTATCTTTAGTGTACTTGAAAATTGTTATTAGAACTTTAGTTTTAACCGGTATATTAATTTTTCTTGCCTATGGAGGAATCAGAATATATTATATATATCAGAATTACAAGTTAATTGTTGAAAAGGTTATTACAAGTCAGAAAATTGAATCTGGAACACTTAAGGATGTTTTAGATGAAAAACGCCATATAGCTGTGTATGATAAAGACGAAAACTACTTATTTGATACTGCAGGTTCGGATTTGGAAATATATAAGCATAAACATATTGCATACTTTACCGTGATTGACAATAGTTATTTTTTAATATTGGATAAAAAAGTATTGCTTTCGGGAGAAATTTTTTTCCTGAACATATATACGAATGTTACTACTGAAGCCAAGGATATTTACAATCTCTTAAAAATTATTTTATTAGCCAATATAATTGGAACTATCTTTGCTGGTATATGGAGTATTTTTGCTGGAAGGAATGTATTTTTACCCATCCGAGAGATGACGGAAACTGCAAGAAGTATTTCAGAGAAAAATATGAATGTACGATTAAACATCAGCGGTTCAAAGAATGAGCTTAAGGATCTTGCAAGGACTTTTAATGAAATGATGGACAGGATAGAAGATGGATACAACAGGCAGAAACAGTTTGTTTCAGATGCTTCCCACGAGCTGCGGACGCCAATTGCCGTATTACAGGGATACATTGATATGCTTAACCGCTGGGGTAAAAATGATAGAGAAATATTGCAGGAGTCTATTGATGCAATAAAAAATGAAACAGAGAATATGAAGGATCTTGTTGAAAACTTATTGTTTCTTGCAAGGAATGACAGAGGGACATTAATTCTCCAAAAAGAAGAGTTCAGCTTAACGAATTTGCTGGAGGAAACTATAAAGGAAACTGTGTTAATTGACAAAAGACACAAGCTAAGCTGTAATATTAAAAATGGAGTTAACATTTATGCTGATAGAAACAGAATTAAACAAGCTATGAGAATATTTCTGGATAATGCGATTAAATATACACCTGAAGCAGGTGAAATAACTGTAAATCTTTATGCCGATAAGAATTATGCAGCAATAGAAATAATTGATACCGGAATCGGAATGTCGGAAGACGAGATGAAACATATTTTTGACAGGTTTTATCGCTCCGATAAGTCCAGAAAAAGGGAAAGGGGTGGACATGGCCTTGGACTCTCAATTGCAAAAATAATAATTCTGAGCCATGACGGGAAAATAAATGTCAAAAGCAAACCGGTAGAAGGAACCAGGATAAAGGTCTTTTTCCCTTATAAATGAAACTTTTAAGCTGTCAAATTCGCTATAATAATAGGGGTGCATTTACCAAATCTGAAAAAACATTTATCAGGGGCTATCGTCACGGTTCTTAGAGCCTTCACTTATGCCCTTTGCCAATATTTTCCTCAGATAAATTAAATGCACCCGAATAATAGCTATTTTAATCCCTTAATGAAGCAAATCTACTGAGATATTTATTCTCCACATTGCATTTCCGCAACAGATTCCAAAATAGTATCAGCCATATATTTCAACTGCTCTTCGGAAAGTCCGTAGATGGGGAGGTGAGTGAATCGTTTGTAAAATACCTCTTCACATACAGGACAAGTTGCTGCAATAGCATCCTCATCATAGCCCAATGTGCGAAGAACATCGAATCTATATAGAGGTCCAAAGTGTGGAATATTAGTTATGCTCTTCTTTTCAAGTTTTTCCTTAAGTACCTGAATATCCCCTCCTGCTTTCTCAGGATCAATCTGAAGCAGATATAGGTGGAATGTTGGAGCATAATCTTCATTACCCAAATCCTGAGGAATAATTGCAGGATTTTCAGACAGACGCTTAGTCATATAAGCAGCAGCGGAACGACGTTCAGCAAGAATCTTATCGTAACGCTCAATCTGCAGCTTAAGACCTATACCCTGGATTTCGGTAGTTGAACAGTTGTTGCTGGCAACAAACGGACCATATTTGCCTGGAATGGCAGTGATATCATACAGCCAGTTCTTAATTTTCTTCGAGAAGTTCAAGCCAAGAAATCTTGCACGTTTCATCTCATCACGAAAATCTTCGATGTTGGTTGTCAAAATGCCGCCTTCACCGAAAGATGTAATATTTTTAACTTCGTGGAAACTGAAAGCTGTGAAGTCGGCAATGGTACCAACCTTTTTCCCTTTGTACATAGCACCAAAAGCATGAGCTGCATCTTCAAGCACGAGAATGTTATGTTTTCTGGCCAACTCCATAATAGGATCCATATCAACAGGATAGCCGCCAATATGCACAGGGACAATCATTTTGGTTTTTGGAGTAATTTTGCGGGCTACATCTGCAGGGTCCATGTTTATAGTTTTTGGATCCACATCTGCAAATACTACCTTTGCACCAACTGCCAGTGGGTAAGCCATGGTTGCGATGAATGTAATAGCCGGTATAATAACTTCATCACCAGGTTGGAGATTTGCATACTTGTAGGCAATTTCGAAACCTGCAGTTGCGTTGGTAACAAATAGACTGCCTTTAGTTCCGAGATACTTATCCACTGCTTGCTCAGCTTCCTCAACCTTTGATGCAAGAGAGAGTTTCCCAGGAGGAGTGGAAATTGCGGACAGTTTGTCAACCTGTTCTCTGACGGCTTTGATTGCTTCCTCATACTCCGGACCGCTGCCTTGCATAAGGAATTCGATTACAGCCATAAGATCTTCGGCATTATAGTTTTCTCCGACTGCTGCCCAGGGTACACGAGCTTCCCCGGTGTTGTACCTGAAATCTGATTCTTTTTTTCCCATAATAATTCTCCTTTTCCTTACAATTTTGATAAATTAATAAGTTAATTAATTAATTTATTTATTGCATAAACAAATTATGAACAAAAATATTGCTAGTGTTTCCTTTAATAAAAATATAGCATATATTCGGTTGAATTTCAATAGTATAGATTAGAATTTATTGTTAAGGTAACAATTAAGGTAACAATTATAATTATATTTCGACATACTAATTATTGCATGATAGAATATTCATAATAGAATATACTATATTTTGAAAAGATGTTATTATAGGCATTATAGCAGATAGATTTATTAAAAATAATGTAGTCCATGGAGGGTTATTACATGAGATTATTTATTGCAATCAACTTTAGCGATGATATAAAAAAAAGGCTTTATAATGTTATACAGAGCTTACAAGCTCAGTCAATGCAGGGGAGAATGACAAAGCAAGAAAATCTTCATTTAACTCTTGTCTTTTTAGGAGAAGTTGAGACCGGGAGAATTAACAAGGTGAAAGAAGTAATGAATAGTATACAGAAGAATAAATTTACTTTATCGCTAACAGACTTTGGCTATTTCAAAAAGCCAGATGGGAGTATCTACTGGATTGGGGTTGAGAAGAACCATGTGCTTACTCAAACCTATAACCAACTTTGTGATGGGTTAAGTAAAAGCGGATTTAAAATAGAACAGAGAGAGTATAGGCCTCATATTACTTTAGGTAGAGGAATTATTCTGAAAGATAATTTCGATAGGGAGCAATTTGTAAGAGCTATCCCAACCATGAATATGGCGGTAGAGAAAATCAGCTTGATGAAATCAGAGCAAATAAGAGGCCAGCTAATTTATACTGAAATTTATAGTGTGATATTGTAGTTTTTGTAGTTTCTTGGTAAATTGGCTTTTAGCTTTTGGGATACAGTTCTCTCTTTGCGGCGTTGTGGTTTTTTATTAATTTCCGTATTAAAAAAACGTAACTGCTAAAAATAATAATGAAAAAACTATTAGGAGGGATAATTTATGACCACTAAAAAAATGGAGCACGCCAATCCGGGCATTAAATGTGTAGTTAATACATGCCATTATTATCTTTCGGGAGATCACTGTGCAGCAGAAAGAATTGAAGTTCAGCCCAGAAACGCGGCAGATTCTCAGGAAACAGATTGTGTAACATTTATACCTGGAAGTAAAATGTAAAAACCATCTGAAAACGATGCATAACTAATAAACAAAAGGCCTGCTATTAAGCGTTAAGCGAGTTATAGCGGGTCTTTTAAATCTTGCATATTATTGATGATAGATACTGATGATAGATATTGATGATAGATAGAGCAGAACTGTCCCCGTTACATCCCCGTTACACCGTCGCTGTCGCATCTACATCTGTCATATTTAATGTTTTTATGATAGAATCATAATTGGATGCAAAGAAATTGGGATTAAAAGGAGAAATATATATGGCAAAGCAGGTTTGGAAGCCGTCGACTATATTGAACCCTGTTCCTGCAGTTATGGTTACATGTATGGGGAAAGACGGGAAACCAAATATTATAACACTGGCATGGGTAGGTACGATAAATTCTAATCCTCCTATGGTATCAATTTCAGTACGGAAGGAACGTTATTCCTACCAATTATTAGAAGAAACAGGTCAGTTTGTAGTGAATCTGACTACAGAGAAACTGGCTTTTGCCACTGATTTTTGTGGTGTAAAATCAGGCCGTAATGTGGACAAGTTTGCTGCTGCAAACCTGACTCCCGAAAAGGCTTCCAGAGTAGATGTACCGTTGATAGGGGAAAGCCCGGTGAATATAGAGTGCATAGTCAGAAATGCTGTAGAGCTTGGATCTCATGTTATGTTTATTGGTGAAATTGTGGCTGTAGATGTTGATGAAGCTTTAATAGATGAATATGGGAAACTTTGCCTTGAAAAAGCGGGCCTTATTTGCTATTCTCATGGCGAATACTGGAGTTTAAAGAAATCTATAGGATATTTTGGTTTTTCAGTGACCAAGAGAAAGAATATAAAAAGAAATAATAAGCGTTGAAATCCCAACCCCCTCAAAACTACTAGATTGCATCTATCATACTTGTAGCTTTGCCTATAGTTGCAATATATCTTTTCATATAGAAATATTTTGTAAAAGGTATATTGGCAAGTAGTGTTAAGGAATGATAAAACCAATTGAATAATATTATAATTAGGAGTATCCTTATAATGAGGGGTTTAAATGTGTATATTTATTAATAATTATCTAAATAAACCAGTTAATTATTACTGTTTGCTGCTAGCCATTGCTGGTTATTAGCAGATATTAATTTATGGGAGGCGTTAGTGTGAAGTTTTCAATATTAAAGGAAAAGATTACTCCGGAATTTCCAGTCTTTCAACAAGGCTTTTCAGGAAGAGCCCGGAAAAAAAGTATAGGAGTAAATGATGATATCTATGCCACAGTTGCATTAATTCAGTCA
>Ga0208462_1002317_pt1 | contig 10530 bp, 7 predicted proteins | sample AD_SCU001_MetaG_FD_184452 | JGI IMG/M metagenome (GOLD analysis project Ga0208462, IMG submission 184452) | Active sludge microbial communities of municipal wastewater-treating anaerobic digesters from China - AD_SCU001_MetaG (SPAdes) (version 2) | ecosystem: Engineered > Bioreactor > Anaerobic >...
CAAGGTAGACGTCGACGGTTCAAATCCGTTCGCCCGCTCCATTTTTTTATGGCGGCATAGCCAAGTGGCTAAGGCAGCGGTCTGCAAAACCGTTATTCTCCGGTTCAAGTCCGGATGCCGCCTCCAGCACTTTCCAAGGGTCAGCTCCAAAAGCTGATCCTTTTTTATTTTCCGCTTATTTTTCTGCATCAGCCGAGAACTCGCTGCAACTCGCTGCGAAGACCTTTCATAGTGTAAGGTTTCTGGATAAATCCGGCCAGTCCCCTGCCAACGAAGCGTTTTGTCGCCTCCTGTTCATTGTAGCCGCTCGACAGGATTACCCGTACATCACTTTGCATTTCGCGCAGCTCCAGAAATGCCTCCTCGCCGTCCATCTCAGGCATGGTCAGATCCAGGATCACACAGGCAATCTTCTTTCCATGTATTTTGAAGACTTTTAATCCCTCAAGACCGTTAGCTGCAGTCAGGACTTGAAAGCCCACTTGCCGCAGCATCTCCGAGGCCACATCGCGAATAAAGGGATCATCGTCAACGAGCAGAATGGTGCCTCCAATTTGCGGCAAAACCACCGGTTCTTCAGATTTTGCTTTGTCGCCCGGCTTCCAATCGACCGCCGGTAAGAGAATTTTAAAGGTCGTTCCTTTCCCCGCCTCGCTGGAGACCTTGATTGCGCCTTTGTGGCCGCGCACAATGCCCAGCACCGCCGCCAGCCCCAGTCCCCGCCCGGTAAATTTCCTGCTGAAAAAAGGATCAAAAATTCTGCTTTGCGTTTCGGGATCCATGCCGCAGCCGGTATCCGATACTTCAAGGTAGACGTATGTTCCGCCGGGGAGCTTATCGTCCAGATAACAACTCTCGGCCAGAAAGGCCTCGTCGCACTGAGCGACTCCGGTGGTAATTGTGATTATACCCCGCATTTCATCCAGGGCATCCGACGCGTTTATTATCAGGTTCATGACCACCTGACGTATCTGGGTGGCGTCCGCTTCCACCGCCGGGAGGTTGTCGGCCAGATAATAGCGTATGAGCGCATTTTTGGAGACTGATACATCGAGCATTTGCCCCATTTCCCGGACGATCTCTGAAAGGTCATGGCGTTTAACCACAAAGCGTCCCTTTCCGGAATAGGCGAGCATTTGCTGACAAAGCTCAGAGGCCCGATGCGAAGCCCGTATAATCTCTTCAACATGCTCGTAGGCGGGGGAGTCTTCGGATAAGGACAAAAGGGCGAGGTCGGCTCTCCCCAGTACGGCCATGAGCAGGTTGTTGAAGTCATGGGCAATGCCGCCTGCAAGCACCCCCAGGCTTTCGAGCTTCTGGACTTCACGCATGCGGACTTCGATCTTGCGGCGTTCCTCCTCTATCTTCTTGCGTTCAGTGATATCCCGCACGATGGCCCACATGCCGGCAGGATTGCCGGCTTCGTTGCGAATAAGGAATGTGTTCAATTCAACGGGGAAAACAGTTCCGTCTCGCTTTCGATATTCCTTTTCGTAGCTGTCTGCGTGTCCCTGCACGAGGATTTGCTCTTCCACAACAGACTTTTCCAAGGTATGCCATTTTTCGGGGGTTATATCTGGGTATGTTAATTGGCGAAGTTCTTCTTCCGAGTAGCCCACCATGGATTGAAAAGCACGGTTCGATTCCCATATGCGGCCATTCATGTCCACACTGACAAAAGCTTCCGTCATGGATTCATGGAGACGGCGGTACTTTTTTTCGCTTTCGCGGAGAGCTTTTTCCGCCCGTTTTCGCTCGGCAATGTAAAGAGTCTTTTGGATGTTTTGATAAGCGACGGCGGAGAGTTGATCGGCCAGAACAAAAATTGTACGCGCGATCTGCTCGAACTTATCCTGCGGCATGACCGGCACCCGGAGAAAGGCTTGGCAAAACATAGCTTCATCAACGCCGATAGCACGGGCGTATTGCCGAATCTCTTTTTTATTTTGCGCTTCGTTCCGTACCTGGCCGATCAGCCAGTTGGCAATGTGGCGACCGCCGGCAGTAATACTCACTCCGGCTCCCCATAAGCCGGCACTCAGACACTTTTGAATGGTCGGCCCGGAAGGATTGTGTCGTCCGAGAGTCGCATCAGATATTTGACAGTTTCTGCATCCTTTTTCGCTCCGGCGGATAAATTCACTGCAGAAATATGTGAAGTTGCTCGGACGGGTGATGGCGGTGCCGTCCGGTCGTGTTAAAAGAATAGCTACTCCCCAGGACTCCGCCAGCATGTCCTGGAGATGTTGAATGCCGGATATGTTGAAGAGGGATTCAAAGGAAATATTTTCAATCCCTCCCGACGCTTCTTCGTCACAATTGTTCATCGTGATGTTCGCAGGGGTCACCATCACGCCGCCGGGATTTCTTTTTGGCCCATCGGTTAGACTGAAAGGCCTATTGTTGACTTTATCAGATTTTCCGGCATCGGCCGTCTGACGGCCACGCTGTTTAGCAGCCATTATAACCTCCGTGTGAGGTGCTTTTCGACGGGTTTCCCGTCAACTGAAAAAGCCTTGTTTTTTATACACCTGTCTCTCCAGACGATAACAGGGAATTGCACTTGTGCGACTTGTGTGAAGCCCTCGTAAAAAAGGCTGCCTGAAAATTGTTGATTTTACGATTTTTTACGCGTGATCTTATATGGCTGCAAAATAAACATTACGGTTGTCTTGCGCATTTTTATATAAGTTTCGCCATGTTCTTCCTGACAATGACGGAAATATTTTCCCGGTTTGGAAGATAAACACGAAGCATGCTGTCTTTTTTTAGTTCTTTAATATATTCGGATATTGTCAACGATCCTTGAAGATTAAAGAGCAGTCGGATTTCGGAAGCGAGCTTTTGAGAATTTTTAGTCTCGGCGTATAGTTCGATCAGCGCCAAATTGACGAAGGGATCCTGCGGCGCCAGCAACCGCAATAATCTGAAATAAGAAAAGGCGCCGGCATAATTGTTTTTGAGGCGACAGGTCTCAGCCATTATCATCAGGGAAAAGGTCGAATCCGGATTTCTGCCCAGGCATTTTTGGGCGTAATAGCGGGCTTCGTTGATTTTCCCGTCTTTGAGTAAGATGAGGCTGTATAACTCCAGTAATTGTGCGTTCATGGGGTATTTTTTTAATTTGTTTTCGATAATCCGTCGGGCTTCCGGAATATTGTTTTGCCGCATTTTTATTTTAGCGATATGGATAGCAGTTTGGATGTAGTCAGGCAGAAATGCGGTAGATTTTTTGAAATAGTTCAAGGCAAGATCATTTTTCTTTTCTCTAAAATACAACAGTCCCATATTATATTCTTGAACTGCCAATGCCTGTTTGTTGCCGAAATCATTTAAGGTTAGGGCTTTTTCATATTCTGAAAAAGCTTTTTCATACATATTGTTATTAAAATATACTCTACCTATGTTGGAATGGGGTCTGCTCAGCCTTGGAGATTTATTGATGTTATCGAACCATAAAAGAAAATCATCTGAAATAATTCCATTGCGCTGATAGGTGCTGTATCCTGCGGCGACTATTATGACGACGACCCCCGCCGCAACAACTATCTGAATAAATTTTTTATTCCGAAAATAATCTAGGGCATAAATTATACCCTCTGCGGCCGGGACAAAGAGGAACATCGCCGGTAAATAATTACGGTGTTCATAAATTAATTCCAGATTGAATACCGTGCCTTCAATAAGATGGTTTAAAAAATAAAAAAGGATGCAAAAAGAAACAAGAGGACGTTTTTTGGCCAGATAAATTGCAAAACCGAGAGCCGCAAGGATTAATAAAATTGCCGGAAGAGTTGTCCACGGCTGGAACAGAGAACGCGAAAAATCTATGTCATACAGCAGAGTCAGACGGGAATTAATGGGGAGAAACAAAAGAGATAAATAAAAAATGATCACCCGCGACTCGGTCAAAAGCCGCTCTCCCATGGTGAAATCACGTAGTTCCCATCCGCCAAAAGCGTTGGAGAGACCACCTGTATAAATTAAACCGGAAAATAAAACAACAACAGCGGGCAGTATTGTAATCTTGATAAATTTCTTAATATTAGCTTTACTGATGCCTTGAATTAAAATCAAATCAAATAATAATATGCTCACCGGAAGCATGACCGAATTCTCTTTGGAAAGGAAGGCAGCTAAGCCTGCAAGAAGACATGCAATAAAGAAAAAAATTGAATGTTTTTTTTTTTCAGTTGTGCGCGCTTTTAAATAGAAATACATGGACATGATGTAAAACATACCTGCCATCGCAGCCATGCGCTGGACTACGTAAGTAATAGATGTGACAAAAACAGGATTGATTGCCCAAAAAAATGTTGCCAGAAGAGCCACCGGGTAAGCTATGTTTTCGTATCGGTCTTTGAGTAGAGGGAGTTTAAGTGTGTTGTGAATGAATAGAAACAGAAACACGGCTGCAAGGTAATGAATTGCGAAGTTAACGATATGGTAGCCGAAAACGTTTGTTCCATCGAAATGGTAATTTAGGGAAAAGCTCAGGTATGATAACGGCCGTGACGGGTTTTTCTGTTCTAGTCCATAAATGCAATGCTTTATGTTATTCCAGGAAAAATCATTGATTTGTATGTGGGGGTTGCTGACAATATTGTAAAAGTCGTCAAAATGCCAGTCTCCATAAAAGCTATTAGAATAAATTAAGAGTAATGTTATGAAAAGACTAATAAAAGTGAAAAAATATCTCGGCGATTCAGAGAATTTAAAATTAACCGGCAATGTAAAACCATTTTCTTTTGTATACATATCAACTCAACATGAGAGATTATCAGGGATAATTTTTTTTCTTACGCCGATCAGCATTCCTGCTGCACCTGTAAGAAGTTCAGCAACCAAAAAAATTATTCTGCTGGCAACAGGGAGGATTAAAGCGACATGAACAGGTACGATATTATTAAGCATAACATACATTACGCCTTCTCTGATTCCCAGCCCTCCAGGAGTCATGGCTGATATGAAGCCGATCAACCATGCCACACTCATAGAAGCAGTTATGGCTATTATTTTCGGCAGCGATATATCAAACCCTAATCCTATAGCAAGAATATATCCGGAAAAACCTATAACTACCCAGTTCAAAGCATATATGAGCTCGACAAGCAGAAACAGGCTACGCTGAATATTTATATACTGAATCTCTCTTTTAAAATATTTATTAATGCGCTTTATCAACCAATTTAATATTGATGTATTCCAAAGCACAAATGAAACATTAGCAACGAAAAAGACTATTAAGGCTGAGAAAAGCATTGTGAAATAGTTCTTAAAGGTAAATAAAAAATATATAATTCCAAAAAAACTGCAAACAAAAGTAGCCCCGATGAAGACCAAAATATTAATATATACTGTTCGTGTTTTGGGAATATTCCTTCTTTTACACCACAAGACTTGCGCAGCATAAGACCATATTCTGCCCGGAATATATTTAAATAATGCGCTTGTGTTAACGATGGAAAAACTTTCCAGAAAACTAACTTTATTTTTACCGGAAAATTTATTTATGCAGATAAACCACGCATAAGTCTCCAGGAATGTCGATAAAACTATAAGAATTAACGAATATAATACATAGTAATAATTCAGATTAAGTTTGTATTCCGCAATTGATCCCACATTAACTTCAAATTGCTTATAAAAAAAGACTGCAACTGCCGATAATATGAAAAAAGTCAATAATACTTTGATAATTCTATTTACGGACATTATAATTAATTTCTAAGTAAGGTTTTTGATAGCATATAAAACCCTTTTGCTTTTTTTAATATGTCGTCAAAGCATCTAATGCTCAAGAGCTGTTCAATAAAATAAGACGGTCTGAAATAGAAAGAAATAACCGCTTTTTTTCGGTATTCATCGAGTTTGCTCTGAGGGATGGTTTCAGACTTATATATTGTTTTACCTGTATAGTTAAAATCATTCCAACTCTTTGCTGTTATCTTACCATGCTTGAGAGCTATATCATACAACTCCGTTCTAGGCATTGGTATGGTTATAGCAAAATTTGATGCTGAAGCTTTCAATTGCGTAGAGAATCTGATAGTCTCTTTTATGTTTTCTTCCGTCTCGCCGGGAATTCCGATCATAAAGTATCCATCTGTCGGTATACCAACCTCGTAGGCCCACTTGAAGGCATCTTTTACCTGTTCTAATTTTGTACCCTTTTTAAGGATATTATCTAAAACATACTGACTTCCTGATTCGACACCAAATGCTATACCCTTACATCCAACGGATTTGAGTGCCGCCAGGATGCCTTTGTCTATAATATCGACGCGCCCGTTACAAATAAACTCGATTTTGTATTTTCTCTTTTTTAATTCTTCGACAAGTTTATAAATATGACTTTTATTGATTATGAAGGTGTCGTCAACGATGGATAATCCTTTTATTTTGTATTCTTCAACTAAATGGTCAATTTCCGCAAGAATGTTTTCGACAGATCTGTATCTGGTTTTTCTGCCGAACATTAAGTGAGAAGAGCAGTACGTACAATGAAATGGACATCCTCTAGTCGTAACTATGGATGTCGCTGGCTGTTTTACGGACCAGGCGGTTCTGCCATAATTTGCGTTTAAATAATTTTTCATAGGGAGCAAGTCTCTGGCAGGAAAGGGCAGTGAATTAAGATCTTCTATTAAAGCTCTGTCCCTGTTTTTTATTATTTGGCCATTCTGCTTAAAAACCAATCCATCAACAGTCTTTAAATCACCACTTTTTTTAAATGTTTCAAGTAGTTCATAGAAAGTATGTTCTCCTTCTCCAATTACCACGTAATCAACAACATTTTCTTTAATGACGTCTTCGTGTAATATGCTAGGATGAATCCCGCCAAAAACAATTTTACAATTGTTATTTTTTGATTTTACGTGTTGGGCAAATTTTAAAGAAAGATTATAATTCATTGTGTATGAACTCATACCTAAAACGTCATAATCCATTTTATCCAGTCTGTCGAAAACATAATTCATATCCTCAAAAGTTGGATCAAGGATTTCGATGTTGGAATACCCCTTGCTTCGTATATACGAAGCAATATATGCAACGCCCAGAGGAGGGTTGGTATTAGCTTCAAGCCTCGGTACTAAGAACAAAATCTTCATATTTCATTCCTGGATCAATTTATTTTCTCCAAGCAATCTGCTATCTTGAAAATATCTTCTTCCCTTAAACCGCTATACAACGGCAAATTTAAAACATTTTCAGCAGCAACGAAAGAATCCTTAAATCTGTTATGATCGTTGGCGCAACTGTATGAGAACGTAAAAGCCAAATCTATACCTTGCGAGACAAACTGGTCGTATATTCTTTTTTTAGAGGCCCCAACAATTCTAAAGGGAAATCTCATAAAAACCGGTTCTTTTATGCCAGAATATTCCGGTAATCTGATATTTTTAATTTTTGCCAGTCTTTCATAGTAAAAGCCGGCAATGTATTTTCTTCTGTTAATTCTTTCTTTGACTTTTGCCAGATTGGAGTAAGTCAATTTTACCATCTGATCACTGATATTTTTTGTATAAAAATCAGATATGTTGTTGATGTCATATTCGGGATAACCCGTTGTCTCTCCTGTCACCATACTAAAAATTTTATGTAAGAGACCATATAAATTATCATGAGCGGCAAGATTATAACCCATCATGAAAACCAAATATTTAATAGAATCAAGACCTGTGGAATTAATTATATTGTCTTGGTAAAATTTGGTTACCTTTTCGTACAGCTCTTCATCATTAAAAAGTACAGCACCTCCTCTCGCGCCGGCAAGAGTTTTCGTGAATTCAAAACTTATTATACTGGCTGAACCGAAACTTCCGGTTAATCTATTGTCATAAGTCGAGCCAAATGCTGCTGCATTATCTTCGATAACTATACAATTTTTATCCTCGGCTATTTGCAATATCGAATCAATATCACATGGGATTCCAAATTGATGTGTTGCCAGTATAATGGAATTTTGTTCTATAAGGCTGTTTAATGCATCTATGTCAATGCAATAATCTTTGAGGTTAATGTCGACAAATTCTATCTGTTTTTTTGCCAATAAGGCTGCCTCCGGAACTACCCAACAAGTATATGCAGGTATATATATTTTTTTATGAGGCAATACTTTTAAAAGATAATATAGTCCACTTCGGGCAGCTCTGGTAAGAAGAACGTTTTTGACCCCAAATCTATTTGCTAGAGACTTTATAAGTTTGTCCCTGTAAAAATTACTACGAAAAAAGCTCTTTATAATATCAATATTATCGGATTCGTACTTTATCCTGGGTATCATAAAAATTCCATTGTGCTTATAGAATAAGATTTGCACTGGATCAATTATTAAGATGTAAATTTACGTTGTTTTAAAATATTCAAATAAAGAATTAATAACATGATCTATTTGCTGATCTGAAATATTTGAATACATGGGCAGAGTCAGTTCATGCGCGGCCACATATTCCGTCAACGGCATGTCCTGAGCTTGAAAATACTGCCGGTGAAAACTGAAGCTGTGAACAGGGGGATAATGAATGCTGGTTTGAATACCCTTTTCGCGAAGATACGACATCAAATGAAGACGGTCCACGAAATCGGCAAGCAGAACGGGAAATATATGATAATTAACTTCCTCTTCCCGACGTTCGGCAAAGGGTATTTTTATCTCTTTTATTTGCTTCAATCCGCTTTTATAACGCCGGGCGGCCTGCCGGCGAAGGCTGTTGCCTTCCTCCAGTTTTTTTAACTGCACTCTGCCCAGGGCGGCATGAATCTCGTCCAGACGATAATTATAACCAAGAGCGGTGACATCGTAGCTGTAAGCATGGCCGCGATGGCGGTCGACCGTGCCGCTGGTCATTCCGTGGGAGCGAACACTTTTTATCTGTCGGGCGTATTCGTCATTGTCTGTGCAAATCATGCCTCCTTCGCCGGTAGAAATATTCTTGTTGGAGAAAAAGGAAAAGCAGGAAATATCTCCGACTGCACCCAGTCTGCTGCCCCGGTAAGTGGAACCGGGAGAATGGGCGGCATCTTCAATTACGGCAATTTTATGCGCGCGGGCTATGTTTAAAATTTCTTCCATCCGGCAGGCAAAACCTCCATAATGCATAACCACAATGGCTTTTGTCCGCGGAGTTATTTTTTTAAGGATTGCATCCGGTGAGATCGTCCAGTCATCCTCTGATATAATATCGGCAAATACCGGAAGCCCGCCGGCATAGATCACGGCGTTGACAGTGGCGGCAAAAGTGAGCGATGGACAGATAACTTCAAAACCCGGCTGCACACCCGACGCAATATTGGCCAGATGCAGCGCGGCCGTGCAACTGCTCACAGCCAGGGCATTCCTGACGCCGCAGAAAGACGCAAATTCACTTTCCAAGGCATCAATTTCTTCTCCCATTGTCAACCATCTCCGGCGTAAAACACGTAAAACGGCTTCTTCTTCCTCCTGACCGTAATTAAGATCGAAAAGGGGAATTACCTGACGGGAATCTTTCATAAAAAATCCTTGATTTTATCGTAGTCTTCTATTGCCTGCTCATAATCGTCGGGTCTGCCGATGTCCATCCAATATCCATCATAGGGATGGCAGTATATTTTCTTCCCTGCCGCCAAAACCCTGTGTACGAGATCAGGAAAATCAAAGCACCCCTCTTCGGGAATATAGGATACTATTTGCCGGGATAAAATATAAATTCCCATGCTGACGTTGAATTCGTAGGACGGTTTTTCCGAAAATTTTGTCAAAAGCCGGTTTTCATCGAATTCCAGCGTACCGTAATTTACGTCTTGTCGGCGCTTATGGGTGGCAATAGTTAAATCGGCGCTGTTTGCCCTGTGCAGAGAAAAAAGTTTCCGGTAATTGATGTCCGTCAGGATGTCGCCGTTCATCATTAAGAATGCATCATCGAGATCGGCAATATGACGGATGGGAGCCGCGGTTCCCAGCGGTTCTTTTTCAATATAATAGTCGATGGAAATTCCCCATTTTTCGCCGTTGCCGAAGAAGGCCATAAAAAGATCTTTCTGATGGCCTATGGCCAGGGTCAACTTTTTAAAGCCATTGTTTTTGAGTTGTTTAACAACAATTTCTAAAATGGGACAATCTCCGACGGGCATCAGCGGCTTGGGTAAAACCGTTGTATATGGTTTTAAGCGGGTGCCTTTGCCTCCGGCGAGTATTACTGCCTGCATGGTTTTATACCTTTGTTGTACAGTGTCTTATATAAAGAAATTAATTAATCAACCCGTTAATTTTATCGTAAATAATTTTAGCTCCCGCTTCCACCGAAAGAATTGAGGCCAGCTCTTCATAGTTCTCTTTATTATAATAGGAAGTCCGCAATTCAGGATCGCTCATCTTTGTCAAAGCGCGAGCAAGTTCATCATGGTTCTCGGACGAGAAGACATATCCTAAATTATATTTTTCGGCAAGATACCCCATATCACCGACATTGCTGACGATAAACGGCTTTTTAGCGGAAATTCCTTCCGACAGCACCAGGGGAATACTTTCACTGCGGGAAGGGATAA
>Ga0208462_1002322_pt1 | contig 10504 bp, 10 predicted proteins | sample AD_SCU001_MetaG_FD_184452 | JGI IMG/M metagenome (GOLD analysis project Ga0208462, IMG submission 184452) | Active sludge microbial communities of municipal wastewater-treating anaerobic digesters from China - AD_SCU001_MetaG (SPAdes) (version 2) | ecosystem: Engineered > Bioreactor > Anaerobic...
GTGGTGGCTGTTGCGTCTGACCAGGACATTTACGCCACCTCGAACACTGCCGCTTTTCCGATACTCCCGTTGACGACCTGCAGGAGCTGTGACTTGATCACCGTGCAGAGCGCTCCCTCGGTCAGGTGCAGGTTCACCGCTTTTCCCGTCGCGCTTGGCATCGCGTAGCCGTGCCGCTGCCCGTCCTCGCCGACCAGGCAGTTGTTGTCGAAGTGGAACGATCCGACCGTGTCGATCTCTACCCGGAGCCGGCCGTCGCAGAGGGCCAGCCTGCCGATTTTCTTGAATGTCATCTCTCGATTCCTCCAGTGAGCGCCTATCCGCTCACTATTATAGTATAGGCGGGCTGAGTATTTAAATGTTTATACTTTGTATATACAATGTATATTTTTAGTTAGACTTTAATGATACGAAGGTCACATTATGAGTATGGAGAAGGTGGACGTCACCGTCAGCGGATACGAAGTGCGGGAGAAGACCGTTACCAAAACCGGGAACAGTGGTCATGTTATGGTGCCGGTCTCGTGGGTCGGCAAGCGGGTGAAGATCATCCTGCTCGATCCGGTCGAGGAAGAGTAAGAGGCGATCGGGTCCTGCCGGCCGGGCGAGCGCCCTCGCTCAATCGTGCTCGCTTCAGAACATCACTATCCGCTTTTTGGTTTTTAGACGCCCTCCCTCGCTCATCGCGGTCTCGTGAAGTGACAGCTTTCTGCACGCTGGTCTCGCAACCGGGGAGACCACAGATCCCATACACAGGCCGGAGGGATACTCGCCTATCCCTCCGGCCGGGCCCTATCGCCACGGACTGCCCGCCCCCCGAGGGGGCGGGAGGAACGCGAAGCGCGGGCGGTGGGGGTCGTTTGAGGGGTGGCACAAGGCCACCCCTCCGTGCGAGGAGCGTGGTGCGGAGCACGACGTGACGAGCACTTTCCAGCAGACGATGACCGGCGAGTTCCGAGCCGGTCATGGTCGTCAGAGGTCCCGGATCGGAAGAAGAGATCAGGCAGACGCCACGACCGCGAGGGAGTGTGGTCTGCCGGTTGAGGGTCCCTCACAAGCCGTCACGGCCGAGGGAGGCTCAGTCCACGAGAGGAACGAGAGGATAGCATCGCTCTTGCCCCCCATGGAATCGTCGTCGGAGATGGGACTTAAGCGTCCTGAGCAGATGCCGAGGAGGCTGTGAAGGAGGTGCGGCACGTTCAGTCATCGGTTTCTGACGAGCTGCTGGCACTGCGGCAGGTTGATGACGCGAATCGTTGATGCGAATTGTAATTCAGTGAAAGAAGGCAACCATCAAGAGATTTGGCAATGCCATCTCCCGCGCATAAAATTATTCTAATTTGAGGATCCACATAGGGTAGTAAACTCCAGCGAAAAATAAATTGGAGGCAGAATATAGCCTTAATTGCTGAATCCCCATAGCAGCATTCTGCTTTTGAAAGAGCCACGAATGTGGACACAATTTCAGAAATAACCTGTTCGGTAATAGCGTCAGCAAATCCGGCACATTATTCACGTTGCTTTTCAGGTATTCACACGTCTCTTTCGATATTGTACGATGCAATCAGGACAATTGCGCTCAGATTGACCCCCGCCTGTCATTCTTATCCCGTATCTCTAATTCTCTTCTACTGTCCGGACAGTTATAGGGATTGATTGGGCCTCGACGTCATATCGGCGGAATTAAAAGCGTCATTTTTGATGCGTCCGGTTATACGGCCATATTGTCATACCGAGCGTAGTCGGCAGGACTGCAGATGGGCGGTCACATTATTACCGGAGTGCTATGGAAGACTTCCGGGTGTGCGGACGAAAGGACAGCCGGCATGTGGAGAAATCCACTCCGGAGCGGCAGAGCAGGCGGAAGGACGAACAGGGAGCCAGGAGGGTCTGCATGCGGTGCTACCAGCGGCGATGGAGTCTCAATCGGGCGGTGCTCGGTGTGCGATAGCGAACCGGCGTTATGGGGGATAAGAAGAGTGAGGGGAGGCTATTGAGGGGTGTGCCAGAAATGTGCCAAATTCATAATTTTTTTATTTTTGCCTTTTACGAGGTTCTTTAAGAGTTTTTCAAAATTTTAATTCCTTTTTTGCGCCTGCTAGCAATTATTCACGTCACAGGGAAGCCCGTGATTACCGGGCCTTCCGGCCCAATTCAAGACACTGGGCGATCAGAAATTACTAGATAGTCAATTATCAGGGATACTCAATAGGAGCTGTAATAAATACTAACCTGTGAAAAACTCCAGAGTATATGAGAGGATTCCTCCTGGCCCTGATGGTGTGTAGCCTGCTCATCAGCGGAGCCTCTGCCTATCCTCTCCCGGGATGGAACGGGACGCAGGTTCAAATTACCATCGCATCTACGGACATACCACAGGATCTCACCAATTTTCCAGTTCTGATACATCTTTCGAGTTCATCAGGAAAGACCCATATCGATATGACCGATGTGTTTTCGCAACTCGGCAACAGTGCCCAGAAGATCGCGGTGACCGAATCGGACGGGGCCACCCAGTGCTATGTCGAGATTGAATCATGGGATGCCCAGGCCAGGGAAGCGTGGCTCTGGGTGAAGGTGCCATCTCTGTCCACGACCCAGAATACCACGTTATATCTCTATTATGACCCTGCCCATGCGGACAACACAGAATACGTCGGGTATACGGGGAGTACCCCGGCAATGAATGTCTGGGATGCTCATTATGTCGGCGTCTGGCATATGAACCCTACAGGGGACGTGGTGCCGGACTCGACTTCCGAACCGATGGACGGGATTCTTTACGGCGGTAGTGCATCACCGGGGAAGATCGGCAGGGCAATCTCGTTTCCTGGCAGTTTATCCAATGTCACCGCAACCATTCTCCCAATAGGACCTCGTCTCAGCCAATCGATGACTCTTGAAAGCTGGATTGATTATGCTGGAGGATCGAGTCCGGTGTTGGAACCCGGATTTGAAACAGCCGATTCCTGGACTTTTTATTTAGATACCCAGAGACAAAATTATACCGGGTCACTTACGACGGCATGGAAAACCCAGGGGACGTATTCATACCAGTTACAATTGGCGTATAAAACCAAGAACATTGGTTATGGCGAGATCAGTCAGAATGTAGATCTCTCGCAGTTCTCACGGATGTGGTTTGATTGCCAGACATTTGCCACAGGTATCAGTAGTGGAGCTATGAGTTCCTCGGTTTTGATAGATGATTCCACCACCTGGGTCCAGGTTACCCCTTTGAGCCCAACAGAGTATTTGAATCAATTTATCGATATCAGCAACCATTCAGGCATCAAAAACATCCAGTTCAGGTTCTCCAACAATGATTTTGGATCCGGGTCAAAGAATGCCGCAGGAGTATTTCGTGTAGATAATATCAGGGTCGACATGGGCAGTATTGCTGAATCTCCCAATTCATTCGGCCTTTTCTTCCGAGGGCTGGATTCTGATGCGGACCTTGCAGCGTATATCAATTCCCAGTATGCCTGGGCACCTACCATCACCCACGGGACGTGGCATGAAGTCGACCAGACCTATGACAAAACCGCAATAACCGTATATACGGATGGGATTTCTGCAGCTCAGTCTTCCTACATGGCGAATGTGGAAAATCCCGATACACTCATTATGGGTCAATACTTCAATGGGGCAATCGATGAAATCAGAATATCAGATACCGTTCGATCGCCTGCATGGAGAGCTGCATCGAAAAAATCGGCAGATGACGACCTCCTGACATTCAGTTCGTCACAGTCTCTCTTTCAGATCGACGTCAATGGAGCGATTAACAACTGGGCCCTCTCAATCGGTGAGAATACCGATACCACGAACCTCACCCTGACAGTGAAGTCCCCCGAGCCATGGGCTGTTACCGTGTATGATGCCCTTGATGACGGAAAACCAGCCGAATCTGCAGGCCATATGACAGAGTATATCCAATCGGGGTATAATTCAACCGCAGGGGGAAGAGAACTTTACTACCCGGCCAGGATGAATTACGCTGGGGGGCCCTCATTTGTAGATCTCTCAGGAATACAGCAAACTCTCGTATCAGGCCCGCCTACACCTCCAGCTGGAACAAATTTTCCCCTCGTGGTAAACCAGACGGTTGACTTTGGAGATATACGCCTTACGCCCCCGTCAACATACCAGATTGTTGTGACCTTTGTAGGGAACACGCTCTAAGATGGCAATGATGCAGGGAATCCGTACCACCAAAGGAAAAGAAAGAGCTGTGTGTAGCATGGTCTGTCCTGACAAAGGAGCGCCCCGTCAAATGTCTTCAAAACGAAGAATATGCCTTTTCCTGGTGTGCACGATTCTTTTTCTGATTGCGAATCCTGTGGCGGCGATACCCACAGACACGGCCGAGATCACCGCAAACGTTGCACCCATCCTCATCGGAGATGAAGCAGTCAGCCAGATTTCGGCATATGGGGTCCAGATATCGTGGATAACAAGCATCCCCTCAAATTCGTGGGTGTATTACGACACGGTAAGCCATCCGAATGCGAATGAGTACGCATGGGTGATTAAAGATGATATTTACACGACAATCCATTGTCTGTTCTTATCAAACCTGCAACCCGGCACGGTATACCATTTCCGTGTCAGGTCAGACGGACCCGACGGGGTGACCTTAGTATCTGGTGACATGACATTCACGACGCTCTCCCTCCCTCCCACCAGCGGTGGCGGTGGCAGATCATACAGGTACCCCTTCGTAACCCTCCCATCCGCATCACCAATAACTGGTGTACCGACCCCCCCGGAAATCACCCCATCGCCTCAATATGTATTGGACAGTGGAAATGTAACTCCTATTTTCACACTGATTGAGATAGTACTGGATACAGAGTGGCTGTCTTTCATCACCCTGATCATCCCTGCAATCATCGTTATTTTCCTTTATAGAAGGAGAAAAAAGGAGGACTAAAAGCATAGATATAAAAGTCAATAAGGATAGAATATCGTATCCATTGTTGGAGAGGGTAGTTATAGTGAAAATGAAGGATCTTGTTGTGCTAACGGTTCTCGCTCTCTTATGCGGGGGACTGGTATTGCCTGTGAGCGCGGCTACATCAACCGATACGACCTATATACAGAGTAATCCGGTTCAGGGACTCGTCCTTGATGTAACGGGAAACATTACCACATGGGACCTTAGTAACATTGGTGATAATATTGATAACACCGATATCAGTATGCGCATACGATCGAATACCCCCTGGCAGATAAATGTTTATGATGCCCTTAATGAGGGCAAACCCGCCGCTTCTGCGGGTCATATGACAGAGTATTCCATGTCGCTTTATGGTGGGTATAATACAACAGATGTGGGGCGGATGCTGTATTACCCTCTTGAGCTGCAAGCCCAATCGTACGATATACCCGTGGTGTTATCGGGCGCTCAACAATTGTTCGCATCCGGGAATCCAACCCCCAGCGGGGGTGCAGAGCTAGGAGGTCTATTGTATAACCTTACCGTGAATCAGAAACTAAGGTTTGCTGATGCAAGGCTGCCAGATGATGATGCCTACCGGATCGTTGTCACCTTCGTAGCAACGAATGTGTAAGGGACTTCCATGAAGGTGTTGATACCTCCTGCGAGAGGGCAGGGTGAACCCCTCCGCTGGTTCTTTTTAATCCTTATTGTCATTGGGCTTCTCTGTATCTCGTCTGTATCCGCTCTCAGTGTAACCGGGTCCAAGTTCATGGCAACTATGCCGCCAGGTTCCGAGACGACGCATACCATAACACTCAATATCGAAGGAGCCACAGAACCCCTGGACCTTCAGGCCGATGTCATGGGATTTACGAACGGTCCTGACGGAGCCTATTTGGGGGTGAGTGCAGAGGAGGATACAAGCCCGTATTCGGCACGAACCTATGTGACCCTTGATAGGAACCAGGTCCATCTTCTGCCAGGGACTTCTGAAAAAATCACTGCAACGATATCGGTTCCGAAAAATGCCGGTTCGGGCGGCAGGTACGCAATGATATACATCCATAGTGGTGTTCAGGGAGCGAAATCAGTTGGTTTTATCTCCGCTGTTGCGGTCCCGGTCATGATCACCATCGGCGGTTCGGACCTTGTAAAGACCGGAACCCTCACCGGGATATCTGTAGGAGATATCGCGACAGGTCAGCCCTTTGTTGTAACTACAGGTTTCCAGAATACCGGCAACCATCACTACTATGGCGTCACGGATACCGTTGTCATCTCTGACGCAACGGGTGTAATTGCGACCGAGTCTATCGGGCCAACTGCGTGGGCAGTCATCCCGGGCAGCACTGTGAACTTCAAAGTCCCGATAAGAACCCCGCTCCCTGTCGGTACCTATACCGTACAGTCAACGGTTACCAAGGAAGACGGGACCGTCCTTGACAGTAAATCGGAGAATTTTGAGGTCGCGATCCCCTTCACTCCTCCACCGACATCGGCAAAAATCACACTTACTCCGCAATCGGAAGGTGTTCTCGTCTCTCCCGATGGAAGGTATTCCGTGACGTTCCCTGCCGGATCGGTGCTGAGTAACGTTGAGGTCACATTACGTCCGTTACAGCTTACTATGGTTCCAACGGGAACCGAAACTATAGAGCTAGGTTCCAGTACTTTTGTCGTGGAAGGTCTTTCTGGCCTCCTTGCGAGACCAGCGACCGTCCGGGTGAAGTACTCCGAGGACGATCTCAGTGCTGCAAATGGTGACGCAAATTCACTTAAACTCGCACGGTTTGATGCGGGTGGAAATGCCTGGACCATCCTGTCAACCTCCAGGGATGGGGAGACCCTTGTTATCCAGTCTGACCGAATGGGAACATGGGCTGTTGCTGCCGCACCAGGTGTGGGAGGAACCGGGATAGACACGAACATGATGATCCTTGGAGGCATCATCGCCGTTATAATCATTCTCATCTCGGTATTCATGCTGAAAAGGAAAAAGAATACAGAATAATACATAATTCATTTTTCAGCACCCTTCTTTGGGGTGCATCAGGGGGAAATTTCATCTGGACGGCGACTTCGGCAATGGAAGTCTCCATAATATCGTTGTTTTCTCTTCTCCCGTCACGACCATCGGAAAAACCCAGCGGACGTACAAGGAGATTGTCTGCAAGCTGCTCTCAATAATTCTCAACAACCGCTCGCAACCGTCCAATTCGTAAGCCCGGGAGAGAATACGAACGCTCATACCGGTTGCCGGCAGAATACAATCAGTATGCTCTTCCTTTCAGCGCAGGAGTCGGCGGAATGGTCCGGTCTTGCAGATGAGGTTCTCAGGAGCGGGACTGCGCCAGGCACCTATGACGGCGATATCCGGCCGAATCTGCTCTCTGCCTTCGACTACTACATAGGAACAGTGCTTGCCGCCCACGGGCAGGCCGCAGAGGGGATCGAATGGCTGAAGGCTGCTGCTCTTGCCGAGGAAGACGATCTCTTCTCTGCGGGCTTTCTCCTCGGCTTCCTTGAGCGCCACAACGGGAAACTCGCCATGCCCACGGTGGCGTTTGCCGACCCGCGCCCGTTCATGCACTTTGCCGGTGTCCCCATGATGCGGGAGGCAAGAAAGCGATTCATTGCACAGTGCGGCAACACCCTGCCCCAGTTCGATACGCCGTTTGCCATGATGGACATAGGGTGCGGCGACGGAGGGCTCACCGTATCGCTGTTGCGGCACCTGCAGGACACGGGCAGGGTCACTGAGATTGCCGAAGTCCTCCTCATCGATCCGTCGCCTGCAATGGTGGCCCTTGCTGAAAAGACCGTCCGCGATGCATTCCCCGATGTCCGTATCAAGACCGTGAACAGCCGGATCCAGGACTGCTCCGGCAGCATCGATCACCGTTTCGATCTCGCCGTCAGCTCGCTTGCCTACCACCACATGCCCATCGAGCATAAGAAGATCCACCTCACAGAGCTCAAACCCTGGATCGACCACTTCGTCCTCTTCGAGATGGATGCGAACAACGACGCCCCGGAGATGTATTCCCCTGAACTTGCGCTCTCAATCTACCAGTCCTACGGGGGTGTCATCGATTCCGTCTTCTCGCACGACGCCCCGGTGGACGTAGCCGTCGCCTGCGTGGACCTCTTCCTGATGACGGAGGTCGTCTCGCTCCTCACGCAGCCCCGCGGTGAGCGGACCGATTATCATATGCTGCAGGGCCAGTGGGATGCGCTCTTTGCGGAATGCCTGGGTCCGGAGTTCACTCCCTGCTGCCACTCACCCTGCTATGCGGACGAACACACGACGCTCTTTACGATGCATTACGGGCGGGAAGATATTGACGGGTAAAATAGCAGTTGAATAGGTCAGTTTTCCGTTCATTCGAAGATTTTCCGGACCAATACAATGATACAGGGATATTTATAAGAAGGAAAAAAAGTAAATAGAACCAGCCAAAGGCGTAGCGAGGTAATTGTAATGCCAACAAGTAAGAAACAAATGGAGAAGTTAAACAAAGTGAAGAAGGCCAAGGCAGAAGAACTCTCGCAGCAGGCGGCTGCGGGCAGCCAGGCCGCCAAGAAGAAGCTCAAGAAACTCGAGAAAAAGATCAAGTGAACCGCCTGGAATATCCAATTAATTTTACTTTTCTGGTTTTATTACCTGCAGGCGCGTGAGCGCCCGGGGTAACGTCTCAGATCTTCTGTAATTTGCCTGAGCCCCGTCTCCTTGCCTGATCATTCCTTCTCCATGGTCAAATACCTTCTGCCGGTGACCCACTCCTCGTTGATGTCCATCAGGATAGATCCGACCAGCCGGAGAAGGGATTCCTCGTTCGGGAACGCTCCTACGACCTTGGTCCTTCGTTTTAGCTCCTTATTGACCCGTTCCATCAGGTTTGTGGTTCGGATCCGTTTCCCGTGCTGTTTTGGGAATGCCGTGTAACTCATCAACCCCGGGAGGAACCGTTCGATGGTATTGGCTGCTTTCCGGTACCCCCTGGCATTCAGGTCATCGGCGAGATCTTGAAGCCTTTGTTCACTTCCATAGGCCTCCTTCAGGCCTTCTACAACCTCTTTCTGGTGTTTCCGAGGAATATTCCTCAAGACGGCTCGGGTACAATGAACCTGACACATCTGCCAGGATGCACCGAGGAAGGCGGCTTCAGCCGCCTTCTGGATGCCGGTATGCCCATCCGAGATGACCAGTTGAACCCCGGCAAGTCCTCGTTCTTTGAGGTCCTCGAAGAGTCCCGACCAGAATTCTTCATTCTCACAGTCGGTGACTCTCGCGCCCAAGATCTCCCGGTAACCATCCTCGCGCACTCCGGCGACCACCAGGACCGCCTTGGTGACGTACCGTGCTCCGTCCCGGATTTTGTAGTAGGAAGCATCCACGAAGAGATACGGGATAGCCTGTTCGATCGGCCGCAGGAGGAATGCCTGCACCTGATCGTCGAGATCCTTGGCCATCCGGGAAACCGAAGCCGGAGAGAGCTGATCGATCCCCAGATGACTGACGATCTCCTGGACTCTCCTCGTTGAGACGCCCTGGAGGTAGGATTCGACGATTGCATTCACCAGAGCCTTCTCCACCCGGGCATACCGTCCAAAGACCTGTGTCTCGAACGGGAACTCCCGAAACTGCGGTTTCCGGAGGATCGTCTCCCCGTATCGGGTCTTGAGGGATCGGTCCTTGTAACCGTTTCGATGCGCTTTCCGCGCATCGGTGCGTTCGTACTGGGCGGCTCCTGCCTGCTGGAGAGCTTCCTGGAGCATCACCTGGTTGAGGAACCAGGTGATGAGCGTCTTCATGCCGTTCTCCTGATCGGAAAGATAATCTTCGATTAACGCTAAGGGATCCATGGCCCTGTTTCTCCTTTGTCCAAATCTAGGTTGGATCCAGGGCCAATTCAATTTTACAGAACTTTCGTTACGCTACCCGCCCGGCAGAGGACAATGTCTAATGCCAATCTAGAACAACGGGAAGGTTCAATGTATAAACAGAGGTTGGAGGAGAGAAGAATCCGGCTTCTGTCAGGAATGCCCAACAGCAGCATCCTGTTCTTCAACACCTGCCTCATGAGACGATTCCATGGACCAATCTCCCGACAGTGACCGGACAACCCAGCGATATCTCGGGAATCGCGGTCTTATCGTCCTTATTGCGCTGCTCTCTGCCTTCGTCCCGCTCTCTACCGATCTCTACCTCCCTGCCCTTCCCGGCATGGGCGACTTCTTTGGCGTCTCCGCGACCCTCACGAACCTCACCCTGATCCTCTTCTTCCTCTTCTTCAGCCTCGGCCTGCTCGTCTGGGGGCCGCTCTCCGACAAATACGGCCGCCGGCCCGTACTGCTTGCCGGGCTCGCGCTCTACATCGCCGCAAGCGCCGGTTGCGCCGCGTCGCTGGAGGTATGGCACCTGGTCGCCTTCCGTATCCTCCAGGCAATCGGCGGCAGCGCGGCCTCCGCGGTCGCGACCGCGATGGTAAAAGACGTCTACGACGGGAGAAAGCGTGAGTCGGTCCTCGCGCTCGTCCAGTCGATGGTCGTCATCTC
>Ga0208462_1002323_pt1 | contig 10496 bp, 5 predicted proteins | sample AD_SCU001_MetaG_FD_184452 | JGI IMG/M metagenome (GOLD analysis project Ga0208462, IMG submission 184452) | Active sludge microbial communities of municipal wastewater-treating anaerobic digesters from China - AD_SCU001_MetaG (SPAdes) (version 2) | ecosystem: Engineered > Bioreactor > Anaerobic >...
GATACTGCAAGATTTGTGCTTTTCGTAGCGATCGTGTTTCGTTGCGTTTCATCATTTACCTCCCTTTTTTGCTCCATTTTCTCATGGAGATTTCAGGAGGTAAAGGTGGTATCTATGTGACGCTTACTTCTATTCTATATACCGGAATTGGGCAGTGATGGAGTATGAGCAAGGCCATGTCATCGAATCAGATGGACTAATGAAAAAAGCGACTGAAATAAATCCAACTGACTTTCAGCTTTGGTTAATTTGGGGAAGCATGAAACGAAAAGAGGACAAGATTAAAGATGCGATTAAATATTACCATAAAGCTTTTGAAATAAAACCAAATGATCCAATTATACTTAATTCCTTGGGCCAAGCTAAATCACGGAATGGAGATCATGAAGAAGCAAAAGACTTATTTTTTAAAGCTTTAGAAATTGGAAAAACAATACCAGGGCATAACATAAAAAATGAAATCATTAATAGATGTAGTATTGCAGATAACTTTAGAAGATGGGGAGAAGAACTATCAAGACAGAAGAAGATTAAAGAAGCTAAGCATAAACTAAATGAAGCTTTAGATCAAATATCCACTGCAGAAGAATTAGATCCACACGATACTAAAACAAAAGATTTATTTCGACAAATAGTTCTTAACTTAGCTCATTTTTACAAGAATAGCTGCGAGTTGGATCGTGCAATAAAACTGTTTCATGAAGTCATTATCGATAATCCAATTAGATTTAAAGAAATCAAAGATACTATCAAAGCTTCCAAAGAACTCCTAAAAATATATTTGGACAAACAAGAATTCAATAAAGCAAAAAACTTGATATCCAAAAATTTGTTAAAACTAGCTCAAAGAAATGAACCACTAATGTATAAACAAATTACTAGCCTTCTATCTTTGTGTGACCAAACCGATTCAAACCAGGGAAGAATCATTTCTGTCAACGAAAGCAAAGGGTTTACCATTATAGAATCTCTTTCCAGCCCTGGTGATACATATTTAGGACATATTAACGACTTTGTTAATGTCGAGTTAGAAATAGGCAACAACCTTATTGGAAAGAATGTTTTATTTAAAACTTATCTGTCTAACGATGAAAAGAAAAAAGCTAAAATGATTATAATTCAAAAGAATTCTGATGAGAAACAATATTAAAAAGGTTGGATTTTTAGTTATTCTTGGAGTCCTTGTAATACTTGGTATTCCATTGTTGATCAATTACCTCTTATTCCAGTCATGGCCAATAACTCCTCCAGATTTATCAAATAAAGAATGGTTAGGTTTCTGGGCATCATTCCTGGGTTCAATTATCGGTGGTATCGCAACTTTTATAGCTGTTTTTTTATCATTAAAGCAAAATGAGAAGTTTCATTTGGACATGATAAATATTCAAAAAAATCAAACTGATTTCCGTCGTCGCGAATTAATGCCTGTTCTTGATTTAAAACCAAAAGATGCAGATTTTGTTGTTGGAAAAATAAACAATGAAGGTCTTTGTGGGTTGTACATTTCAATTGAAGATCACTGCAAAGATCCTAAGTTCTGCTATCAAACAATGCAAAACTCAGAATATGGATTTACATCGACAGAAACTGGTATTGATATCAATGATTTAATTTTTTCTTTCACAAATGGTGATCGCAGGTATATTATTTTTGAACTCACAAACATAGGTCTATCCTTCGCTTTCAACGTCAATGTTGTCTTATCAAAACCAATGAAAACCCTCCAACCGATTCCATTCACAAATCATATTCCAAAGGATGGCAAAGAATACCTTATTATCAACTTCAAAGATGCCAATTTGGTATGTGACAATACTATTTTAATAACATATTATGATTCTTATAACAGTAGATATGTCCAGCGTATTGATATAATCACCCGAGAAGAAGGCAAGACCGGATTGATTTTTAATCGATATGTCCCTGTTACTGAACAAGATTATAGAACTAAGCAGAAAATGAGAACAGATGATGATTGATGATGCAATATTGTACTTAATTACAATAGTTTCAAATTGTTTCCAGTTCATAACTTTAGAAATCGATTGTTCCAATATACTTTCAATTCAAAAATGAAAGAAACAAAATGACAGAACCATTAAAAAACCTATTAAAGCCATGGATGATAAAACCATTCGAGTTATTGTTTCATGCTGAAACTCATAGACTGAAGGGAACAGATTATGACAGAAGGTTGGCACTCGTCAGTTTTGACAATGCAATTGAAGTTTCAATCACTGTATATTTGTCTTTGAATCCCATACAAAGACAAAACCGAACCATTAAAAGAACAGAAGTTGAAGAATCCTTAAAAAACTATCACACAAAGCTAGATTTTTTCTTTTTAGAACTGGAAATAAGAAAAATGCTACCTAAGTGCGGAAAAGATTATATTGTTTGGTATCATGAGCAAAGAAATGAACAATATCATAGCCAATCCTCAGGTGTTCCCTCTCTTGATACAATTGGCACAATACGTAACATAGCTTTATGGATTTTTTCTGTCTTATTTAGTATTCCTGATTTAGAATCTTTGTTAAAATCAGCTATAACCGAATCAGAAAAAAGCTTTCCAGAAATTCCAAAAGAACTTGTTACCCCCGATATAACTGAAATTTGGGAAAATGTTTCAGCCTTGCTTTCTGCTTCAATCATAGGCAGTTGGGATGAAAGTACTGATGGTGACAACGAGATTATTTCGTTATTAACTGGAGATTCTGGTAAATGGTTGAATAGTATTCGCGAAATCAAAAAGAATGATGATGAAGTTATTTTGTTAAGAAATGGTATCTGGCAAGTCAAGGATCAGTTTTTATTCCTTTCAAAACTCACCACATCTTTTTTTGATCCATTTCTTGATTCGATAAAATCCATAGCTGTAAAAGTGTTATCAGAGATTCACCCCATGTTTGAGTTAAAACCTGAAAACAGATTCGCAGCACAAGTTTATGGAAAAGTTTCAAATTATTCACATAACATAAGAAGGGGGGTTGCCCAAACCCTCGCATTTCTTGGAATTCATGGATCAGAACTCAAAAACTGCACATTGCATAAACCAAAGACAATAGCAACATCAACTATCAGAGAAGTATTAAATAATGCAGATTGGAGATTGTGGGCTAGCTTGAATAATATTATGCCTATATTGGCTGAAGCAGCTCCAGAGGAGTTTCTATCTTCAGTTGAAAATACCCTTAAAAAAACTCCATGCCCTTTTGATGAGCTGTATAAACAGGAGGGAAAAGGCGACATCACAGGTATGAATTATATGACAGGTATCTGCTGGGCATTAGAAGCTTTGGCTTGGAGTGAAGAGTATCTTTGCAGAATCATTCTTGTTCTGGCTGGTTTAGCTGCACGAGATCCTGGAGGAAATTGGGGTAATCGTCCAGCAAATTCTATCACAACTATTTTACTTCCCTGGATGCCACAAACGACAGCATCAATCGAAAAAAGAACTTCTTCGCTAACAAGTGTTCAAAAACACTATCCTGAGATAGCATGGAAAATTATAGTAAGTTTACTCCCCAAACGACATCAAATGTCGACCGGAAGCTACAAACCAAAATTCAGAGCATATGTGCCAAAGGATTGGGAGAAAGAAGTATCAATAGAAGAGTATCAGTTGCAGATTAAAGAATATACATCCCTGGCGGTAAAAATGGCGCAAGAAAATATGGATCATGTTTCAGAACTTGTTGAATATCTTGATAATGTACCCGAACCTTCTTTCGAAGAGTTTCTTGGCTTTCTTTCGTCATATGAGATCTTGGCACTTTCAGATATTAAAAAAACGCAGATTTGGGAAACTCTGACTTCATTTACTCGAAAGCATCGTCGTTTTTCAAATGCTGTATGGGCTTTATCTCCTGATAAGATTGATCTATTGGAGAAAGCTAGTAAAAATTTAGTACCGTCAAAACCTGAGTTGCTTTACAAAAACCTTTTTACTGATAAAGAATTTGAGTTAATGGAACCAGATGAACATTGGCGTAAACAGCAAGAGAGATTGCTCATTGAAAGAACTGAAGCTTTGAAAAATATTTACAAAAACAAGCAACTTGATTCAGTTCTTAAGTTTGCACAAATAGTTGAGGTGCCAGGAAAAGTGGGTAGTGTATTTTCGTACATCGCAAAAAAAGTAGATGAACTTCAAATTTTACCATCATACTTAAATAGTGGAGATCCCATAAAAAAACAGTTTACACGTGGTTATATTTGGTCAAAGCACTACAGAGAAAAAATGAACTGGGTTGAAAGTTTGAAGATTGAAAAATGGTCACAAGATGATAAATTGAACTTTCTCCTAATTCTACCCTTGGAAAAAGAGATTTGGGAAAAAGCTGAGATCATTTTAGGTTCAAATATAGGGGAGTATTGGAAAAATATCACAAACTACCCCTTTCCTAACCAGGATACACTCTTGCCAGCAGTAGAGAGTTTATTGAAAAATGGTCGTCCGCTTTTCGCACTGGATTGTATTTATACTCATTATTCATCGAAGAAAGAGCTCTTCAAAGAGCAAGCTGTTAAAGCACTCATTGAAAGTGGTTCATCGACTGAGTTGGTAAACGACTTGAATGTGCATCATATAGCTGAAATCCTTACAATGTTACAAAATGATCCATCCACAGATGAAGATGATTTGTGCAAAATTGAATGGATTTATCTTCCCATTTTAAGGCATCAAAGCAAAGCACAGCCCAAGACGCTTGAGAAACAACTATCGACAAACCCCAATTTTTACATTGAAGTAATTCAATCTATGTATTTTTCAAAAAATGATAAACAAGAAAAAGAGTCAGTGAGAATAACAGAACAAACAGCATCAAATTTAAGGAAGCTTCTAACCGATTGGAAACGACCCCCTGGGTTGATGGATGATGGAACATTTTCTGGAAATGCTTTAAAAGCTTGGGTAGATAAGGTAAAAGAATTAAGCATTGAATCTGGTCATTTAGAAATGGCTATGACTCATCTTGGTCGTGCCTTATTCTATGCAGGATCTGATCCCAATGGTTTGTGGATTCAAAAAGCAGTTGCTGAATTGCTTGATGAAATCGACAATGATAGTATTCGCAAAGGATTTAGGTTAGAAATTTTTCATTCTCGGGGTGTTCATTACGTTGATCCTAGTGGAAATGCTGAAAGAACAATAGCTAATGACTGGAGATCAAAAGCAGATGAAGTCGAAAAAATTGGATTAATATATTTCTCCACTATGCTAAGAGAGGTTGCCCAATTTTACGATAATGAAGCTGAAAGGGTAGCGAATGAACATAAAGGGGAGGATGAGTGATAAAGAGCTTCTTTAGCAATTTTGGTGTTATGATCTTTTTCATAGTGTTTTTTATTGCTTTACCATATCTGGTTTCTTGTTTGTATAGATACACTAACATCAACCTTGGTTTAAATTATACAGACTGGTTATTTCTTTGGATTGGCTTCATGGGTGCTGCAATTGGTGGTTTAATGGCATTTTATTCCATTCGATCTACGTTAAGTCAAAAAGGAGTTTAAAAATGACAAAAACAAACAACATCATAGTTACTGGTGATGATATTAGGATTTCCAACATTATTCAATTACCCAGAATTAGTTCATTATATGGGCGTACTTTTGAGGACAATGAAAAAGGTGGTGCAAATCATTTGCATTCATTAATCAAAGAAATGCTTAAAGAAGACAAAGATATTCAAGTTAATAAAATTGATTTAAATTTTTCTATTTATTCAAAACTGATACTACTTTGGACTTTGCATGAAGAAGTATTATCAAGTGATATATCCAATACCTGGCGAATCAATACTATTATTGGGAAAGAAAAAAAAACAAATCCAAGGTTTAGTTTAGAAAGATTTAATAATCAAATCCTTGCTTCTCTGGATCGCACCATAAGTTTATTCAACAATGATCCCTATTCATTAGTTTTTACTGACCAACATTTAAACTCTGAAAGTGTGTATTCTCAATTAGTAAAAACTTCTGAAAAACCTTCTGATGACAATGCATTTAAAAGTTTATTTACCAACGATCAAGTAAAAAAGATTTACTTTAAAACTTCACTGTCAGACAATCTTAATGAACTAGCTAGATTTATCTGTGATAATAGTTTCTCTTCAAAAGTTACAATAATTGTTGATGCAGAATCACTTAGAAAAAAAAATATTCATCTTCATGCTAAAAGCTCTTGGAATAGTACATACTCTTCATTGAGACAGAATTTGACTCACGGAACTCTTAAATACCTAATATCTAAAACTCAGAGAATGATCGTATACTTCAAATATGCAGGTTTTGCTTTGATTGATAACTCAGATTTGAAAAAACCAACCATAGATTTATTTTTTGATCCAGAAAAATTGGAAAATACTTGGGAAGCTAAATATCCAGGTGTAACAGGTGGTGATTTAGAGATAATTACTTCCAATATTATCCATTGCGATTTGTATGGCTATTCAGAGTTTTTAGCATTTAAAAATAGTTTGCAAATTGCCAGGACAAAACATATCTTGGGAAGGGGAAAGTATAAAAAAGACGAAGAAAAAGGAGGATATAATAGCAATATTATCCAAGAACAATTGCTTAATACTCTAAAGAAATTTACTGACAATATGTTTCAAGTACAAAATCTACTTCCTTTTGTTGGTAAAATGAAACAGGATTTGTCTTGCCCTGAAAAACCTGAAACACTAAAAATTAAAGTAAATGATTTACCAGTTGAAGAATCTAAGTTTTACCAAACAATTGACGATAAACATTATGAACTAATAAATCATTCACTAAAAACACCCCCATTGACTCTTCTTGAAATGTATATTGGTTCAAGCTATGAGAGAATTGTACAAAAAGGCGCTCAGATTATCGAGAACGGTTACTCTTTTGAATTAGATTCAATTCCCTTTTTAAGAATAAGTGAACTAGTTACTTACGATCAACAAGAAATTGAAAATATCAATCTGATTAAAGAGCTTATGCGCTCCTATGTAGATTCAAATACATCTCGACCATTAGCATTCGTTGTTTTAGGTCCTCCAGGAACTGGCAAATCATTCTATATTAAGAATATAGCGAAAGATGTTGGTACAAACTTCTCATTAATTGAAGTTAATCTTTCCCAATTAGAAGAAGCTAATGATTTGACTGAAGTTATTGGAAAGTTACAAAACATCTCTATTCAAAAACAAATTCCCTTAGTAATTTGGGATGAATTTGACACTGGAAATTTTAAATGGCTTAGATTATTCCTTGAACCTTTGCAAGATGGATACTTTTCCATGAAAGGTCAAAGACATATTTTTGGAAAATCCATTTTTGTTTTTTGTGGTAGCGCCTTTTCTTCATATCTTGAATTTGTAAATGCTGTCCAATCACTGCCTGCGAATGACCAATCTATACCATCTTATGATCGATTGGGTATTGAAATTAAACCAGCAAATACCACAAACAACAAAATTGACAAAGGATCTGATTTTATAAGCAGAATAAAAGCATATCTAGACATTCAGTCTCTAAATGCAGAGATACCAACTTCGCATGGTCTTTCAATTCCATGTTCACATAATTACTTTACTAATAATTCATACATAATCAGAAGGGCAATTCTTTTTAGAAACTATATTGAAAGGTTTTATCCAGATCTTATCAATAATAATACAAAAAAAGCTCGAATATGTCCTTCAATTTCTCATGCATTCTTGCGATCGGAAAGATTTTTCTACGAAGCAAGGTCAATTGAAAACATTCTTCACTTATGTAATCTACAAAAGAAAAGACACTTCACGGTTTCAGATATTCCTCCTTACAAATTAATAAAAAACAATGTTAGTGAAGATTTTTATGAGTATATTGAAAAGTATCAAACAAAGTATTATGAAATCGACAAGCTAATAAAAGAACTGCATAAAAAATGGCTCTCTCAAAAAATGGAAGAATTCAAGCATGAAAAAAATAGGATCCTTTGTCCAATTCATCTGGAGGATAATCAGACAATTTACCATCCTGCTATGATTTCAAACCCAGATCATTTAAGCACTGAAATCACTATTGCAAACAATCGTGCAGTTGGCACTCTTTTGGCCAATATTTCAGATTTGGGAGTTTTACTTTCCAAGTCAAAAAGCTTTAAATCAAATGAAGTTAAAAAATATCTAGGTTATACACTTGCAAATCTCGAACATGAGTCATGGTTGGATGAACGGATTAAAATTGGTTGGAAGAACAACCCTAATAGCGATAACCCAAAGATTATAGTAAATCAAACACGACTCATAGATCATCGTATCAGATCTTTCAGCAAGCTCTGCGACAAAAGGAAAAAAGAGTACTTGGAAAGAAATCTGCATTTACTGGATGTAATTGAAAAAATGGAATACAATTTTACCTTAGGTTACGATTTGGGTTATAAGTTAAGAATCGGAATCCTATATTCTGATGATATTTATCTACAATATATGATTAAATATGATGTTTTTAGTTTAATTTTGAGTTTTTTAAAAACTAACTATAAATACGAGATAGCGGAACTGTCATTTTGCCCAAAACACATTAATGCATCCAAATTGATACAAAAACTAGATAGTTGGAATCGTTCTCAATGTAGTAATGCTTTGAGTGAAAAACTAATTATCCCGAATGTTTCAGTTCATTGCTCTGTAGAAAATAAAGAATGCTACTGTGAAAAATCTATAAATAAATCTTACAACCCGAATCCAGTTTGTAATTCTCCACTTTGTCACCACGTGCTTAGTACATCAAACGTTCTATTTTGGCATAGCAAGGATTTAATCATTACAAAGCATATAGAAGCAAATTCGGCTTCAGATATGGAAAACTTTTTCGTGAAACCGCTATCTACTCCCTCCGCTGGAAAAGAAAAAATTCCATCAAAGCATCTTAAATACAATGAACTATTTGATTATTCTTTTTTTCCTAAAGCCAAAATTCCCCTAAGCATAGGGGTGAAGCTTTACGACAACACACTATATATGCTAAATCGTTCGTGAATAATCTTGAGGAAAATTAAAGTAGGACAAAGAAATACAAATTAGGAGTACATGGTGTAATGATTCTTTTAGAGTATAGAAAAACTAATATGAGTATGTTTAATAGAGTAAAGTGTGTATATCAGAATAAGGTGGATTTGTTGTCGAAAAACAGAAAACAGATATGATTTCATTAATGTTTTAAAGCAGGTAACAATTATTGCAAATTTTGAAAACCCAGTTAACAAAAATGGAGCATACAAATGAAAGAAGAATTTAAAATGGTATCAGTAAACAACTACAACGAATTTATCAACTTTTTGTCTGAGTTTAATGTAGAAGATAATGTTTTGTTTCGAGGTCAGGAAGTTGATTGGCCATTACTACCAAAAATCGCTCGTATTGCACCTGATAGAGAAATCCTTGATGCAGAAAGAAAAATGTTCACAGATTTTAAAGTTTATAGTTTGTCATATTTAAAGGTAAGATTAGATAATGACTGGGACTGGCTAGCAATGGCACAACACTATGGGCTATCAACTAGATTGTTAGATTGGTCAGCAAATCCACTTATTGCACTTTGGTTTGCTGTAAAATTGCCTCCATGCGAAGATAAAGATGGAGTAGTTTGGTGTTTTAAACCTGCTGATGAAGATTTTGTAATAGATTATAATAACAGTCCATTTTCAATAAAAGCTACAAAAGTTTTCCAACCCAAGCATTTTTCAGATCGTATTCGTTCACAATCTGCTTTTTTTACAGCACACAAATGGGATTCTAAAAAAAATAAGTTTTATAAATTTGAGACTATGAAAAAATACCTAAACAAATTAACCAAAATTGTTATCCCAAGGTCACAGTTTTCTAACTTTAGATACAATCTTGACCAGTTTGGGATTAACCAATCAGTTGTATTTCCTGATTTAGATGGACTTTGTGCTCATATCCAGTGGCGATATACTTTTTTGTCAGATGAAAAAAAATTAACACGTGATCAAAGCAAATCTATTTGGAAAGTGTAACATCACCTATGTGTTAATGTTAACATAATACCATACCAGCTCTAACAAAATCGCATCTTATGCTTATACCTTACTGGATAATCCGACCCGCTTTAAGCCATCATTCCAATTCTATTGAGCCGACCTTCTGATGGAAATGATCCAATGATTTCTAATGCTTGGGATTAAGTTGGCACTAAGCAAGCACCAAGCTGGCACTAAGCAAGCACCAAGCTTAACCCCCACCACATACTCTTCCTTTGTTTTTTCCCTATCTCCGGTGCTATATGGATAATCCGTCCCACTTTGAGCCATCGTTCCGATTAAGTTGAGCCAGACATCCGATGAAAATGATCCAGGGGGTTTAATTCAGAGGTATTTTATACAAAACTCCTTAGAATAAAGGTAGCACCCACCACAGTGCAACTAAATTCTAAGGAGGCTTTGTATGGTTAAGTATCGTGAAATTCTCCGCTTATTCAAGCAGGGAATCAGTCAACGTAACATTGCA
>Ga0208462_1002324_pt1 | contig 10486 bp, 9 predicted proteins | sample AD_SCU001_MetaG_FD_184452 | JGI IMG/M metagenome (GOLD analysis project Ga0208462, IMG submission 184452) | Active sludge microbial communities of municipal wastewater-treating anaerobic digesters from China - AD_SCU001_MetaG (SPAdes) (version 2) | ecosystem: Engineered > Bioreactor > Anaerobic >...
AACGCCTTCTGCAGGGAGCACCTGTTCTGCATGCTGATGAAACCGGATTCCGGGTGAACGGCAAACGAGAATGGCTGCATACAGCCAGTACGGATCTCCTCACGCTGTATGGTCATCATACGAAAAGAGGATCGGTAATCACGGCCATCCGGAGAGCATTCGAGGGAGAACCCTTCATACCAACTGCGGCTTACAGGTATACCTGACCTGTTACAACAAAAGATAGAGGGGGGGCAAACTCTCCCTGCTCTTCGTGAGCGTTCGGGGTGGCGTTCGTGCGACCAAACATTCACGCCACCTCGAAGACTGCCGCTTTTCCGCCGTTCCGTATCACGCGCACGAGGTCGGCCCACGCCGCCGTGAACATCCGCCCGTCGAGGCGGACGTTGACCGCTCGCCCGCTCCTTGACTTCGCGACCTCGCCGACCATGCACCCATCCTCCTGCACCAGGAAAAGATCCAGAGGGAGGTCCGCGGTGCGTCGCGAGCAAGGTGAGGGAGCACGGCGGGCCGATCACTATGCACGCGATCTTTCGCGCGAGGCGCGCAGAAAATTAATGCCATAGAAGAGAGACCGGGATCTGAGGGGTCAGAGATCAAATGGCCAATTCTTCAAAAGAACTAAGAACGTAACTCCGATGGAAAATTCTCCCCTCAGCGCTTTCTTATAACTGTTCTTCGAACCCGGGATGAGGACGCCAGGTTACGCCTTCATACCGAGATCCCGGCCATAAGCATCGAGAAGAGCACCAGGTCGTATACCGTGTGCGTGATCGCCGATGTCGTGGTGTTTGAGCAGCGGCGGATGAATCCAAAGATGATCCCGGCCAGGAAGACCGATATCAGGCCGTCCCAGCTGTACTGGAAGGCGTGGAGCGACGCAAACAGGATCGCCGGGAGGAGGATGCCGAACCGTGGCTGGAGCAGCCCGCGTATGCTCACCTCTTCGCCAAACCCTGCCGCGACGGATGCCATGACGATCCCGGGGAGACTGAGCGCCCCGGAAAATAGCAGGGCGACAGCCTCCTCATCGGTCACCGGGAGACCGAGGAAGCCCACAAGCGCGGTTAGCGCCTGGTCGATGAAGTGGAACGCCGCAACGAGCACAAGAGCCGCGCCCACGGCAAAGACGACCTGTCTCCACGTCGGCAGAAGAAGCCCGAGCCGTTCCAGCGTCTCGCGGGGCGACCGTCGGACAAACGCCCCCGCTATGAAGAACGAACCAACAAGCGTCCAGAAGAGGGTGTAGGCGTTAAGCGAGACCGTCCCGGCAAGGAGGTCACCCGACTCCATCAGGAACTCAATGAACGGCGGCGACAGGTAGGGAGGAATTCCGGTGACCAGGAGCGGTATGGGCGGGATGAGGATCATTGCTAGGATGACAACGAGCGCGACGGTGTGGAGGAGCGAGTCGGGATCGAACGGGAGGTAGCCTGCAAGCCAGACCCGGAACCGGCGCGAGAGCCCGACGAGGCTCAAAAGCCCGGCAGCGAAAACGCCCAGGAAGAGAAGGGCAACCGTGGCGGCAAGTTCGGGGTCGAATAGGTCGGGATCGATCTCCTCCGGAAGGATGGCAACCGCCCCAAGACTCGCCGTGGTGATGGCAAGCCCGGCAACCACGGCAAAAAGCCAGATGATGGCAGCCCGGCGGTAGGCCGGGTGCCGGGTTCCTGCGAGATGGACGAGCATTGCCAGGATGACAAAGAGCGCCACATCGAGTGCCGAGGCGAGGAACGCTCCTGCCTCACCTTCAACCCCCCCGAACGCTGCAGCCACGAATATGAGCCCGAAGAGGGCGATCAGCAGTTCAGGGGTATGGCGGCGGCAGAACTCCTGGAACATACCTCATGTTTTGGCCGGGAACGCAAAGAACGTATCTTCAGCGCCAGCCGGCTCTCCCGATGGCTGACCAGCATAAGACTCCTGCAGCCGCGAGGATAACTGCCAGCAGCAGGAATAGAGTCGGTAAGGCCCACCTTGCCAGGACCACCGCCCCTGCAAACGGCCCCGCAGAGAGCCCCGCAGAGTAGAAAGTATTGTATATGCCGTAGGCGGCGCCCTGCGACCCCTGGCTGCGGTATATCTCTGCCAGGATCGGCATCACCGGCACCAGGGCAGAGCCAAGCCCGACCCCCAGCACGAAGACCGAAACGGCGGTTATGAGGATGGTCTCTGCCTCTACGGCGGCCAGGGTCGCGGCCCCGGCAAGGACGAGCCCGCCGGGTATAAGGCAGCGGCTCCCGCCGCAGCGGTCATAAATCCGGCCTGCGGTTGGCTGGGCGATTATGGCCGCGGCCGCCAGAACCGCAAACATGCCCCCGATCATTCCCGGCGAGGCGGAGAAGGCTGCATGGAGGTGGACGGGAAGGTAGGGGTCGATCACGCCGTATGTCCCGGAGACCGCGACGATCACCGCCGCACAGACCGCGAGGTTGGGGAGCGCGCCCCGCGGGAGGAGGTGTGGGCTCTCTCGCCGGGGTGTGCGCACCGGGACCGCAAGGACGAGAAGACCGATGACCGCCGCCAGTATCGCCGGGAGTATGAACGTCGCGGTGTAGCCGGCATACTCAAACAGCAGCCCGCCGGCGACCGGCCCAAGAACCGTGCCGAGCCCGACCGACGACAACGCGATCCCCATCTTCTCACCGAGCCTGGCGGGATCGCATGTATCGGCGATGAGCGCAAGCCCCGCAGACCAGGTCGCCGCCGCCGATATGCCCTGGACAGTCCTGGCGGCGGCCAGGTGCAGAACCGTGCTGGAGAGCCCAAAGAGGGCTGTTGCAAGAGCAAGGAGGAGCATCCCGCCGACTATGAGCGGTCGGCGCCCCAGGCGATCGGAGAGGAGCCCCATCGGTATGGAGAATACAAGTAGCATGGCAGCGTACAGCCCGAATATGACCCCGAGGACCGATTCCTCCACGCTGAGGCTGGAGGCATACTGCGGGAAGATCGGGATCAGGAGGCCGTAGATCATCATGTCCATGAAGATGACGAGCACGACCATCACCAGGATCGCGTCAGGCGACGCGGCGATGCGCTCACGCAGGCTCTCCAGTTCACCGGCTCTCAAAGGCTCATCCTCCTGGCCTCTTCAGGCACCGGGGTCCTAAGACCGCCTGAACCCGGCAGCGGCTTTAACAAGCGTCTGCGCAAACTCGTCCGTGAAGTAGGCGTGGGTGTACTGCCCGACCGCGCTGCCGGCGGCGAGACCGTCCCTCCCCTCGTCGATCCCGCGGCCGCGGCTGAGTTCCAGTGCGAACCTTGCGTCGCAGGCGCACTCCAGGCGCGAGTAATGAAACTCGTGGCCCCGGAAGAGGGAGCCAGGCGCAAGCACCGGTGGCGCCCCGCCGGCAACCCTGGCCTCCACATACCCGAGAGCCTGGATGCGGCCGGTCATCTCGGCGGTTGCCGGGAGGATTCCCGCCATCGGGTAATCGGCCCCGTCGGCGGTTAGCCGTTCGCTGAGGTATATGAGCCCGCCGCACTCCGCGTATACAGGCATCCCGTCATCGGCCGCCCGGCGCAGATCTCCCCGGCACCTGGACGAGGAGAGAGCCCCCGCGTGCAGTTCGGGGTAGCCGCCGCCGAGGTAGAGGGCGTCCACGTCAGGCAGACGGTCGGCCATCGGCGAGAAGAATACCAGATCCGCCCCCGCCCGGGCAAGTCTCTCCAGGTTGTCGGCGTAGTAGAAGCAGAACGCCGCATCCTCAGCAACACCGATCCGCACCCGGGTCTCCTGGCGGGGCATCGCCGTTCCCGTGTCAGTGAGCGGGGGGGCTGAGGCGGCCAGGCCGATGACAGCATCAAGATCGCAGGTCTCCTCCACCACCGCGCCGTATCGCGCCATCATCCCGGTCTCGGCCGCCATCGCAAGCCCGAGGTGCCGGCTCTCGACCGCGAGATCGTTTCGCCGCGGCACCGCCCCGTATATCGGGAGGCTCTCTGTCTCCTCGATCATGGCAAGGTGGCGGGGGCTCCCGATCCGGTTGATTATGACCCCGGCGACCCTGACCTCAGGGTCGAACCCCGCGTAGCCCCTGACCATGGCATGGACGCTTCGTGATGCGCCCTCCGCATCCACCACCAGGATGACCGGGGCGTCCAGGATCTTTGCAACATGTGCGGTGCTCGCGATATCCGTCCCTTCGAGACCGTCGTAGAGCCCCATCACCCCCTCGATGATAGCGATCGCGGCGCCGGCGGATCCCCTGATAAACGTCTCACGCACCCCCGCCTCACCCATCATGAATGGGTCGAGGTTGCGGGACGGCCTGCCGCAGATGGCCGAGTGGTGCGTGGGGTCGATGAAGTCCGGGCCCACCTTGAAGGGCTGGACAGCGAGCCCCCTGGCCGCGAGTGCCGCCATCAGCCCGCTTGCAATCGTGGTCTTACCGCAGCCGCTGTGGGTTCCTGCGAGAACGATGCGTGGAATCCGGTGCATAACGATCCTGGAGAGTTGAATACCGGAGGGGATAAATATGACCACAAATAACCATAATACATTAAAATGTTTTACTTTAGATCAATAAAATTTGTTTTACCGCTGCGAGAGCGGTCAGGAGTGATAAGATGCACATAATGGAAGGATTCTTGCCCAGTCCCTGGTGGGAGATCTGGTTCCTTGTCTCCCTGCCCTTCATAGTCTTTGGAGTCTACCAGCTAAACCGGCTTGTAAAAGAGAGGCGCGAGGCGCTGCCGCTCCTTGCGGTTGCAGGCGCCTTCGTCTTTGTCCTCTCCTCGCTCAAACTCCCCTCGTTCACCGGGAGCTGCTCCCATCCCACCGGGACGGGGCTTGGAGCCGTCCTCTTCGGCCCCTGCATCACGGGCGTTCTCGGAGTTATCGTCCTCATCTTCCAGGCGGTCTTCCTGGCGCACGGCGGGATAACCACCCTCGGGGCAAACGTATTCTCGATGGGGATCGCCGGCCCGGTCGTCGCCTGGCTGGTCTACAAGGCAGGGACGCGGGCGGGCGCGAACACCTACGCCACGGTCTTTGCCGCTGCAGCGCTTGCGGATCTCTTCACATACGTCGTCACATCCATCCAGCTTGCGCTTGCGTTTCCGGGCACCACCGGGTTCCTTGGAGCGTTCACGGCATTTGCGGCGATATTTGCCATCACCCAGGTGCCGCTTGCCATCATCGAGGGTGCGGTCATCGCGCTGGTCTTTAAGTACATAGTCCACCTCAAACCGGAGATCCTGATCCGCCTGAACCTCCTTCCCGAGAGCACCATCCAGAGACTGAAGGAGGCGGCCGCATGAAGCACGGCATGGAGATCGCGGTCGCCGCTATAATCATCATATTTGCCGGCGTATTCCTGTTTCAGGACGCTGCCGGCGATAAATCCTGGGAAGGGGCTGACGGCGAGGCCGCAGAACTCATCGAGGCCTCGGGCTACGAGCCCTGGATTGAGCCGTTCTGGGAGCCGCCGAGCGGCGAGATCGAGTCGCTCCTCTTTGCCCTGCAGGCCGCCATCGGCGCGGTGATCATAGGTTACGTCTTCGGATACTGGCAGGCCGGCAAGAAGACCGCCTGAACTGATGAGAGATTATGCACGAGATGCTCGAAGACCTCGCCCGCGGAAACGAACTCCGGGAGACAGCCCCGTGGCTCAAGTTGTTACTGGGGGTCGCGAGCATCCTCCTCTGCGTCTCATCGCCGGGCCCGATCGCCCCCCTGCTGGTCGCGGCCTCGATGAGCGCCGCCATCCTTCTTCTTGCAAAGATACCTGCACGGTTCTACGCCAGACTTCTCCTCATCCCGGTCTCGTTTGCGGTTATGGGCATCATCGTCATCCTCTTCGTCACCGGGAGCGGGACGGTCCTCATCGAGGTTCCCGGCCTCCCGCTCGCGGTCACAACGGACGGCGCAAACCTCGCCATCCTGGTCCTTGCAAGGGTCTTCGGGGGGATGTGCTCGCTCTACTTCATCGCGCTCACGACACCGATGACCGAGGTCTTCGATCTGCTCCATCGCCTCCGGGTGCCCACCGTTCTCATCGATCTGGCCATGCTGACCTACCGGTTCATCTTCATACTCATCGATGAGGCCGGCGAGATCTACCGCTCGCAGGTGATGCGGCTCGGGTATGGCCGGTTCAGGGAGTCGGTGAACTCTCTCGGGATGCTTGCCGGAGCGCTGTTCATCCGGACCTGGGAGAGCGGGGAAGCCCTGGTTATGGCGATGGACGCCCGCTGCTACGATGGGGTGCTGGCCGTCCCTGAGGAGAATCAGACAGTCTCGGGTCTATCGCTCGCGCTGGCCCTGGCATACCTCGGGGCGGTGCTCTGGGTATCACTCACAACCGGGGGTCTGCAGATACTATGAGAGCACTCATCGAGACCGAGAATCTCGCCTACACCTACCCGAACGGCCCTGCCGCCCTCGCCGGTGTGAGCCTCCGGATCGAGGCCGGGTCAAAGACCGCTATCGTCGGCCCTAACGGCGCCGGCAAGTCAACACTCCTCCTGATGTTCAACGGTATGCTCCGGCCGGACAGGGGAGAGATCCGGTTCGCCGGCCGACCGATCGCCTACGACAACCGGAGCCTCCGCGACCTCCGGCGCCGGGTCGGGTTTGTCTTCCAGAACCCCGATCTCCAGATCATCGCACCGACGGTGGAGGCGGACGTGGCCTTCGGGCCGCTGAACCTTGGTCTTCCTCCGGATGCTGTCCGGAAGGCGGTGCGGGACGCTCTCGGCTACGTCGGTCTCCAGGGATACGAGAGACGCCCGCCCCACCACCTCTCCGGCGGGGAGAAGAAGCGGGTTGCAATCGCGGGCATCCTGGCGATGGAGCCGGACGTCCTTGTCTTTGACGAACCGACGAACACCCTTGACCCCGCAAGCGCCGAGGAGGTGATGGAACTCCTCGACGAACTCGCCTCCAGCGGCCGGACGGTGCTCATATCCACCCACGATGTCGAACTCACCTACCGCTGGGCTGACTCGGCAATACTGATGGAGAGAGGGAGGATCCTTGCACGGGGGTCGCCAGAGGAGGTCTTCTCCGACCCCGGTCTCCTGGCGGCGGCAAGGTTAAAACCCCCGGCCCTGCTCGACCTCTACAACGAGCTTGCTTTCCGGGGCATCATCGACCGGGACGCTCCCCCAAAGAGCGTGCTCGAGTTCACCGACAGGATCGAGCGAATCCTCCACGGCCACATCCGGACAGGGGAACGGGTGGGCGATGTCTACCTCTGCGACGCCGAGAGGGTATGCGGCGATGAACTGCGGCGGTTTATAGAGTCCGGGGCCGTGGAACATGTCGGCGCCATGGGGACACGTGCAAAGGAGTTTGCCGGCCGCGAGCGGATCTACCCTGACTACACCTACGGTGTTATCGACCGGTGCATCCTGAAAGCCCTGATCGGGGAGGACTCGCTCATCATCACAAGCGGTGGAATGGTAGAACATGTCAAACGGCGCATAGCGGAGTACAGTGCCGAGAGCGGCCAGAAGATCCCGGTTATCCCGGTGGAGGAACATAAAGGGCGCCACGGTGCCGAGGACGGATCTCCTCCTGACGGTATTTCCAGAACCCATCCCCCGGGGGAAGGTTAATCCGGCAGCGCTGCCCGAAGACTACTCAATGATATACCCTACAGCCCCTGGTTCTGGGGGGAGACGGATAACCCTCCCTGACCACAGGACAAAGATAGTCTCGACCATCGGGCCCGCTTCCCGGTCGTGCGAGGTGCTTGTCCGGATGATCCAGGCCGGTATGAACGTTGCCCGGCTCAACCTTGCCCACGGAACGTTCGAAGAGCACAGAGAGAACATCCGTAACATCCGGGCGGCCTCGGAGGAGACCGGTTTGCCTGTCACGATCCTGCTTGACCTGCCGGGGCCAAAGATCCGGGTTGGAGCCCTCGCAGAGGAGCCCATGATCCTCCAGAAGGGCGAGAGCGTCACCCTGGTGCCCGCCGCTGCATCAGACGATCCTTTCACGATCCCGGTCGATTTTGAGCAGTTTCCGCAGATGGTCTCACCGGGGAGCACCATCTACCTGGGCGACGGGTTCCTGCAGGTGCAGGTCGAGGAGGTGGGGGAGCGGGAGGTCCTGGCCAGGGTGGTTCTCGGCGGGCCGCTGCTATCCAGGAAGGGTGTGAGCGTTATAGGTGGTGAGAGCGTCCTCGCGGTCAGCGCCCCAACACCGCGTGACCTTGAGTGCATCGAGTTCGGGCTCTCCGAGGGGCTCGATGTCTTTGGCATATCTTTTGTCCGGCGGGCGGAGGATATACGGAGGGCGCGGGAGCATGCAGCGCGGTTCGGGAAGTCCATACATCTGATCGCAAAGATCGAGCGGGCGGAGGCGCTCGCGAATATCGATGCCATCCTCCAGGAGGCCGACGGTGTCATGATCGCCCGTGGAGACCTGGGTATCCAGACGCCCATCGAGGATGTCCCCATCGTGCAGAAACGGATCATCCTTAAGGCCAACATCCTGGGCCGGCCGGTGATCACCGCAACCCAGATGCTGATGTCGATGACCGAGAACATCCGGCCAACCCGGGCAGAGGTCACCGATGTCGCAAACGCCATCCTGGACGGCACGGATGCCGTCATGCTCTCGGAAGAGACCTCCATCGGGAACCATCCCGTCGAGACGGTCGCGATGATGGCAAAGATAGCCCGTTCAACCGAGGCAAGCCGCCCGGTTATCGGGGCTGGGTCTGCCACCCTGGAGCACTTCCGGCAGGGGATGGAACGGGAGAGGATCACAGTCAACGATGTGGTCTCGCTCAACGTCATCCAGGCGCTGGATGCGCTCGGTATCCGTTACGTCCTCACACCAACCCGCAGCGGTACGACGCCACGCAGCATATCCCGGTTCAAACCAGCCGCATGGATCCTGGCCTTCACCCGGAGCCCTGAGACCTTCAGGTTCCTGGCGTTCTCCTGCGGGGTTTGCCCGTTCCTGGTCAAGAGCGAGAAAGACTACCGGCATCGGGCGATCCTGGATATGATCAGGGAATCGGGACTTGTAGCGCCCGGTGAACGCGTGGTCCTGACGGAAGGTGTCTCCCCTGGCGGCAGGGGAACGAACTCGCTTGTCATCCTCACGCTCGACTAAGAGGAAAAGAACTCTGGCCCCTCCTGCCGGGACACAAACCCTATCCTGCTGGAGTGAAGATACTCATAGGGTATGGGAGCAGCCGCTGCGGAAGAGCGTGATGAGATACTGAAGGAGAAGACCGCACGCCTCTCCGTTGCCTCAAACACGCTGCTTGTCGCGACAAAACTTGCAGTCGGTCTTGCGATCGGATCGGTAGGGATCATATCCGAGGCGATCCACTCCGGCATCGACCTGATGGCCGCGGCCATCGCCTACTTCTCGGTACGGCAGTCGGCCAGGCCTCCCGATGAGTGCCATACCTTCGGGCACGGGAAGTACGAGAGCCTATCAGGGCTCATCGAAGCGATCCTCATCCTGGCTGCAGCCGTCATGATCATCATCGAGGCGTTGCGAAGCCTCTTCGGCGGCGAACCGACGCTGTATATGGAGGGGCTCTGGTCTGGTATGGCCGTCATGCTGCTCTCGGCCGTGGTGAACCTCTTTGTCTCATCAAGGCTGATGGCGGCGGCAAAGAAGACCGAGTCGATCGCGCTCGAGAGCGATGCCTGGCACCTGCGCACAGACGTCTACACCTCTCTTGGGGTTGTGGCAGGGCTTCTCCTGATCCTGCTGACCGGTCTTGTGGTGCTGGACGCTATAATCGCACTTGCGGTCGCCGTCATCATCCTCAGGGCGGCCTATGGCCTCATACGCCGCTCGTTCCAGGACCTGGTCGATCAGAGCCTTCCCGTCGAGGAGGAGGAGAGGATCCGCGAGATCATCAGCGGGCACTGCACGGACGTCATCGACTTCCACCGCCTCCGGACACGCCGTTCAGGGCCGAACCGGTTCGTGGACCTTCACCTGATCGTCCCCCGGACGGCGACCCTCGAGGAGGCTTACGGGATCGTGAAACACCTGGAGGACGACATACGGCATGAGTTTCCGAGGACAAACGTCACGATCCGCGTCCAGCCCTGCACCGGCGAGGACTGCTCAGCCTGTGGTGTCTTCGCCACCTGTCCGGAGTGCGACCACCACCCCCACGCCAGCGGAGATCCTGAGATAGAGGGGCAGGGGGCTCCGGGAGGAGCGTCCCTAAAACAGCACCGTGAGGACGATGCAGACGACGGCCGGCACGATCAGGTTGTCGTCCACGGGGCTTACGAGTTCGGCAAACGCTGCGGCTGCAGATGTGAGGATGGCTGCGTGGGCCGGTATGAGGAAGAGGAGGGCGGCGCTCGTCGTCGCAAACCCTGCGAGTGTGGCCTCGATGGATTTGTGGTTGTAGATCCGCGTCCTGCCAAACCTGAGGCCGACGAGGGTGGTGACGCTGTCGAGGAGCGCGAGCACCACGAGGCCGATGAAGGTGACCTCTTTTGGAAAGAAAGTCAGAGAGAAGAGCGCACCGAGAGCAAAGAAGAGCGC
>Ga0208462_1002326_pt1 | contig 10474 bp, 9 predicted proteins | sample AD_SCU001_MetaG_FD_184452 | JGI IMG/M metagenome (GOLD analysis project Ga0208462, IMG submission 184452) | Active sludge microbial communities of municipal wastewater-treating anaerobic digesters from China - AD_SCU001_MetaG (SPAdes) (version 2) | ecosystem: Engineered > Bioreactor > Anaerobic >...
CCGCAGTTATATGAGAAAGCGAAAAAGGTGGTAATCATGGCGGACGCATCCATCATTACATTACGCAATGTCAATTTTTATTACGGCCAGGTAAAAGCGCTTACCGACATCAATATGGACTTTGCCCAAAATAATGTCACGGCGCTTATCGGTCCTTCCGGCTGCGGCAAGTCGACGCTGCTGCGGCTGTTGAACAGAATGAATGATCTGATTGACGGAACGCGTGTCGAAGGGGAAATCCTTTTCGAAGGCAATAATATTTACTCCGCGGGCGTCGATCCGGTGGAAATACGCAAAAAAATCGGCATGGTTTTTCAGAAGCCGAATCCTTTTCCCAAAACAATTTACAACAACATCACTTATGGTCCCAAACTGATGTGGTCAAGTAATAAGAATGATCTGGATGATCTGGTTGAACAAAGTTTAAAACAGGCGGTCTTATGGGATGAAGTGAAGGATTTTCTGCATAAATCGGCCATGACCCTTTCCGGCGGTCAGCAGCAGCGGCTTTGCATTGCCCGCGCTCTGGCCATGAAACCGGATGTTTTGCTGATGGATGAACCGACCTCGGCTTTGGATCCGATTTCCACGGCCAAGATTGAGGAATTGATCGAGGAGCTGAAAATTAATTATACAATAATTATTGTTACGCATAATATGCAGCAGGCGGCGCGCATTTCCGATGAAACAGCGTTCTTTTATCTCGGAAGATTGATTGAGTATAATAAAACGGAGAAGATTTTCACTAAACCTGATGTGGCTCAGACGGAAGATTATATAACGGGCAGATTCGGTTAAGGACGACATTGGAAAAAGTCCATCTGCTGCGTTGCGCTGCATTTTTCCCCGTGTCAAGCACGGGGCAGGCTATGCGGCGTATGTTAAAATACGCCTCACTCCTCAAAATTTGCGCGCCTTGCATCTGGAGCTTTTTGCAATGTCGTCTAATAAAGGTATGTTGTTATTTGTTTTCAAAGGAAGGATCAGTCATGGAAGAAAAGAGACACACCAGCATTCAATATGAAAAAGAATTGCAGAAAGTCAAGGATAGCCTGATTTACATGGCGGCGCTGGTTGAGCAGGCCATCGCTAAAGACGTTGAAGCATTGCTGAGGAAAGACTCGCTGCTGGCGGAAAAAGTCATGGAGGAGGATGACCAGATCGATGCTCTGGATGTGGAGATAGAAGAGAAATGCATTCGTCTTCTGGCCCTGAGGCAGCCCGCCGCCAGGGACTTGAGATTCATCACGACAGCCATCAAGATCAACGGTCATCTGGAAAGAATCGGCGATATGGCGTCCAACATCGCGGAAAAAATAATCATTCTTAACGAAGAGCCGCAATTAAAACCTTATATTGATATGCCGCGCATGGCCGAAATCGCCCGCAGCATGATTCGTGAAAGCATTGATTCTTTTGTGCGCGAAGACATCGCCCTGGCCAACAAGGTAAGGAAGGATGACGAAATAATTGACAATCTGAACGAGCAGATTTTTCGTGAGTTGCTCACCTATATGATGGAAGACCCACGGTCGATTCATCGGGCGATGATTATTACCCAGATATCAAAAAATCTGGAGCGGATTTCCGACCATGCCAAAGGCATCGCCGATATGGTCGTTTACATGGTTACCGGCGAAAGCGTGCGACATGAGGAGCCTGCTGACTAACGTTTCTTTTTCCGGAAGAGTTAATTTATGAGACGAAGCCTGTTTTTTAAAATATTCGGTACCTATCTGGCGATCATTGTGGTCTCTTTTTCAGTCCTCAGCCTGTTTATTCGCGATGAGATGAAAACGGTCATGACGGATCAAATAAGAGATCAGTTGTTGACTTATGCCGAACTGGTGGATTTAAGTTCGACTGCGACAATAGCCGGACAGATCCCCCAGATTGCCCGCATTTCCGGCGCGCGCGTCACTCTGATCAATGCCGAAGGCAAGGTGTTGGCGGATTCGGAGAAAAAAATTGAAGAGCTGGAAAATCATTTGAACCGGCCCGAGATACGGGAATCCAGACTCAAAGGAAAAGGCCATGCAATCCGGTACAGCACAAGCGCCGCTGTTGATATGCTCTATGTTGCGGTGCCCGTAAAAAGCGGGCAGGACACAACCGGATATGTCCGTCTGGCGCGGCCTCTGCACGACGTGCACGATACCATTAAAAACATATATAATTCTTTTTTGCTGACCATGCTGATTGTCGCCGTCCTGTCGATTATTATTGCATTGCTGTTTGCCCATCGTCTGGCCGCTCCTATTGAGGCCATGGAGAGATTTACGGAAAGGCTGCGCAGGGGCGATACATCGGGAACCATCTTTATCAACACTTCCGATGAAACAAAAACATTGGCGGACAACATTAATTATCTGGTCGAAGAACTCAACAGTAAAATCCACTTGGCGAATGAAGAAAGCAGCAAGCTGGTCACTGCTTTTGCCAGCATGACCGAAGGAGTCATGATTCTCGATGCGGCGGACAGGATTGAAGTTGTCAACCGGGCCATGAATAACATATTGGCCATGCGGTTTGGCGATGTAACCGGAAAGACATTGATCGAAGTTTCCCGCAGTGTGGATTTGCAGAGAGCTTTTCTGACTTACAAGCAGACGCGGGAACCGGTATCACGGGAAATTACTTTGGGCAGCCGGCAGCCGGTTGTGTTGACTGTGAGCATTTCCGGAATTCAGGGTGACAAGGGCAGCGAAAAGACCATGATCGTCTTTCACGACATCACGCGCCTGAAGAAATTGGAGCAGGTAAGGGTTGATTTTGTTGCCAATGTTACCCACGAAATACGAACGCCGCTTACGGCGATCCTTGGATATCTGGAGACGCTGCGGGACGGTGCCATTGAAAAACCGGAGGAAGCGCGAAAGTTCATCGACATCATCTTAAAGCATGCCGGACGCTTGAACCGGCTGGTAGAAGATTTATTAACGATATCGAAAATTGAACTGGGCGAAGTAAAGATTAATTTTGAAAATACTTCTCTGGCCGATGCCTTAAACAATGTATTGCCGCTGATAGAGCCACAGGCGAAGTTAAAAAATATTGCCATCACCAATCTCGTTGGTGAAAAAGCGCCGCAGATTAAAGCGGACAAGGATCGGCTGGCGCAGATATTCGTCAATGTACTGGACAATGCCGTTAAATTCACACCGAAAAACGGAAAAGTAAGCGTGGACGCCAAAGAAGCGAATGGATACATTGTAACAACAATCAGCGATACGGGAATCGGCATTCCCAAAGAAGAAATAGAGCGGCTGGGGGAACGCTTCTACCGAGTGGACAAAAACAGATCACGCGAGTTGGGCGGCACCGGCCTGGGCTTGTCGATCGTCAAACACCTCATGATTGCACACGGCGGCAAAATGGAAATCACCAGTCAGCTGGGACAGGGCACCAAAGTAGCACTTTTTTTCCCTCTGGGAAAAAGCAATGGTTAATAATTTTCATATGAGTTTTTTGTCTTGATAAGATAGGACGAGCATGTCCTCTTGAAAATACAAAATTTTTCAATCATTCTTCCTGCTATAGCGAGAATTAAGTGATTTATACAGGCTGTATAAATCGAAATTGAAATCAAATGAATGAAGGTTTAATATCTTGATTTAATTTATCAATAGTTGTAATTAATATAATATTTATAAATTATTTATGCAGAAAGAAACAGTCTGTGTTTACAGATTTATACAGACTGTATAAACATTTTTGGGCGTCATAAGTCAGCAGGAGGTATCGTGTCTGAGATTCCAATTACTTCTGAGGAAGCAGAATCCCATTACGGAGTTAGCACAAAGCATGGACGCATGCGGAATGGCGAACTGCGTTTTCGTCTTAGAAATAGTGATGGAAACGATTACATACGAACAGAGGCCACAAAAACCAGTGGGTGGCAAAAAGCCCATTTCCACAGAGCGCTTCAAGAAACCTATATCGTTGAAAGGGGTTGGATGGCGATTGCGGAAAAGATTTCCAGCGGGATATCTTTAGCTGTTTATCGAGCTAATGACGTTGTGACAACCAAGCCGCACATTGTCCACAACGTTTACCTTCCATCAAACGCCATAATCCATACCGTAAAACACGCCGCTAGTGGGGCCGGAGACTGGACTGAAGACCATGAGTTTACTGCGCAAACTATTCTGCTTTCTGAGACTCGAATTTTGTCGCAGGCTTCTGGATCTGCAATAGACACAGACTCTCGATTCGAAGGCTATATTGCCTTGTACAACAACCTCGACAATTTGATTTGGCGCATCCCAGGATTTCTGGCCGCAGGTGCAGCAATTGCGATAGGTTTTTCTGGGAGTGTTCTGTCTAAAGACAAGGCTCCTAGCATTCCCCCTGTATTAATAGCCTCAATGTTCTTTTTTATAGGGCTATTATTTTTTTTGAGCGCTTTTAGTATGGCGCGCATTCGAGAACATCATACAGCGGCAGGGAATTATCTTAAAGGAATGGAAAAATCTGGTTACTTCCATTTCCGAGAGACAACAGTGAAGAGAAGGTGGCCCCCATCTGCTACGTTAGTCTTTCGCTGGGCATACTCAGGCCTTAGTGCCATTTTTTTTTGCACTGACCATTATTTCCTTGATTCGTTTTCAGTGGCTTGAGTGGTTGTTGCAGTGGAAACCCGGCGGGTAATGACGACCAACAATTCGTTCCAGCCGACCGGCTACAGCGGCATTCGGCCGCTTCCGCCGTCTGCTGAACTTCAACGTTATGCATGCAGCGAGTACGCACAATGATTGGCGAGACTGAGTCCAGAAGTGGCATAGCTATTGACGTTCCTCTTGGATTCGTCGTTTTCTGCGATATGGATGGAACCTTGCTTGATACCGATCATGCGAACTATTTGTCCTACAAGAAAGCGATCTTAGAAGTAACGCACGGGATGCATGATGTTCAACGCTCTGCTGAGAGGCTCAACAGGGAAAGCCTGAAGAAACAACTTCCCTCTCTGAGTGATGCGGAATGTAAAAAGATTGCTCATCTTAAAGCCGAGTATTTCACTAAATTCCTTTCCGAAACCAGAGTGAACGTCAGTCTCGCGAGCTTAATACGGTGGTTCAGCGGGAAAAATGAGATTGTTTTAGTAACTGGCGGTCGAAAGAAAAGAGTCCTGGAAACGCTGAGGCATCACAAAATGCGTGAGCTCTTTTCTCAACTGATTTGTCGGGAGGACCTACGTCTAGGATCGTCAAATAAGTACGAAGACGCTTTACGATTGATGGGGGCCAATCCAGAATCAGTCATCATATTTGAAAACGATATTGTCGATGCTGAAAAGGCTGTGCTCGCAGGCGTGCCAAGAAGAAATGTCCTCCGTGTTTTTTCTACGGATTGAGTGGAAGTTTCATGAAAAGATATCAAATTCCTGCCAACGGATTTTTGTCTATAAGCACAAATGCCTTCTATCATGTGCCGTATACGCGAATGGGAAACCTCGGAAATCCAGACTATCTAAATACTTTAAAAAACACGTACAACAACTTCCCTCAACATAAGCTACAATCTGCTGCGCAAGAGTTACGGAGCGTCTTGGAGGAAGATCTCCCGCAAATCTACCAGACGTTAGAATTTCCTGTTATAACCGTTTGCGTCGTCCCTAGAGCGAAAGCAGAAGAAGCTTACGGCGTAAATCAGCAACTGTTTAGGACAACTGTGCAGGCGGCTATTGCTCAACTCGATAGCTTTTTAGATGGAGCGAAGCACATACGTCGGCATACAAATACTTACACAACGCATCTTGGAGAAAGGGCTCCTAACTACATAAATGATGGCCCAAAACCCTATCAGGGAATAACCTTAGAAACCTGTGAAATATCACCCAATGTCAGGGGAAAAGACGTTCTGCTTATCGACGATATTTACACGCCAGGAGTAAACATAGACGAAGATGCCATCAACGCACTGGTTGAAGTCGGTGTGCGTACCGTAACGTTTTATGCAGTTGGAAAAGTTGACAGGTGATATCCATGAAAATATCAGACAACGCACTGAATGTTTTGACTGCAAAGACCTATAGAGGGATAGGTAGGGCTTGGATTGTAAAGAACCTTAAAGGGAATGATTCAGCATCCAAGATAGTGGCTCTTTTGAACGTGGGCACAAAGGCGGATTGCCCCATCACGCTAGTCGACTTCGAGAATGTGCGAAACAGTATTAGTGAGTCCATCGTCACGTTTGCCGACTATTCTGATGGTGTAGTCGCAATAGGTGATAATGAATTTCCACCATATCGCGGTAACGTCAAGAATAGTGATCAACCTGTGGCTCTCTTTTATCGCGGCGACTTAAGTTTGCTCGGCAGGTCTCGCAGAAATGTTGCAGTAATTGGCCTGTTAACTCCAGATAAAGAAACGGAGATAGTAGAAGGAGAGATGGTTTCAAAGCTTGTTAACTGTGGCGCCACGATTGTGAGCGGCTTGGCCTTGGGTTGCGATACTGTCGCACACAGGCAGGCTCTTCACTCTAAAGGAAAAACTATTGCGGTACTGCCCAGCCCACTCTATGAAATACTGCCATCAGAAAATCGGCGATTAGCAGAAGAAATAGTCAAGAATGACGGACTTTTAATCACCGAGTATTACGACAAAGCAAAGTCAAGAATGGAGCTGAGCGGGCGATATCAAGAGCGAGATAGGCTACAAGCATTATTTAGTGATTGCGTAATCCTTGCGGCGAGTTATGCCAAGAATGACCTAGGTTTAGATAGTGGGTCTAGATTGGCAATGGAGTATGCGTCTAGTTATTCCATACCGCGAGCGGTAGTGTATGACCCTGATAAAGATGTCGGAGATCCAAAATATGATTTGAATAGACAACTTATCCGCGAGCAAGTTGGAATTGTGATCATAAACCGTGGAAATATGGATTGCATGATAGGCGAGATTATGCGCAATCATCTGCAGCAGCCAGCCAAGCCGATTGTGCAGGCTGATTTGTTCGCCTAGTGTCCTGTGCGGTTAGTTATTTCTAAAAGTATTTAAATATGCTATAATGCTTTTCATGGTACAAACATCAAAACATATCGAATTAACGGCCAGTGACCGGCAAGCCTTGGAGTCATTGCTTCGGTCGCCAAAAACAGCCCAGAGCCTGGCCTTACGCGCCCGGATCGTCCTTAAGTGTAGTGCTGGCGAATCCGTTGAAGCAGTAGCCACAGCGGTCGGGGCTTCAACCAAAGCGGTCTATAAATGGAGGAACCGCTTTAAAAAGTCCGGCCTCAACGGCCTTTCCGATCTGCCCCGCTCCGGTCAGCCCAGGAAGCTTACGGAGCAGAAGATCAAGGAGGTTTTGAAACTGACCGTTGAGCGGATTCCCCATGAGGCAACCCATTGGAGTGTGCGTCTCATGGCCAGATATGCCGGCATCACTACCTGGCAGGTTCGGCAGATATGGGAAGCCGCTAATCTTAAACCTCACCGCCTCAAGAGTTTCAAGATCAGCAATGATCCCCTCTTTGCGGAAAAGGTTGTCGATGTTGTCGGTCTGTATATGAATCCTCCCGACAATACGATTGTTCTGTCCGTGGATGAGAAGACTCAGATTCAAGCCCTTGACCGGACACAGCCGATGCTGCCGCTGAAGCCTGGTCAGATAGAGCGCCGTACTCACGATTACAAGCGCAACGGCACCATGAGTCTGTATGCGGCGTTCGACATCCTGACCGGTGAAGTCATGGGCCGGTTAACCAAACGGCATCGTGCCAAGGAGTTCCTTGACTTTCTGCGCCAGATAGAGAAGTCAACACCCAAAGAACTCGATCTGCACATCATCCTGGACAACAGCAGCACCCATAAGACCGCCGAAGTGCAAAAGTGGCTGGCAGAACATTCGAGAATAACGCTGCACTTCACGCCCACCAGCGCTTCCTGGCTCAATGCGGTTGAAAGCTGGTTCTCGCAACTGGAACGCAGATCGATTTACCGGGGTGTGTTCAGTAGTGTTACGGAACTACGGAACGAAATCCACCGATTCATCAAGGCCCACAACGCAACGAACGCCAAGCCGTTCAAGTGGACTAAGAGTGCAGCAGCTATTATTGAATCTGTTCAAAGAGCAAAATTAAATGCAAATTTTACTGGAAACAACTAACCAAACGGGACACTAGGCAGGCATACCCCATCATTCCACAGGACCTTGCGCAAAAAAAGCCACGCAAGAAAAAATAATATGGTCGCATCTTTAATATTGACAATTGTTGTCTGATCGAAAACTAGTCCTGATTGGCAATTTTGTATAATGCCATTATGTGCTCGGTGGAGAATTCGTTGTCTTCATAAAACCTATTATAAATTTTCCCATACCTGTGGGTAATTCTTTTCTTCGCCTTCAGCAGTAGCGCCTTTTCAGACAAATGAGAAAAAAGTTTTTCCGTTTGTATAAACGCCAAAGTGTTTTTCAATAGATTTTTGTTGGAATCCATTATTTGTTCGCTGATTTGCTGTGGACACATTTTCTGCCTCCTTTAATGATGAATTTAATTTGAGAACAATATAGCATTGCCATGTTGCAGGGCAGTTAAGGCTTTGTTAAGTTATGATTACAAATATTAAGTTATTGCCTGTAGTTTGAAAGTGTGCTATTTCGCGACGAAATTAACTGCCGGGGACTATATTAATGAATGTACGGGTGCTGGGTTGTAACGGCTCGCAGCTTCCTGATTATAAGACGACGTGTTTTCTTATCGGGCAAAATGTTCTGATCGATGCCGGCGCCGTTACCTCCGTTCTAAGTCTGCGGGAGCAGCAGAAGATCGATTATATTTTCGTCACCCATGCTCACCTTGACCATATTCGTGATATTGTATTTCTGGCGGACAACATTTACTATCAGCGCCGGGAAAAGCCGCTGGTCATCGTTGGTACAAAGGGCACCATTGATGCAATCCACCGGAGCTTGTTCAATAATGTTATCTGGCCTGATTTTTCCAGAATACCCAGCCCCAAAACACCGGTAGTCAAGTTTCAAATTATCATGCCGGGAAGGAAACAGAAAATCGGCGACCTGGTGATAAAAGCCGTTAATCTTCATCATTCAGTTGAATCTGTCGGCTACATCATTGAAAACGAGGGCCGCTCAGTAATATTTATGGGAGACACGGGGCCGACGGAAGAAATCTGGCGGGCCGCGGAAAAAACCAAAGGACTGCAGGCTATATTTATTGAAACTTCTTTGCCCAACGGGATGAGTGACGTCGCCGATAAAACGGGTCATCTTACCCCGCGTTATCTTGCCGATGATCTGAAAAAGTTGGTCCGGGCGAAGCCCATAATTTATCTTTACCATTTAAAGCCCATCTACCGTAAAATTATCCGGAAGGAAGTTGCTGATATCAAAGACCGGAACATCCACATAATCGAAGATGGTCAGAAAATCCGTATTTAATTAATTACAAGCCAAAGCAATGAACAAATTTGATCCTGCCGCATATATTACAAGCCTGAATATCGACGTCATGCGCTTCGGGCTGACAGCAATTTCCGAGCTTTTATCGCGCCTCGGCAATCCCCAAAATTCCTATAAGACAATCCTGATTGCCGGCACCAACGGGAAGGGATCGACGGCGGCGATGACCGCTTCGATGCTGCAGGCGGCTGGTTATAAAACCGGTCTTTACACATCGCCGCATTTAATCGACGTGCGGGAGAGAATCCGGGTGAATAAAAGGCAGATTTCGGCCGGTGATTTTCGCAAAATAGTTTCTGCGGTAAAACAAAAAATCGAACAGCCGGTTACTTATTTTGAATTATTGACTGCGGCGGCTTTCTTATATTTTCAGCGCCGGGGAGTTGATATCGCCGTTCTGGAAACAGGCCTGGGGGGCAGACTGGATGCAACAAACGTCTGCCGCCCTCTTGTTTCAGTTATCACCAATATCGCTTTCGATCACACGGCTTTTCTGGGAAAAACCCTGACGGCGATTACCCGGGAAAAAGCGGGCATAATAAAAATGAACGGTGTTTGTGTGACGGCGGCAAAACAAAAAAAGGTGATAGAACTGCTGGAAGATGTCTGCCGCGACAGGAAGGCCCGCTTCTATCGATTAGGCAAGGATATAAAAATCAAACAACAGAAAAATGGTTTGATCGCCTACTCCGGACTGTACAATAACTTTAATGATTTGACGGTGCCTCTGACGGGCGGGCATCAACTGGAAAATGCGGCGCTGGCTTTGTCAGCACTGGAAATTGCCGGCCGCAATGGTTTTCCGGTGGATGCTGCGGCAGTCAGGGAAGGGCTGCGCGATACCATGTGGAATGGACGCCTGGAGATACTCTGCCGGGAACCGCTTTTTGTCGTGGACGGTGCGCACAATCCGGCGGGAATAAATGTTTTATGCCGGTCGCTGAAACATGATTTCTCCTATCGCCGGCTGATCCTTATTTTCAGTGCCCTGGTTGATAAAGATTACCCCAAAATGCTGAGGAAAATAGCTCCTCTGGCTGATCGGATTATTTTG
>Ga0208462_1002327_pt1 | contig 10471 bp, 6 predicted proteins | sample AD_SCU001_MetaG_FD_184452 | JGI IMG/M metagenome (GOLD analysis project Ga0208462, IMG submission 184452) | Active sludge microbial communities of municipal wastewater-treating anaerobic digesters from China - AD_SCU001_MetaG (SPAdes) (version 2) | ecosystem: Engineered > Bioreactor > Anaerobic >...
CGAGGACACGGCCCACGCACTCCAGTTCTGAGACCGGGAGGTCGGGGTGCTCGCCGGAGAGTTCGAAGAGCAGTTTCATCCCGAGAATATTGGGCCGGGAGGGCGATAAAGCGGGGGGATGAGGAGTCTATCGTTTATGCCGATAGACCTGCTAGATACAACTGACTGGTATCGCTCCGATTGGATGCAATTCAAGATCCTGGCCGCCGGGAAGGCAGGCAGTGATGGGGTGAATCTCACCCACCTTCATGAAGGGCAGCCCGGTTAACCCGGCCACAACCTTTTCATCCATCGAAGCTGAAATGAACGAAACCATGCCAAAACTGACAAAAAGACAATAAAGGGCAATTAATACCTCTACCTCCGAGATGCAGCCTACGATGCTCAGGACATTCGCCAATACAACTGGAAACGAGGAATCAAGAGTTACATTCAAATCAACCAGAGATCCCAGAGACGTCCAAAACGAGGGAGGCCAGTCTGGATCGATCCGGAACTCTACAAGAAGCGCAGTGTCATCGGCCGGTTCGTCAGCTGAATTGGGGCGTTTAAGAAGATCGTTCCCCGATGCGATCGATGTGAATACTTATTCGTGGGATTTATCAGCTTGGCATGTTGTGTCATGATCGGGAGGATATTGGGATGACCTCTTAATTAATTACAGGTCATTTTCTCTTAATTCTTCAGGTACCTTATCCAATACCATCTTGTAATCCTCGATCGGGACCTTTCTTGCATATTTTTCAAGGTTCAGATAGGGGTCGGGTATGATGGATAGCTGAGAGTCCGGTTCCTTCGATACATTCTCGACAACATAAAGATAGTAATCTTCTCTCAACTGTGATGCCACCCGCCACTCGTTCGATGAGATCTGGATCTTATTTGTCGTAGAGAATGATTTCACTTCGATGTGACGTTTTTCATTCTTGGATTTTGAGAGGATATCATATCCCCTGACAGTCTCTTTTGAGACATCCTCCGGTGTCCGTCCATGCTCTCGTTCATAGCGGCAGACAACCCCCATCCCTTTGAGTTCGATCTCCTTCTTGAGTTTTTCCAGATCAATCCGCGCCTGTTCGTCTTTGGGATTCCAATTTTTCTGTGTGGATGGGGGCACCAAGAGGGCGACGTCTATCGGGCCGCAGAGTTTCCATCGGATGTTTCGGGAATCCTGGTTTTCCTCCCGAAGGGATTTTAATTCCTGTTTCAGACGGGAGATAGTATTACTCACCGACTCGATCAAGTAATTCTGCCCGGTCTGTTCGTACTTTTCCTGCTTCTGCTTCTGGTTTTTGATCTTCCAGTTATATTCTGCAAAGGTGAAGTTGTACTCCCGTTCGAGATCCTTATCGTGTTTCTCTCTGACGAACGCTTCTGTTTTTTCAATATATTCCTTCAAGGTAAATTCCGGGTCTATGGAGAGATCGGTAATTGCCTTGAGATAATAATCACTCTCAATGGCCAGAGCCTGATCCGAATCATAACCTGAGCAGTCCCATACTGCTAATGGGTCCAGGTTCTTTCCTTCATCAGCAGTCTGTGACAGAAGGACCGGTTCAGCGTAAATCTCACGATCCCGCCCATCGAAAAATTTCAGAACGTATGTGAGGATTATTCCCTTTTCTGGATGTTTGATGATCGTGCAGGAGTGTTTTGTGAGGGAATCGTCGATCGCACAACTGATCATTGGATGTCCAAGTGCGAGATAGGTGCCTTTCTTCTCCGGGTCAAAGACTCCTGTTACGACCATTTCATCGTATTCCTGGGCTCCCCGGTCTGTGCAAAGGGATGCGGCAGATGTTGTTGTAACGGGAAGACGGATATTGTACTGATGGTTCTCATCGTTTGTGGGATGGACTTCTGCCACGCGATTATTCTCGGCCCAGGTGAGGAAGAATCGTTCGATGTCGAAATTGTTGATACAGCGATCGATATTCGGCGTGAGTGATGTTACGTTTACGAGATTGAATGAGTCTTTCACAAAATATTGTTCAATCTCTTTGAAGACTTCCAGCTTCTCCGTGAAAAGCTGGTCTACCTTGTCAACTGCGGAACCTTTGCCCTGAGCGATACGGAATATTTCAAGGATCTCTTTCTCCGATATCATGGACCCGATTACATCGATAGTGTTCGATCCATAAATGGCCCGGATATTCTCCATCTTCTCCAGAATTTTGTGTAAAACTGCTTCGTCAATGGGGAAGGCCGTTTTGAAATTGTAAATGAAGACTTCCTTCTTCTGACCGTACCGGTATACCCTCCCGATCCGCTGCTCAAGCCGGTTGGGATTCCAGGGAAGTTCGTAGTTGATCGCGATGTTTGCAAACTGGAGGTTGAGCCCTTCACCTGCCGCTTCAGTGCCGAGAAGGATGTTCGCTTTCTTCTCAAAGAGCCGGGCCTGTTCCTTCTTCTCTTCCGGTGAGAGTCCCCCGGTGATTTTGGCGATGATGAAGTTATCTTCGGTGAGTTCTTTCTCAAGGAAGCGGAGCGTATCGGTAAATTCCGTGAAGATGATAATCTTGTCTTTCGGATGCTCTGTCCTGATAGTATTGAGGAGGATCTTGAGCTGCTGGAATTTACGGTCCTGTTGGCTTTGCAATAATTCTTCGCCCTGCTCAATGAGCCGATCCAGTGCCTCGCATTCGACTCTTAGTTCTTCCTGCGTGAGTGCTGCGGTTGCACTGATGATCTGTTCTTCTGCAGCTTCACGCCGCTCCACATTTCCTTCCTCAAGATAGCAAAGATAATTGGCTTCATTTTTCTCGGAGATCTCAGCGTAAGGCCGGAGGAGATTGAGCCGGCGTTTCCTGAGCGAAAGAACACCAGCCTGGATGGAGGAACTGACCCTGCGGTGGAGGATGTAAAGAGCAAGTACAACTGATGTCAGGCCACTGCTCTCGGCTTTCTGGTAATAAGTCCTGACATATTCTTCGACACCGGTATAGAACTCCAGTTCATCCGGGGAGTAATTGATTTCGAGGGTCCGGGGTATAGACCGGCTCGGGAAGATCTTCTTTCCCCGGAAGTTCACGATATCTTCCTTGAGTCGCCGGATCATGAGCGGTTCGAGATACTGCCGGAGTTCTCCGCTGTCGGTGATATCTCCCATATCCTGATCAATCAGCTTGACAAGCCCCAGGAAATTGGCTATTTTCCCGTCATGCGGTGTTGCGGAGGCGAGGATGAGGTGGGTAGTCCGGGTGCTGATTGCTTCCGCGAGCCCGTACCGCAGATTGCCGGGTTTGAGTTTATGGGCCTCATCAAAGATGACCAGATCCCACTGGGTCGAAAGGAGCAGGGCTGTCTTTTCATCGTTCCGGCTGATATCGACCGAGATGATCGCCTTCTCATTCTCGGCATAAGGATTGCCTTCAATCTGCCCCTTGATGATGGTGAAATCCTCGTTGAATTTCTCTTTCAGTTCCTCCTTCCACTGGATCTGAAGTCCTGACGGGCAGATGACCAGGACTCGGCTGATCTTGTGCCGGAGCAGGAGTTCTTTCATCACGAGCCCGACCATGATGGTCTTCCCAAGTCCCACATCATCGGCGAGCAGCATCCGGATCCTGCCTGAGATCCCGCTTGACGGGCGGAGCATTGCCATCATCTTGACGAATGCTTCAACCTGGTGAGGCAATGGATCGATCTTCCCTATCGAGACGACCGAGACCGGATCGTATTTATGCTTGAGATGGAGACGGTAGGCATCGACATTCAGCTTGAAACTGGTCAGCGGATCGAACTGATGGCTCCTGATTTTTTCCTTGAAGTCTGCTACCGTAATTGCCATGATTTTTCCTTAGAAATTATCCAGCCCGGTCTGACCCTGCTTCGGGAACGACTGGCCCATGCGTTCGAGTATCTTCTGCGCTACCTGCCGCTCAGGATCTTCCGTTGGCAGAGAGAGGAGGGCTTCTAACACGTTCTTGATCTCATTCCTGCTGAAGGGGATCGTAGCGAGTTCGCGTTCGACTTCGGTGTAGCCACCTTTGGCGAAAGTTGTCATTACAAATTGCACGCAATCGATGAGGGACTGCTTTGAGTTTATTTCGCGGTTAGTGAAATTTAAGATTTTAACTCCCTGTGCTTTTCCTTTTTTACTTGTTTCAATAAGACCTTGTTTCTCGAATAACTTGAGATCCACGTTCATACTTTTCGCAATAAGATTTGCAGTATCAAAGGGCATCGCTTCAATCTGTGAGAGGCGGATGTAAAGGTAGAACGAAGTTGCAGCGTCGAGTCCTGATGCATTTTTCATATATCGATCGAGAACGTACTGCGCTACATACTTCTGTACCAGTTCCAATACGTCCTTGATTCGCATCTCACCCGTGTAACTTTTTATCTCCGAATATTGGGTGATTATATCAAGTGTCGCACCCATAGCCGAAACGGTTAGATCCGCTCCCCGCAGCCCGTAATTCCAGAACTCGTCAAGCCTCATCATGAGGTGATCTCGGACATTCTCTTGAATCTCTTCAATATATCCAGACTGGTTGGTCTTTCGTTTACGGGCAACAATGACGATTGAAGATAAAATGGAAGACTTTCCCATTGCTAATGGATTCTGTGCACTTTCAGTGTGTACAGGCCACGTGGCAGTAATTCTAAATCCGGATTTCTGCATCGAATTTACCACAAAATCCCAGCCTTCTACCGATGAATGAGCAAAAAATATTACAACGAGACCATCATCATCCAATATTTCGTACATTTTTTTGCAAGAAAGCCTGAACAATTTGTTGAAGAATTCGTTAGTTCTACCCCATCCCCCAACAGACATCTCTTCTGATTTTTGCACTTCTCCCAAATTTACGAATTTATTTAGTGCGATCTTTTCCCAAGCATAGAACAATTCACTAAACTCAGCATAAATAACGTCATCGAGATAAGGTGGATCTGAGACAATTAATTTAGTAGATTCTGTGAGTGCTGTGACAGATCCGAGATTTGTCTCCACATGCCCCCGATTGTGTAATTTTTCAATTGAATATTTTAGACCAGCGAGGATTGTTTGGTTTATACTTATTAACGTCCCTGATCCTTTGACGAATGGATTTACTTCTGCATGATCCCAAGATAGAGCAACTCCACGTTTGCTCATAGCAGATGTTATAATTTCTTTGGATTTGTGCCAGGACGCGGACCGACTATTATAATCGATGTGTTTACCGAAAATAAAGGACAGGTAAGTTGCTATTGCCAGTCGATATTCATTGTCGTGGTCTTTTGACAGAATATCACAATATAACCAAATTTTTTTAAGAATTGTAATGTATAGCAGCTTTTGCCGACAATTCAGAAGTCTGTGCCATTTTTCAAGATACAATTTTGCCCAGATTGCACCACGACTGTCATCGGGCATATCTTCCATCGGGACTGATTGACTCTTGATAAATTCTGCCCATTTTTTCTCAAGTGTCTGTTTACTCTTTTCATATGCAACGAGATCCTCTTGAGATGCAAGTTCATACTCTTTTCCAGATCTTCCAAGTACAACAACGGAAAGAAGAATTTCCTTTTCATTTTTTAGAATATTGCTTTTAATGATATCATTAGGAATGGATGCCCCGCAACAAAGGCATATGCCGACACCATTGGAGCAAGTCCCTTCCTGTACACCGGGTCCTTTTTTTAATGACAATTCAAGATTCTGGTTTTTAACCACGGGGTCTATGAATATTTTCTTACTCTCATTATTGACGAGCCACCATTGCCCGACTAATGGAGAATCGAATCCACATTTTGGACATTTGACTGACCACGCCCAAATGTATGCAGATACTTCTTTCCCGTTATGTTTGGGGTAATATTGCTCCATCTCGTTCTGTGTTTCTTTAAAAATCCACTCTAATCCGGTTTTTACATCTTTATATAGCTGTTCTCCATATTTTTGAGGATATTCCAGTGTCGCCTTTTCGATGAGATGAGCAACGGGATTGTAATCATTTGCAAATGCATCAGCACCAACCCGCATAGCCTCGAACGGAATCGAGCCCCCTCCTGAAAACGGATCGAGAACGGTTGGCACTTTGCCCCAGATGCTATTGTATTCTTTTTTAAGCTGCTCTATTCGTTCAAGCGGGATGTCGTAATTGTGCGCCCGCTTCCCGGTGGCTTTAACATGTTCGAGCCCGAGTAGTTTCTTGAACTCTTGCTGATCGAAGTCTGCCGGAAGAAGAGCCCCGAGGACGGCAGCCCGGGCCGTTATCAATGGCTTGCGAGTCCACCAATAATGCATCTCGAACGTGGGGGCACGGCCATTCTTTTCCTTCTTTGCTTCTGCGGAGATTTCATCAACCGGTAAAAACGTCTCAATTAAAGTCCGTTTTTCTTCAGTCACAACATCACCTCAAAGATACATCGCCTTAAAGCCGTTCAGCGCGGAATTTTTCAAAGAAAGCACCTTCCACGCCCAGAATGAGATCTCCTCATCCGTTAAAGAGTATACAATTTCAAGCGCTTCTTCGATCCGGGGCCGCTGATCCATGCTGGACACCAGCTTCATCGCAAAGAGCATCTTCATCGCCATCTCTTCAGGCAGCCGGTAATCACAGTTCCATTGGCTCTTTTCGAGATGAACGATCCCCCCGCCATCAGTGTCAAGAACCATCTGCCGTTTCAGGACAGTGCTCTTGATGTCCTGCTGGTATTTTGCAATGAGTTTATCGAGGAAAACGCAAATGATCTCTGCCCGCCAGGAAAACACCGAGCCAATGGGGTTCTTGTAATGCCGGTTCATTCCGTCGATATGCTCCCAGAGCTGCATGGATTTCCCGGAGCCCTCCTTGAGCGATACCGTGTAATGGATCCGCTCCTTTTTCAGGTAATTCTTGATCTCCATGTGGTTATTTCTCCACCAGTGCGTTGAAGGAAAGTTCACTCTTTATCGTGCTAAACTCGTTGATAGATTCCGCAAGGTCCTGGTCAATCTTTGCTGGTTTGGTGAATTTCATCGAGATCGAGACGCTCAGGCCCTCACCGAACTGCCCCGCGAGTTTGGTTAGCACATCAATGGTCGCATTGATATCCTTGATCTCGCTGTCCCGGATCTTGATGTCCATCTGGGAGCTGTGGAGTGAGATGGTGAAGAGGACACCGCTCTGGCCGAGGAGCATCATGGAGAACGTGCTCTTCACCTGGTTGAAAAGCCGGGCGTTGGTGAAACTGATATTGAACTCACGAAGATTCCAGTCCTTAAACTCAGCAGCCTCCTCAGGATCAATGAGGTTTTTCTCTGTAACCGATGGCGAGAAACCCGTTTGCATTGTTTTCTTTTTCCCATATTCTGCATTGACATCAGGAGAACCTGTTGAAAGGCGGTACTGCTCGGCAATTTCATTCAAAAGGCTTTCAATAAGTCTAGCTCGCTCTTTCGGGAGAAGATAGTACCCGTCACGGACACCGGCATCCGGGGCGCGCCCGAAGTAGAATCGTTCCCCTACGGTTTGGAAATTTTCCTGATCGATTGCAATGATATCGCCAATACCACCGGAATATAAGGCGAACTGGTTTTCCTGCACGCCGCGTTTGATTGCATCATACACGACGTCTTTATTCCTCGGCAGGAAATGGATCGGGGCTTCCTCAAAAGTTGTCACCAGGTCCTGCACGGTCATCTCGGTCCGCTCACCAAAGATCCGATCAACGATGTATTCAGGATTGATTGCGGCAACAATCTTCCCGCCTTTTGTGAGAGCCTTGCATACTTTATCCGGGAGATTCTTTGCACCTTCATATCCATCGGCGACCGTCATTGGTTTGATTTCCGTACCTTTCGGATAGTAAATGAGTGAATAACACCGTTCAAGCGTCCCGTTCAACGTCGAATCTGCTTCTTTAAGGAGCTCATCGATCTTCTGGCGGTAAGTTGCGATATTCTCCTGGTTCTTCTTGGCTCCTTTCAGTTCCTTGATGGCGATGAAGCGGCGGGATGCCTCGACCATACGGGAGATACGGTCTTCCCGGGCAACCAGTGCGAACATCAGGTTTTTCTTGGACCGGAACGAAGTGCCTTCCTTCTCGATAATGGTTTTTACCTGGCCCGGGATGGACGTTTCTGTACCAACAACCGCGTGGAAGTTCGGGACAACAAGCGTTGGTTTGTGCGGATTCCTGACATCGTCATCCCAGACACGCACATCAAAAAAGTCTGACGATAACATTTTCCGTAAACGGCCCTTGATCTCGGGGTCGTACTGGGTCTGATCGACATTCTGGGTTTCGTCAGCTATGACTTTGTTGAGATTAACCTCAACCGAGAAATACAATTTGCCGGTTTTATTATAGACATACCACAGTGTATTTTCGAGATTGATCACATCCACGAGCACATCTTTTGGATACGTGATTCCCTCTACCGAAGTTGCAAGCACAAGTTCATTCTGTGAACATCCCCTGCTGGCTTCGTTATTCGATCCAATCAAGCTGTAAAGATAGATGGCAGTGCTGATGCGGGTATTGGATCCATATGAAGATTTGTTATCGATCTTCTGGCATTTTGCAGTCTCTTCATCATTGACGATATCCGAGTTGATGACCGGCTGGAACTCGCCTTTGGCAATTTTATTGGTGAGTTCCTGAAAGATATTCATGTCATTGAGATCCACAATTCCCGGCGTAATTATTGGATCCGAATCAAGATTCTCAACATTGTGATAGACGTTTTTCATCACGTGAGAGAGGAGGCGCAGAACTCCACGCGTCTTCTGAAACTCGGCAATCGTCGCAACTCGTTCATAGAGAAGATCGACAAGAGCGGGATGAAACGGATATGATTTGGCAATTTTTGTCCGATATTCAAGAGAAAGTACATTGGCAGGGAACGATTCCTGATTTTCGGCGTAAAACTTCTGTAACTGTTCCGCCACATCGGTTGCATACTGATGATCAACGGTCCTGAATAACCGTTTCCTGATAACATCGTAGATCTCTGAGCGTTCCATCGGTACGGTAAATGAACCCTCCCGCCCGCTGATTTCCTTGATCTTGGTTTTATACTGTTCGAGAAGTTCGGACTCCTCTTTGTAAGCTGATTCCGAACCCGGAAGCGTGATAATCAGCATCGCATTCTTGCTGTTGACAATGACATCTGTGAGGGTGTGGAAGAACGAAACGGTGATCTCGGCAAGATTCTGTTTCCCGACATCTTCTGCTTTGGCATCTTTGAGATAATTCACCAGCTCATCGAGCATGATGAGGACAGGCTTATTGGTTGAAGTGATCAGTTTGGCCAGTGTGTCAGCATCAGGACGACGCATTTCCTGATCATAGGTTTTGACCAGATCGTATTGATCAAGCTGCCTGCCGATCTCACCCCAGATAGTCCGGGCTTTACCAGGCATTTTTACAGAGGAGATGTTGTGGCAGTCAATGGCGACGAGAGATATATCGGGAATGGTAGGGAGATCCAGGGATGATAGTATCTTTTTCAGATCCGGATTCTTTTTGGCAATATCAGAATTGGAGAATAAATGATAGAGTGCGACAAGCGTGTGCGTTTTCCCCCCACCGAATGTTGTATCAATAACGAGCAGGGGCCTGCTCCCGCCATGATCCATCCGGGAGAGAACATCCTCATAAATTCCCGCGAGGTTTTTTGTCACATGGGTAAGATCAAAAAATAACTTTGGATCATTATAGATATCGTCAGCGGTCCCGTTCAGAACGGCATGAAAACCCACAGCAAATTGATTTTCTGAGATTTTATTCTTAAGAATATCCTCGTAAGGGACAATTTTTCTTTTCTCATAAGCGTCTTTTAAGGTGTGCATTCGCCATCTCCATTCAATCCTATGACACTTTTATCAATTCACGTTGTATTAACCTTTTTATTCGTTAATTTATGGAGATGGAGCCAATCAAATTATGTCCTCTTCTGGCTTGACGGCTCTTCTTCTCTTCCGTGCTTTCCGCTTCCTTTGTCTCACACATTGCCCCTTGCGGACTGCTCCCGGGCTTTCGGTATCCTCTCTCGGCATGCATTCGGTGTCTTGCCACTCGAAGTGAGTGAGAATCATCAGAACCGAGAGCTGCCGCCCAAGCAGACGGATGTCCTTTCGTTTCAAGCAGCCGCTCTCAGACCAGTGCACCAAAGGCATTGGGGTTCTTCAGCCCTGCCATAAGACCGGCAAGAAGGAGATTTGATATACAACGAATTGAGAACCCTCCGTGGCGATACTCACGGTCCAGTGTACCGCGCTTTATCCTCCCACCTGCTGTCTCTATGGTCATTCTCCATACGTTCAGCTGTTGTCCCAGCAGATGCGACCTATCGCCTCTTCGGATCAAGAAGCACGTCCAAAGTGGGATCTAAAAAGAGAAATAGCAGGTGAAGGAGTCTTAACTCACTTCACCGTCTCTTTCACTTTGTCGACGACGTCCTGAAAGAAGCCCTTGCTGCCCTTCTTCGCGGAGGGTTTCTTCCCCTCCATCTCGAGCAGGCGCGTATAGAGTTCGCGCTCCTCGTCCG
>Ga0208462_1002333_pt1 | contig 10417 bp, 9 predicted proteins | sample AD_SCU001_MetaG_FD_184452 | JGI IMG/M metagenome (GOLD analysis project Ga0208462, IMG submission 184452) | Active sludge microbial communities of municipal wastewater-treating anaerobic digesters from China - AD_SCU001_MetaG (SPAdes) (version 2) | ecosystem: Engineered > Bioreactor > Anaerobic >...
TCACAGATACGATAAGGATCGAAGCCACGGTGAGATCTGACCTGCCGTTGCTACAACTCAGCCTTACCCTGCTCAATCAGCAAGGAAATCCGGTTCAACCTGCCCTTGATGTGCTCCCTTTCCTGCGCGCTTCAGCTCTGAGGTGTGATCTGGTAATCACGGACACCAGCTTGCCGGGAGGAACGTATTCGCTGATGCTTACTGCCGAGCATGATCAGGATAATAAACGTAAATTCAGGGTCATACAGATTGAATCCATCCCCAGGACATGGCAAGGCTTCCTGGCACTTACCCGGCAGTCGTTCGACAGAACCACCCTTCAATGGGTCATGCCTGATCTTCAGGTCAGTGCGTTGGATACATTTAGTGGTGATCATCTGACTTCTGTGATGTTATATCCTTCGCGGGTACTGGTAGTGGCAGGACGCGTCTCCGCCGGCCTTACGGCATATGATGTTGCAGCAAGGCAGGTGAAATGGAGCATACCAGCAATGCCCAATCCACCTTTTCCTTATATCACGGCCCTCGACAAGAGCGGGGATCTGGCTTTGATCGGGTTGTTTGAAGGCAGAATACGGGTGATGCGTTCCAATGGAATGGAGCAAACTGGGATTCCTGTAACACAAAGCCACATCCCTCATAAATCCCTGCTGATCAATGATAAGCTCATGGTAGATGAACAGTCCTCCAGCGGTTATGAGCGCTATATGGGGGTCTATTATTACCCTTCCGGAATGTTGTACCAGGGAAATATTCCGGGTGTGGAGACGATCGGGTTCTTTCCCTTATCCGGACAGGAGGTCGCATGGGTTGGAAATCAGGGCGGACAGGGTGTGATACGCATCTACGATATCCCAGCCGGAACTGCATGGAGTTCGCTGGGATGGACAGCCGGCCGCATTAAAGCAGCCTGTGCCGGTCTGCCTGGTCAGCTATTGGTCTCCACCACATCGGGGATCTATTGGTACAGAAGGGACCTCAACAGTTTTGTCCCTTTTCGTGCCGACCTCAGTCCGCAGTGGTTAGCTTTCGAAGACCTGAACAGGCGCGTCGTCACGGCATCAGGAACGGGTATGCATCTGCTTTCTTTTCCAGAAGCACAGGTTTTGGCTTATATTGCATTGAATGACAGTATTTATGAAGTACATCCCTTATACAACCGATGATACACCCAGAAAAGAAACTCATTGAAACTGCGGATGGATCGCATACCATCCAGCGCACTGACATGGACGAAACTTACCATTCGATCAATGGCGCATGGGCTGAGTCCATGCATGTCTTTATAACGAATGGGTTCCGCCGTGTACCTGCCTGTGCCAATCCGGTGAATATCCTGGAAGTAGGCTTTGGAACGGGTTTGAACGCCTTTCAGACCTATCTTGAGATCCACGGAACAGCCAGAAAGGTGCACTATGTTGCCCTGGAGCCGGATCCCTTGCCCAAGGCCTATTGGGCCATCATGAATTATCCTGATTATGCAGGCATCCCGGATGCCTATCCGGTATTTGCAGGAATGCACCAGGCTGCCTGGGACCTGCCGGTATTTGTCGGAGAAACGTTTGTCCTTCATAAGATGAGCCTGCGTCTCGAAGATGCCGGCCTGGCTGAAGGTGCTTTCCACCTGATCTACTTCGATGCTTTTGCGCCTTCCAAACAACCGGAACTGTGGCAACCTGATGTCATGAAAAGGATGTTTAATGCGCTGAAAAAGGAAGGTGTTTTGGTTACCTATGCTGCCCAGGGAGAATTGAGGCGGAACCTGGAAGGGGCTGGTTTTCTGGTTGAACGCTTGCAGGGAGCCCAGGGTAAACGTGAAATGCTCCGGGCCATCAAACCCTGAAGTATCATGACAGCCTTGAAAGGAATTACGTTGAGGGTTTACGGCATTCATCTCGATGCATCCAATCGCTTGCTTGTCACCGACGAGTTCAGACTTGGCCAGCGGATGACGAAGTTTCCGGGAGGCGGTCATCAGTTGGGTGAAGGACTCGAAGACTGTCTGCTCCGTGAGTGCCGGGAAGAGCTGGGTGCCAATGTGCGCATTCTGGAACATTTCTACACTACCGGATTTTTCCAGGCGACCTGGTTGTTACCTGAGCCGCGACAAATCATCAGCATCTATTACCGGATAGAAATCCCCGAACCCTATCCCATTCGTTTGACAGAGATTCCTTTTGATTATGGGAACGAAGTAGAGGGAGCCCAGTGCTTCAGACTGGTTAGGTTGAAAGATATGAAAGAAGATGAGCTTCATTTTCCGATAGACAGGCATGTGCTGAACATGTTGAAAAAGATGTTCCTCTGAGAATACTTTGGTTACTCAGCCTCCTATTAAAAAAGTCTTCATCAGTCCATCCCTTTCAAACGCCTGGGAAACTGATTATTTACCCATATGGCGAGTTGCAGCGGATGCAGGGTTCTCCATTTTACGTCATTAAATGCTTTACCCATCATGAGGTAGCGTCCCAGACGGGCATGTTCAAACTCATATAATACATGATCACGTATATTTATGAGTGCTATCCATCCATCTTCTGTTTCGTCGGTCCATTCAGCATAATAGTCATCATCACCGGAATGGAAATTGAGTATGTTTTCGCCAATGAGGATGAAGAAACGGATGCCTTGGGCAATGAGCGGATCAGCCAGATTGCGTTTGAGAAACATGCAGTCGTTGTGAAGGATGTCATTCCATTCTCCCATGAGCTCTATGACGGCCAGATGCTTTTCATAATTCACATAAATCAGCTTGACGTAGAGGGTGGGGGACCCGATCTCGTCCCATTGGGGATGGATGTAGTAGTTGTAGATGGTGGCATGGCATTCCGTTTCACTGCGTGTGATGCCGTAAAACGGAGAACCCGGATCCCGGATCGGATCATAATATTGCAACCAGGAATAATGTGGCTCAATGGTGTGCATGATATTGACAATATTGTGGCATTGCCCTTCCTTGATTTCTTGATTGAAGAACGCGCAATGGGATCACTGCCGTGTGTTGCAGAAAGTGATTCAGAAAATTTTGGGATACCGCGAGGGATTATATTCGTGCATGATATTATAAATGGTATCGAAGACGTCTTCTGCATTGGGATTAGAGAAGTAATCTCCATCCGAGGAGTAGGCAGCACGGTGTTCCTGGGCCGTGATCGTCACCGGGGCCGCATCCAGGAAATGGAAGGCTTTCTGGACTTCCAGCACCTGCTGCATCATGAAAGCCGTCGCTCCGCCGGGCACATCCTCATCAAAGAATACGACCTTATTCGTCTTTGCCACCGAACTGGCGATGGTATGGTGCAGATCAAAGGGCAGCAGGCTTTGAACATCGATAAGTTCCACCGAGATGCCGTATTCTTTCAGTTGTTCGACGGCGTCCTGGGCGATTCTTACACAGGATCCGTAGGTGACCAGGGTGACATCTGTCCCTTGCTCCAGGATTTCCGGTACGCCCAGCGGCACCCGGAATTCGCCAATGTTGCCGGGTCTTGGTTCGCGCAGGCGATAACCGTTGAGTGGTTCGATAATGAGGGCAGGCTCGTCTGAGGCAAGCATGGTGTTATAAAAACCTGCTGCCTGCGTCATGTTCCTGGGTACCAGTACATGTACGCCCCTGATGGAGTTGATGACCATGCTCAGCGGTGATCCGGAATGCCATATCCCTTCGAGGCGATGACCGCGGGTGCTGATGATGACCGGCGCTTTCTGCCCGCCACGGGTACGGTATTGAAGCGTAGCCAGGTCATCGCTCATCACCTGCAGGCCGTAAAGCAGGTAATCGAAATACTGGATCTCGGCGATGGGCCTCAGTCCGCGCATGGCAAGCCCTATGCTTTGCCCGACAATGGTAGCTTCCCTGATCCCGGTGTCTGCGATCCTGTCCGCACCGTATTTTGCCTGCAGTCCTTCCAGCGTCTGGTTCACACCTCCAATCTTCCCGACATCCTCGCCGAAGATGAGGGCATGCGGATATGTCTTGAAAATGTGGTCGAAATTGTCCCGTAAGATCTCACGACCTGGAACCATAGGGGAGTCGTCTGCGAAGATGGGTGGCACCGCCTTCACCTTCAGGGCCGAGGCGGCTGATTCAGAATAAAGATGGCTGCTATACCTCGTCTGGTTATCATTCCATGCCTGATTTAGCCATTGGGTGACATTGACCTTAAGGGAATTGGAGGGATCGCTGCATTGGTTGCAGATCAGTCTCAGGATTTTCCGGGCTGAAGACATCACATCCCTGCGCAATGGTTCTCCTATCCTGGCCAGGTCATGTTTGATGGCCTCGATTTTGCTGGTCTTGGCACAATTACAGGTGGTTACATTAACCATCTTCAGGAATTCATCACGCTTGCGCCGGATGGGTAGCTGATAATTTTCCCAGGCGGTTTTTCGTGCCTGACGGGCCCGTTGCAGGGCTTCTTCCTCGATCTTATCAAGCTCTTCAGCCTTCGCCAGTCCGGATTCCAGAATGAAGGCCCGCATTTGCAGTATACAGTCGTGTTCCTTTTCCCATTCAAGCCGCTCCGCGCTCTTATAGCGCTCATGTGATCCTGAAGTGCTATGCCCCTGGGGTTGCGTCACCTCTGTGACGTGGAACAATACAGGAACGTGATCTTTGCGGCAGAGGGCAATACCTTCGCGGTACATCTCCATCAATGCCGGATAATCCCAGGCCCTGGCCTGGTAAATGTGGATACCAGGACTGGATTCACCGGCCTGAAACCCTCGCAGCGCTTCGCTGATACTTTGTTTTGTAGTCTGAACCGACTTATGCACACTGATGCCGAATTCATCGTCCCAGACGGACACAGCCATCGGAACCTGCAATACCCCGGCGGCATTCAGGCTTTCCCAGAAAAGACCTTCGCTTGTGCTCGCATCGCCTATCGTGCCAAAGGCTACCTCGTTACCCTGGTTCGATAGCCTATGGTCCACCAGCATGCCAGGGTTGTGGCGGATCAGTTTTGAGGCCAGGGCCAGCCCCAGCAGGCGTGGCATCTGGCCGGCAGTCGGACTGATATCGGCGGAGCTGTTTTTCATCTTGGCCAGATCCATCCAATTCCCATCCTTGTCCAACATCCGTGTGGCAAAATGGTTGTTCATCAACCGGCCACCGGTGCCAGGATTGAAGTCCAGATCGGTATCCCCGTACAATTGTGCAAAAAACTCCTCCAGACTGAAAATACCGGCTGCCAACATAAAAGTCTGGTCTCTGTAGTAGCCTGACCTCCAGTCACCTTCCTGGAAAAACCGGGCCATGGCCAATTGGGGCACTTCCTTGCCATCGCCGAAAATCCCAAACTTGGCCTTGCCTCCCAGCACTTCTTTGCGACCAATTAAACTGGCCTGCCGGCTTTCACAGGCAATGCGGTAATCGTGGAGAACTTCTGCTTTCTTGAATTTCCTGGCAAGGTCAGGGGAAAACCTGGGTGTATGGAACGATTTCATGGCTTCAGTTTCATGCAAGATCGAACAAACTTACGGAAAAATGGTTTAGGGTTTGTTCAAGCATAGCTGATATGCCGGTGGCGATCATCTGTCTGTAATGAACATTTTTTTTGAGCGTGTGTTACCTAAGCAATTCTAAACAAATCAATCAACTATGAAAACCAAGATGCTTCAACGTGTTTTATTGCTTTCTTTCGTTACCTTGTTTGTCGCTTCCTGCGGTAGCCGCGTGGAAGGAGACCGTGTCCAATCAGGTGAAGCTGGTGATGCAGCTGCCGGTGAGGGCCTCGTCTACAATGTAGATGTACAGCAGAGTGTGATAGAGTGGACCGGCAGCAAGCCTACCGGAACGCACAATGGTACCATTGCCGTGCAGCAGGGTTCCATCACCATGGGCAATGAGTCTATCGTGGCCGGTGAATTCGTCATCGACATGAATAGCATTGAAAATCTTGACCTCACCGATCCTAAAATGAATGGCGACCTCGTCGGACACCTTAAGTCTGCCGATTTCTTCGAAGTCGAAACATACCCGACTGCTAAGTTCGTCGTCACAGGCAGTGAGTTTCTCGGCAACAACAACTACCGCATTACCGGTAACCTGACGATGAAGGATACCGAGCGCAGCATCTCCTTCAACGCACAGGTTGACAACAACGAGATGACCCTGAATGCCACTTCTGTTCCTTTTGTCATCGACCGCGCAGAATGGAATGTTAAATATGGCTCCAGGAAGTTCTTTGACAACCTCAAAGACAACTTTATTAATGATGAGATCGGCCTGACAATCAAGCTGGTTGCCAGCCGGTAATTTACCCGGATAAGAGAGGGGGCGGGTTGTTGTCTGAGATAACAACCCGTTTTTTTTATTCTACCCCTTACCTTTGCAGCGATTATCCAACACCTGCCCATACAGGATTTTCTACCAAACAACGCATGACACGGTTCCTTTCTGCAATAGATGGCAATGAACGCAGGGTGTTTAAGCTCCACCTGGCCTATGCCTTATTGGAAGGGGTGACCCTGGGTGTGTTGGCGCTGAATGAGTTTGTATTTGTAAAAAGCCTGAGGGGAAGCTCTTACCAGCTCGGATTGCTGTTCCAGTTCAGCATGATGGTCTTCCTCTTTCTGGTATTCCTGAATGAGTTCCTCAGACGGATGAGGCGAAGACGTGAGCTGCTGCGGTATGCCTTCCTATTTAGCCGCTTACCGCTGCTGTTGATCGCCTTCTTTCCGGTAAGTCTGAGTGGGGTGGAATCTCAGCCGTGGTGGCATGCGGTCTTCCTGGGATTGTTTTTGGTCTATTATCTGGGGACTCCCATCATTTTTCCTTCCATCAACCTCCTGTTGAAACACAATTATGCACCGGAGAATTTTGGCCGCCTCTACAGCATCAGTACGTCGGCCGGTAAAGTCGTCATGCTTGTCGTGACCTTCATCTATGGCTATTGGCTGGACCACAATCCTTACATCTTCGTTAGCGTCTTTCCTGTCCTTGCCATTCTGGGCGTTATTTCAGGCTTTATCCTGGCAGAAATCCCCTTTCCACAGCCGGAAAGTGAAAGGCCTTCCCGGTCGTTTCTGAGTTCTGTCAGGGATTCCATCAATAATATGGTCAATGTGTTGAAGGAAAATGAACCCTACCGGCATTTCGAGATTGGTTTTATGATCTATGGGTTTGGGTTTATGGCCACGGTGACGGTGATCATCCTCTTCTTCTATGAGGGTCTGAACCTCAGCTATTCAAGTGTGGCGTTTTATCGCAATGTGTATAATATACTGGCAATCATATTATTGCCTTTTTTTGGAAAACTGATCGGAATTTTGGGTCCGAGGCGTTTTGCGACCATATCGTATGGCAGTGTTGCCCTCTATGTATCCACACTCATTCTGACGCAGTGGTGGCCGGCTTCGTTTCAGTTAGGTATGATTACCATTTACTATGGCCTGATCGCCTATGTATTATTTCACGGGATATTCGCCGCAACGATGCCCCTTTTGTGGAACATTGGTTCAGCCTATTTCTGCAAGCCTTCGGAGGCAGGACTCTACCAGGAAATCCATTTGTCGCTGACCGGATTCCGGGCCATTTTTGCACCGCTGCTTGGGGTGGTTTTCTATGAATGGCTGGGATTTACCCTCACATTTCTCATCGGGATCATTATACTGATCTCCTCCATCGTCTTTATGGCATGGTCATACTACCAGGTCCCCCTGGCCCGATTTGAAACCCTGGAGACCGAAAGACTAGCTGAAGAACCGTAATTACTTGATGTTGAAGAATTCGAGGTAGGTCATGCCTTCTCCGCTGACATCGGAGAAAATGAAGCCAATATTGTTGGCATAATGGTAGATGCCACTGATATAGACCGAGTCAAATCCGCCACCCTGGTCAATGTAGGTGTCCATCCGGACCGAGATCACATCTTTATAGAACATGCCATTGATTACCTTATCGACATCCACTTCTTCGATGGTGTATTTCAGCCGCGTCGGGATGCCACTCATGCTGTATTCCATGGTCCAGGTATGCCCGGCAGCCTGGTCATGCTTGAGGTAAAGGAATTCTGTATCAGTTCCGTTGATATTAAAGAGGTGGTAATAAGACCCGCCATTCTTTCTGAATTTACCCGTGCCATACAGACTATGGTTAAAGGTGACATAAGGGATGCCATTGATGGTATCAGTACCTGTGATCTCAACATTATAGGTTAATCCACCATCATACCCGGCGTAGGTCCAGTAGGAACCGCGGCTTGTCGGAAAGAAATTGTCCAGCGGCAGGGGTTCCGGCTCATCCATGTCCTTGTCACAAGCCACCATTCCGAGGGAAAGCAGCAGGGGGAAGAAAAAAAGCGCGTATTTCATGCTATGATGAGATGATGAACTGACAAATGTAAGGAATTTGGGATATACGTTGACAGTATGCCCTTAACAATTACCGGGATGAATATGCCAGGATTGCAGCCTGACTTAATGGTATTGCGCCGTGGATGTACGAGTACGTCAAGTCCTTACAGCTTCTTCCCACAGTGGCAGCAGAATTTGGCACCTTCCACATGCCCGACCTGGCCGCAGTGATTGCAGATTTCTCCGGTTTCTTTCTCCTTTTCCATTTTTACCATTTCCAGGGTGACGAAACCAGTGGGGATCGCGATGATGGCATAACCCAGGATCATGATGAAGGAGGCGATGATCTGCCCCAGCCCCGTTTGAGGCGCAATGTCGCCATACCCGACCGTGGTCATGGTCACGATGGCCCAGTAGATACTGGTGGGAATGTCTTTGAATCCATTTTCCGGCCCTTCGATCAGGTACATAATTGACCCAAGGATGGTGACTATCAACAGCATAAACTCCAGAAAGACAAGAATTTTAAACCGGTTGTTCCGGATGGATTGCGCCAGGACATGGCTTGCGCGGATAAAGCGCACAAGTTTCAGGATACGGAAGATCCGCAATAGTCGAAGTATTCGGATGATCGTTAGATACTGATACCCTACGAAAAAGATGCTCAGATAAGTAGGAACGATGGCCAGCAGGTCAATGATGCCAAAAAAACTGAGAACATAGTGTCTGGGTTTCTCTGACGTGATGATTCGCATGATATATTCAATCGTGAACAGGAAAGTCAGCACCCATTCCAGCATGTAAAGTGTCCAGCCGTACCTGAGATGAAAGCGGGTTATGCTGTCCAGCATCACTACCATGACGCTGAGGAGAATAAGGAAGAGCAGAATCAGGTCAAAGGCCCTGCCTTCTCTGGTGTTGGTTTCAAAGATGATCTCTCTCCAACGCAACCGCCAGTCTCTGATATGTCTTGCTGATCCAAGTTTTCTCATCTGAAGGGAATGTGTTTTGGTGAAAAGTAATCCCGGGAGCAACTGTTGCGACTACATCAATGCTCTAACTACAAATCTACAATTTTATGAATAGCCTTCCATTGCCTGAATTCCGGCACCGAAGAGGGCAAAATCATATTTGACCGGGTCCTGCGGGTCCAGTTGTCTCAGCCTTGCTGTGAGTTCTTCCACAGCTTTCCAGTCATTTTGCCTGCGGTGCAGCAGTCCCAGCCTTCGGGCGGTCCGGCCGGAATGGACATCCAGGGGACAATGGAGTTCAGAAGGGCTGATCTGCTTCCATATGCCGAGGTCAACACCCCTGTTATCCTTGCGTACCATCCATCTCAGCAACATATTGATGCGTTTGGCCGCTGAACCCTGGAAGGGGTCGGCGAGGTGTTTGGCCGTACGTGTCAGGTGGGGCCAGGTAAGAAAGCGCTCACGGAAGGTATGGATGCGCATGGCCATGGATGCTGGGTTGTCCTGGATAAGAAAGGCTGCTTCCAGGCTGCCGTAGGTTGCATATATGTTCTTGAGTGCTGTAAGGAAGTACAGGCAGTCGTCGGGCTGAAAAGTACGATGAATGAAGCGGGATGTTATAAATATTTCTTTTTCAGATGCTTCCATGATAAAGCGATGGGGTTCATGACCCATTCTTTCCATGAGCAGGGTGGTATGGCGGATCGTAAGGTCCCTTCTTCCCCATGCCAGGGTAGCTGCGAAAAAGCCTGCGATCTCACGATCAGGAATGGAGGTATAGCGGTGGGGTATCGAAATAGGGTCTCCTTCAATGAAGGCAGGCTGATTGTACAGTGCTGCCTGCATATCCAGCTGGTGACGAAGCATTTCGATAGGGAGAGATGTCATTGACATCGTAAATGTAGTGAGAAATCTGGAGATAAATAGGGGGAGGGACAGGGAGAGGGAGAGGGAGAGGGAGAGGAAGAGGGAGAGGAAGAGGAAGAGGAAGAGGGAGAGGAAGAGGGAGAGTAAAAAAAACTGAGGGTGTTCGATTAACTGTGTCAATTATACAAAACGTAAATTTGACAAGTTATGGCAAAACAAATTAACTGGGAAGAGTTTAGCAAAGAAGCAGCTAAACAAATCCGATCAGGAAAACCTATAAC
>Ga0208462_1002334_pt1 | contig 10410 bp, 8 predicted proteins | sample AD_SCU001_MetaG_FD_184452 | JGI IMG/M metagenome (GOLD analysis project Ga0208462, IMG submission 184452) | Active sludge microbial communities of municipal wastewater-treating anaerobic digesters from China - AD_SCU001_MetaG (SPAdes) (version 2) | ecosystem: Engineered > Bioreactor > Anaerobic >...
GATAAGGGCCAGAAGAACCGTTTTGAACGAAGTTTTGCTCTGCATTGTTGCCTCCGTGGTTGCCCGTCAGATGTTTATTTCCAGGTGCGGGTTCGGGTGAGCTTGTTGCCACCCTCGTTGATGGTCAGCTCGATTGAGCCAGGCTGATTTGTGTCGTTGGCGACCGAAAACTCGACAACCTGAACGTTGTTGATTATCTGGCCAAGCTTTTTGAACCAGTCAGCCAGTCTGCTGCTGTCAGGAACATACGAATAATAGCCGTCGGTGCTGTTTGAAAGATTGCGCAGGTTGGTTACCTCGAGCCAGCCGAAGCCAAATACAAACACCGAAATGTTATGAATCTGGCAACGGCGGATAACATCGTCGATGCTGGCGGTCGAAGCATTGTCGTTGCCGTCGGTGGTCAAAATGACAAACCTGAAGTGTGGCCGGGCCTGAATCTTGTCGACCCCGGTGTCGATGCCGTCGAACAGCGCTGTATTCTGCAGATTGATGCGTTTCTGGATGGCGGCGGTTATGGCATTTTTATCGGTGGTGAGGGGCTGTACCTCGTTAACTTTGTTATTGAATTTGATGACGCCGGCCGAGAACGGAATTAGAATCTGGCCGATCAGGTCGGAAAAATTCTTTTCAATAGCCGTCAGATCTTCAGGAAACATGCTGCCCGAGTAATCCATGACGCATGAATAGCTCATCGGGTCGGTCATGGCCTGGTAGGCATGCAATGGTCTGACCCTTTCTACGACAGCATTGAGGTCGGTGCCATTTTTGTCTTTGGCCGCAAGAGTGACGTTACCGGCGTTGACGACCTTGACCGGACTGCCATCTTTGTCGGTCATCGACACAAACATGTAGAATTTTTTCGGCTCATTCTTCTCGACGCCGTGAATACGCAGGGCATTGCTGAAGTCATCTTCAGGTTTGAGGTTGGGGTGATAGGAGCTGAAGAAAGTCAGGTAGCGTCTCAGTGTTTCAAGCAGAGAGTTGGAAGCACCGAAGCTCGATGCCATCAGATACCATAGGATACCCAGGCACAGAAGCATGAACAGGACCAGAAACAATATATATTTCCAGACGGGAATTCTTAGCCTTTCGCCTCCTGGAGCAACTTCTACCATCAGTCTCACCCCGTGATCATTTGAATTGCCCACATGATACCACAACTGCCGCGAATCATACAGGGAATGATCACAAAGGCGAGTAATTTTAATAAAAAATTATGTGGAAAAAAAAGAGCGGCAAACGGGCCGGGACATTGTTTATGGCCCGTCTGTTGCCGCACAAGAAAGGTTGGGTTGGGTGGGGGAAAATCAGAGGAGAGCTCAAATTTGCCTTAAACTGAAAATACTGCAGAAAAGCCTGACTGCAGCACCATAAAACATGCTTAGAAGGCTGACTGCCAGATATGGGCCGATAGTCTGTGGTTCGGCAAGATTTGTCAGAACCATTATCAGACTGCTGAGCGCAACCACAATGCCAGACAACCATGCGCCCTGACCTATGGCGTGCAGTTTGCCCGTCTGAGTCTGCCCGGGGGTTGCAGAAAAAAGGATTGCACCGGCAATGCCCATAAATACGGCCCCTGCGGCCGGCAGATCAATGAAGCTGGTTGGAGAACCGCTCAGCAAAACCGGAAATACAACTACTGCAGAAAGCATTAATGCCCCGACGTAATTGGATGCGCTCATTTTCTGCCCTTTCAATGGAAATATCCGGCTGAAAAGTATAAAGCATAATATGTGCCAGGTTGCGAGATCTTGATTGGATGATGGTTTTGCGGGGGGGGGTGGGCATGAATGTTTGTTTGTGTGGGGAAAATATACAAACAAAATTGGGAAAATTTCCCTGCTAAAACAAAAACCGGGACATGCTTGCGCATGCCCCGGCGGGTGTCAGCTATCAGTTGCCGGTAGGAGCCGGAGTTTCGGGAGCAGCAGGAGCTGCGTCGGGAGCCGGAGTGACCGGAGCTGCATCGGGGGCCGGGGCAGCCGGAGCGTCAGCAGCGGGAGCTGCGGGGGCGTCAGCGGCTGGAGCAACAACAGGAGCTGCATCAGGGGCAACGGCAGCGGGAGCAGCTGCGTCAGGAGTTGTTGCAGCGGCGGGAGCTGCAGCCGGAGCAGCGGTAGTAGCGTTTGCATCAGCCGGTTTTGCAGGTTCAGAACCGCAGCCTACAACAGCCATAGCACCACAAAGAACAAGACCAAGAGCGAGCTTTCTCATATTTTTCTCCTTGAACAAGAACGATAAGTTCAGTCGTTTTCGTTGTAAACGATTAGGCGTGTACACTACTGCAAAGTTTTCATAAAATCAAGTTTTATTGCATCCGGACTAAAATTTGCCCGTTGAAAATTAATGACCGAACTTGCCAGAATACAGTTATAATCGGAGTGAAATGAATTTTTTCAGTGAACATATTTATTACGTTCTATATTTTGCCCTGTTTGGTCTTGTTCATGCAGGGCTTTTAGTTCACGCCCTGGTGACCGGCCGCACCAGCATTGAATGCCGGAAGTGTCTCCGGGCAAAGAGACCGGTTTACTACTGGTTTTATGTTTTTATGTATCTGCTAACAGCTGTGTTGTTTTTCTGGGGCGTAGGGTACGAGATCGCCCTCTATTCTACTTCGATTCCATGATCCAGACACCGGCCCAGTCTTCTGGTGGCGGGTTTTGTCCGAGAAATTGTGCCCGCTCTATATAAATTTTGCTGGGTTTGTCGTCGGGATTGATTTTCAGGCAATCACCGAAGAGCTTGATCGCGATATCCCATTTTCTGGCACGGTATGCAGCCAGGCCGTCTTTGAATAAACCCATAACTTCGCCAATCCCGGGAAAGCTCTCGCGGGTATGGTATGAAAGCACTTCATAAATTGCGACTGGCCTGGTTTTGCCTTTGACCACCACCAGATCGATCTCACGCAGACGATATGTCCCTTTCAGTTTGCGCATAGTGAATTCGCTTATGAGAATCTTCGACCCGTATTGTTTGCAGGCAGACTCGAGACGGGCGGCAAGATTGACGCCGTCGCCGATAATCGTAAAGTCCATGCGCTTGTTCGAGCCGATGTTGCCGGAAACTACCGTGTCGGTGTTAAGGCCTATGCCTATATTTACCGGTAAACGGCCATCTGCGGTTCGTTGCAGATTCCATTTGTTGAGGGTTTCAATCATCGAAATCGATGCCCGAACTGACCTGTCAGCGTCATCTTCATGCGCGACCGGTATACCGAAAGCCGCCATGATGGCGTCACCGATGAATTTGTCGAGCATGCCGCTCTCATGCTGAATACAATCGACCATCAAAGTAAAATATTCATTGAGCAGGGCTACTGTACCCTGTGGGCCAAGCTGCTCGGTCAGTGTCGTGAAACCGCGGATATCAGAAAAAAGAACGGTGCATTCAACGCTCGACCCGCCAAGCAGCTCGGTGCCGGTTGCCAGCAACCGGTCGGCGATTGCCGGGTCCATGTAACGCGACATTGTAGATTTTAGACGCTTTTCGGTGCTGATATCTTCGATGACAATCATCGAGCCTATACGTTTCTGGTCGATATTGAGCAGCGGTTGTACAGTAAGGTTGACCGCCAGTCTTTCTTCCTGAATTTTCAGTGGTGCATCGACGACCGTTTGCTGCTGCTGAGTTTCCATTACCAGTTGCAGCTTTTCCATTACCCACTGATTTTCACCCGAAAACAGCTCTGCAGCCGGCCGGTTCAGAATTGCCGGGCCGGAGGTTCTGAGAATTCTCGCGCAGGCGGCATTGCAGGTGGCAATTTTTCCGGCAGCATCGAGAGTGATCAGCCCGTTTGACATCGATTCAAGCATCGCTTCGTTATAGTTCTTCATCGCCTGAACGTCAGCAAAGAGCTTGGCGTTTTCGAGAGCGATCGATACCTGAGCGGTAAAAGCGCGCAGGCGGGCCTCGTCTTCGTGGCTGAATGGGCCGCCGTGCTTGTTCAATACCTGGGTGACGCCAATGGTGCGGCCATTCTTGTTGATTACCGGCACGCAAAGAATCGAGCGCGTAAAAAAGCCGGTTTTCTTGTCGAATGAGGGATTGAAGCGAAGATCGGCGTAAGCATACGGAATATTGATGGTGCGGCTCGACTGAAAAACTGCGCCGGCAATACCAACATGGCTTGGCAGCCTGATCTGGGCCGATTCAAGACCCTGACCAACTTCTGACCAGAGTTCATTGGTCTTGTCGTCATGCAGAAACAGGGTCGAGCGCTCGGCATTGAGCATGCGCGTCGCTTCAGCCATGACGTTCTGCAGCAGCGAACCAAGTTTGATATCAGAGGTCATTTCTGAGACAACGTTGATGAATTCGAGTTCCTGCTTGCGAATGGTTTCCATCTGTTCGATAAACTGCAGGCTCTGCAGGGCCATGGCCCCCTGTTCCATCATTGCCTGCAGCAGGCGCAGATCTTGCTGATTGAACCTGCCCTTTTTCTTGTTGAGAACCTGTGCGACCGCCATCGTTTCGCCTCTGGCCGTTTTGATTGGCACGCAGAGGATATTGCGGGTCACAAAACCGGTTTGCTCGTCAATGTTGCGATTGAAGCGGGGGTCGGCATAAGCGTCTGGTATAATCACGCCCTCACCCTTTGTAAAAACATAACCTGCAACCCCGCTGGTATTGAGTATGCGGATTTCGCGCATGAAGTTGCCCATGGCTACGCGTGAATAAAGCTCGTTGGTATTGCGGTCAATAAGAAACAGCGAACCGCGTTCGGCATTGAGTTTCGAAGTTGCAGTTTCAACAAGAATTTTAAGAACCGCATCGAGCGAATCCATTGCTGACATGCGTTTTGAAATGCCGAGTAGTAGTTCTGCCTCTGCCAGCCGCTTTTTTTGGTTTCTGATGATTGTTGCAGGGCTGTTTGCCGAAGTTTTTCCGGATTTTTCTGGTTTCATTTCCTGTTTTTTTACCATCTGCTTGTCCTTATTGAGCTGCATCTCAGACTTTCATTAATTCCATTTCGTGACGCATTGACTGGATCGTTTCCTGCAGCTGGGCGATCTCATTTTTTGCCTGCATCGCAGCCTTGTGAACTGCATTCTCTTTTTCGGTTCTGCTTAACTCAAGTTCTTCGCGTAGCTTGCCGGCCATTGCTCTCAGTTGCTGTATCTCTCCGGTGTAATTGACGTGTACGGCCTGAACTGCCGCATCTTTTTCGCTCAAAAGGCCTTCGAGCTTCGCGCGCAGGCCTTCGATATGCTTTTGCAGCTGGGTGATTTCATCCTGGCGGCCGGAAAGGGCCCGCTGAACTTCCTGTTCACGCTGAATGCCGAGGCGTTCGAGCTCATTGCGCAGTTCGCCGATAGTTGCCTTGAGCTGGGCAATTTCGAGGGCAGAATCTCGTTTGGCCGCCTGTACAGCGTCATCTATCATCATCTGCCGTCTTTCAAGCTCACTGCGCAGCTCGATTACGGTGCGCTGCAGATCACGAATTTCGGCCTGAGGATTCTGCCCACCCGCTTTTTTTGTAACTTTCATCCGCCAGAAAACCTCTCTCATGAAAAAAGCGGCAGATGATCTCTGCCGCTTTAATTGCCTTTGAATTATTTGGCCACTTCGCCCTCGATAGTGCCGGAAGGGCGCTGACTGAGAATGTGATTGAACTGCTCGTTGTAATCCTGCAGGATGCGCAGAATACCACGTTTGATCGACAGCAGTTCATCGCTCGAAGCACTGACTTCGTGGTTTTTCTTGATTTCTTCTTCGATTGCGTCCTCAAGCTTTTTAACCTTTTCGGTCATGATCGGCAGATATTTGGTGATGACTTCGCGCTGTTTCGGGAACGGCAGTGATTTCCAGTATTCGTTGTAAACGCTTCTGATCAGGTAGATACCCATGGTGTTGTTTTTCAGATAGTCGAACAGCTGGGTAATGGTGCGGCCGATCGGCTGCGGTTTATCCTGCTGATACCAGAGCTCATACTGTACCAGCTCATCATTGTATTCGATGCCGTATTTTTTCTGAATGTTGTCGGCAATCAGTTCATAGCGCAGCAGCAGGTAGACCATGTAATGCTCTTCGAGCTTTTTGGCAGGAATCAGGCCATAGCTCGACCACAGCACCGGGTAGGCGTCATTGGTGAGAATTGCATGGCAGTTGATCTTGGCGTTGTTCTGGCGGTAGAGATTGTGCCACTGGGTTATGGCGCTGATATTGTAGGGTGCGATGCCGTGCAGGGTCTGCAGCAGACTGATTTCGTAGGGGTTGCGGGTCGGGGCGACGGTGACGCCGATATCGCCCTTGCGCAGCGCGTCTTTGATCTCTTCTGACAGCTTGCTGTTTTCGTCAGAAATGCCGAGGGTGACGATGTTCATGCGCTGCGGCTGGTTGTTGCCACGGTCGTTCATCGTGATCAGCGGTGTCGACTGGTTCATCATGCTTTCGACGAGGCTCTTTTTGAAACCCTTGCGCACTGAATCCTTCCAGTGGATGAAATCTTCGATGCCGCCGAACAGGCGCCGTTCGATAATACTGCGGCAGTACTTGACGATCTCTTTTTCGAGTGAGCTGCTTTCGGGGTTGGTGAATTTTTCCCAGTTTTCTTTGAGGTTGATTTTAACGAGAAAATCGCCTTCGATATCGTTGTTCGAAAGGTCGCCGAGCAGATATTTGTAGAACGGTTCGATATCGCGTTCTTCAAAAATGTAGGTTCTGATGAAATCCTGAACTTTTGAATATGGTTTGATGCGGTCGAGGCACTGTTCATACTGGCGTTCAATCATGCCATCCTTGGAAATCTGTGCCAGTTTGCTCGAGAATACTTCGACCTGCTTGCGAATCGACTGCGCCTGCACATTCAGGTATTTCAGGAAATCTTCGCCGCACGAAATGCAGAACATTTCGTATTCCATGTCGACGGCTTCCTTGGCTTCCTTCATCAGCTTGTCGCGTTCGTCGTTGATATCGGTCATGCGCAGCACGGTGCCGAGTTCCATCAGCTTACCGCCAAGACCGGCAAAGCCACTGAGCTTTTCTTTGAGTCGGTTGGCGATTTCGCGGTATTCACGCTGTTCTTTGTCGAGCTTGCCCTTGATTTCCTGGACTTTGCGGGAAAGAATTTCGCGCGGATAGCGGGTGAGATACTTTTCAAAAGCGTTGAGGAAGTCAATGGCGATGTGGGCTCCGAGATCGGGATTGTTGATGATCTCGATGACCTTTTCGAGCAGGTGTTCACCGGCCTGAATCGCCTTCTGTTCAAAATTGACCCTGACTTTGGCGCGAATTTCGTCTTTTTTGACGCGATTCGAGTTCATTTCATCGATCTGGCGCAGAATGAACGCCGAAGCTGATTCGCCTTCCTTCTGTTTGTTGACGGTGCGCAGCGTATGGAACATTGGATTGTCCCAGTATTGCTTGCGGTCGATGATTTCTTTGGTCATCATGAACAGGCCTTCTGGGGTCAGGTCGATCTTTGTCGGGTTGTTCTCGGCGAATTCCTGCACCATAGAGTCGATGAGAATGCGGTCAACCGAGAGTTTGAGCCAGTAGGTGACATCCATCGACAATTTGAAGGTGTAAAGGTCTCTGATGACATCGAGCGGGTAATAGAAGCTCTTGAAACCAGCTGAACTGAAGCATTTCAGCTGTTTGCCTTCGAGATCTGAGCTGTTCTGGCCGAGAATCTGCGAGGCGTTGTCGAGCATCGAGTTCTGGGCCTGGCGCAGCTGGGTGGCAAGTTTGGTGAAAATAAGTTCGGAGGCGATGCTGTAATAGGTCGGAATATCGTCCTGGTTGCTGGTACCGAGCAGGTAGCACTGGTCGAACGGCGGTTCTTCGCAGATGGTGCCGTAGGTGGTGGTATCGTTGCTTTTGCCGATCGGGCCGTAGTTGACCATGAACTTATTACGGCGATCCTGGCTGATGATGTCCTTGGCGGTGCGGGTCGGCGGAAACTTCTCTTTGTTCATGAAATAGAAAGTTTCGACGAGCGAGGCGTAGCCGTTGCCTTCGATGCGGCCGGTTGAGTTGACGTTCGGGTCGATCGAAATCTGGGTAAAGGCTTCGGGGGTAAGCTGAATGCCGACGATGGTTGGTTTGCCCTTGCCGCCAGAGAGCTGGTAATAGGCCATTTTGAGCAGGTAGGCCATATCGAGAAACATGCCAGCGCCAGAACCGCCGCAAAGTGAGCCAACGACGTAGAATTCGGGGGTGAGTATCTGGCCCTGCTTGTTGGTCAACGGCACGATGATGTCATCCTGGTTGACGTTGCTGCGGGCCATGATTTTGCTCATTTTGGCCTTGATCTGCTGAAAAATCTTCTGAACATCGACAAAGACACCGAAGCGGCCGGTGAATCTGAACTGGTGGGCGCCCTGGCTGATCTGGCCGATGTGATGCTGCAGTTTCTGCGGAAACCATTCATAAAGGTAACCGTAGGTGTCAGAATCGAGGTTGCCGGTAATCTGTCCGGCATTCTGAATGTTTATCTGGTGATATTCGCTCTCAGTGAGCTTGGTACCGGTTTTGGCATTGTCTTCTGGGGCGCTGGCGTCAAAAATGTCGGTATCGATGCAGAGAAGGTCGATAAAATCGGGCAGCGCCGGTTCGCCTTTTCCGGAGATGGTGTAGGCCTTTTTAATCTGGGGGCTGTTGAGAAAAGTCTCTTTAAAGTTGATCAGCGACTTCTTGCCTGTACCCCCCAGACCGACAATCAGTGCCGGGTTGAGTGCAATGCGGTTTTCGTAGTTTGTGCTCATTAAGACGCTCCCCCAAGAGAATGATTTCTGGCAGTATAACAATTTTACCTGACCCCGGCAATCTGTTATACTGAAATCGTTATTGTCATACGCACAGACTTATCTTTCACAAGCGCGGGAGAAAGCTATGAAACCACTTGAATTGAGCTGCATTACCGGCGTCTGGAAAACGGCGCTCGGCATTCTCGACGAAAATATGACAGGCATTGGCAGCGACCTGCAATTGTGGTTTCCGTGGGGTGGGGTGTGGCGCGGTCACGACCGTAACGGCAGTCTGCCGCCTACTGATTTCCCGGAAGATCTGGCGAAGCCCGGGGTCACACGTTTTGGTGGCCGTTTCTGGAAAGCCTTTTCGTTGAACGGCACTACCTGGCTGCTGAGCATCAGGGCACCCATGTCTGCCTCAGCCGGCATGGAGTCATGGGAAATGCCGCGCCCGGCCGAAGATTCTCTGCGCATGCTCGGCGATTTCGTCAGACTTGAGTGCCTGCTCGGCCTGACGATGAAGATTCTCGAAAATCAGTCGCGCGAACATATCGGCCACTGGGACAGAGTGCGTAACTTAAGCGTCGCAATCGGCAGCGAAATGGGTCTTTCGGTGCGTGAACTTGCCGATATCGAGCTGGCGGCCATGCTGCATGACATCGGCAAGGTTGGTCTGCCTGAAGAATTGCTGGCAATGGCCGGCCCGCTTTCTGCCGATGACCGCAAAAAAGTCGAAGCCCATTCCCTGATCGGGTCGGCGATGATCCGAGAAATACCCGGCATGGAAATGATTGCCGAAATCGTTTTGAGTCACCATGAAGCAATCGATGGCAGCGGTTACCCACGCGGTCTCAAATTTGCCGAGATACCGTTCGGGTCTCTGATTATCGCGGTTGCCGACGCTTTCGATGCCATGACGCATTATCGGCCCTATGCAATCGAGCGAACTTATCACGAAAGTTACGATGAAATAAGACGAGAAACGGGTAAATATGCCCCCGAAGTTCTTGCGGCGCTCGAAAGGGTGCTGCGTCGTCTCGGGATCCTTGAAGCCAAGCCTCTGGTGGGCACCAGTGAAGACTGGTGAACAGATAAAAAATTGATCAGGAGGAATTTGTGAAACGGAAATTCTTTGTAATTGCACTGCTGCTTCTGGTTGTCGTGTCAATGCCGGTTTCGGCCGAGATACTGCGGGTTGGTCTGGTTCTTTCAATCGGTGGCCTGAAAGATGAATCATTCAATGATGCTGCTTATGAAGGCGTTATGCAGCTGCGCCGCGAGGGTGACTGCATCGTCGAAGTCATCGAGCCGGGCACCATCACTTCGATCGAGCCGGCGCTGCGCTATTTCTGCGAACGCAACATGGATCTTGTCTGCGCGGTTGGTATTTTTGCCAACGATGCGGTGCGCCGCGTCGCGCAGGAATTTCCTGAAAGTAAATTTGTGCTGCTCGATTCTGTCGTCACGGTTCCGAATGTGCTGTCGATTCTTTTTGACGAAGAGCAAGGCTCGTTCTATGCCGGCGCTTTTGCTGCAATGATGAGCAAAAGCGGCAAGGTCGGCTTTCTCGGCGGCATGGATTCGCCGGTGATCGCAAGCTTCGAACGTGGCTACAAAAATGGCGTAAGGTTTGTTAAGCCCGAAGCCACTGTTATCGCGCGTTACCTTGGCACCACGCCTGAGGCTTTCGATATGCCCGACAAGGCGC
>Ga0208462_1002345_pt1 | contig 10331 bp, 8 predicted proteins | sample AD_SCU001_MetaG_FD_184452 | JGI IMG/M metagenome (GOLD analysis project Ga0208462, IMG submission 184452) | Active sludge microbial communities of municipal wastewater-treating anaerobic digesters from China - AD_SCU001_MetaG (SPAdes) (version 2) | ecosystem: Engineered > Bioreactor > Anaerobic >...
ATTAATAATCCATAAAACTATTTTCAAAATTATTTTTTTTTAAATCTTTAACACCGCAACTAAAGATTGTTGTCCCTGATATGAACTTAAACAGTATCATTAAGTGGTAGAGACTCCCATGATCTGATAAGTACTTATAGAATTATGTTAAAAACAAACATAATGCACATTAAGAGTAAAATAGAATTACAATAATTAGTATTATTAATCAGGTTAATGGTGATAGCATGGTAGGAGAAAAAATCTTAGTGGTTGAAGATGAAGGAATCAGTGCCATAGAGATTCAGGAAAGTTTAGAATCCCTGGGATACCATGTTCCTACCATAGCCAAATCAGGTAATGAAGCAATTCAGGAGGCCTTTGCCATTAAACCTGACTTGATTCTTATGGATATCACCCTACAGGGAGAAATGGACGGTATTGATGCTGCTGCCATAATTAAGAGTTTTATGGATATCCCCCTGATATACCTTACTGCACTGGACGATATGGAAACATTTCAACGTATGATGGACACCAGGGCAACTGCATATCTAATAAAACCCATTGAAGAGGCAGAGCTGCGCAATAACGTTGAATTAGCATTGAAAAATTATGAACTGACCAAGAGAGAGCTTGAAGAAGAGAAAAAGGCTGGTCTGAAAGATGTGCAGATTTTTATGCGCAGCGCACTCCCTGAACTTGTGTCTAAAATGCCCATCCCTGAGAGGAGTGTTTTCCTTTCACGTTTCATGAGGCTTTTTGAACAGAATATGAAGCCATTGTTCACCAGTTATGCGCGGGACAACAATCAGACACCCTATGATGAACTGGATGATCAGGCAAAAATGAAAATATACCTGTCCTGGATTTCACAGTTTTATGAAAATTTAGGCTTCAGAGTCCAAACCCGTTCCAGGGCTAACCGGGGGGCAATGACTGTTAAAAAATGTTCATGGTCACCAAACAAGCCTCAGGACATATTCCTCTGTCTGATTTGCCAGGGCATAATGAAACTCACTTATTCCTGGACCAAACTACCAGGTACAGTTGATGAAGAGGCAACAACTGGTATCTTGCAATCAGTGTGCAAATTTGATTATAATATGGACAGCTGAAATATTAAGAAAATAACTTTTTTTAGATATTTTTCATTAGAAATTACCCATCCTCATATTCTACCACTTTTTTGTGAAAATCATCACTAAGATCCTGAGTAATATTTATTCAGATGTGAACATGATCTCTAATTATAACAACGGCGGTAAAACCAAATATTTTTGTGGCGGTATCCCACTAGTACGTCTACGTCTAAAGGGGATAAATAATGAAAGTTAATAAAACTGTTTTGAAAGGAAAACCAGACCCCCAAGAAGAATTAAAAGAAGAAAGTAGAAAATTAAAACAAGAAATTGCCCTTAAAAATAAGATATTTTCCATCAGTCAGGATTACCTGTTCTTGTTAGGGTTGGATGGTAAAATTATTGAGGTGTCCCGATCTGTTGACAAACTTCTCACCTCCGAAAAAAAGGCAATAGGTAGTAAACTTTCCCAGACCAACATTATACACATTAAAGATATCCATAGATTCATTAAATCCATCAACTCCATTCTTAATGGAAAATCCATTAAACCATTTAGATCTGTTTTTTTAACTCCGGAAAAGGATGAAATACATGTTCAGGTCCAGATATCACCAATCAAATCTGATGACGAGATAATTACCATTTTAGTCCATGCAACTGATATCACAGACCAGCTATCACTGCGAGAATCAAAAAAGGAATCTTCATCTCTCCAAAAAGCTCTGACTGATAAAGAGATGCTGGTTCGGGAGATTCATCACCGCACCAAGAATAATCTGATGATTATGGCCAGTCTTTTCTCATTAACCTCTGCTGATATTGAAGATGATAATGCTAAGGCCATTTTCAATCAAACACATTCCCGGGTAAAGTCCATGGCATTGATTCATGAAAAACTGTACCGTTCTGATGATCTTAAATGCATAAATTTTGGGGACTACATTCGTAACCTTGCTCAGGATCTTTCTAACCTATTTTTAAGTGAAAACAACAATGTGCAGTTGATAATGGATGTTGAAGATCTGAAAATTGACATTGGAACTGTTGGTCTCATATTGAACGAGCTTTTAACCAACAGTATAAAGTATGCTTTCCCCAATGGGGAAAAGGGAAATATTTTCATCGATTTTCACCAGACTGACACTCATTATGTCATGATGGTTGCTGATGATGGGGTGGGATTACCCAAAGATTTGGACCTTGGAAACTGTGATAGTTTAGGGTTAAGCTTAGTCCGGAACATTGTAGGCCAAATAGAGGGTGATTTAATTGTTAAACAAGATTTTGGTACTGAAATAACTATCTGTTTCCAGTAGAATTTTTTTGGTGGCAGATTTTATCACCTCTGAATTTTTTAAACAAAAGAAATTATATCTCACCACCCATTTCTTTAGATTATTAAAATTGTTGATAGAATTTAATATTCACCATAGATTGAAATATTAGTAGGGGTTAAAATATATTCATGAATGGGGTTGGAAAAATTTTCAAAAAAAGGATTATCCTGATTTTTGGATTATTTTTAATAATTTTTTCTATAGGCAGTGTTGCGGCTGCAGATGAGAGTTGTGCGAATGATTCAGATATTTTAACAGAATACAATAATACATGGTACACAAACAGCTCTGATAGTGTTAATTATACTCCATCAACTTATAATGAAACCGAATTCGAATTCTCAGAGAATATTAATGTATCAACAGAAGAATTGGACTATCTTAGCGGATGTTGTTCAGTTTTGCTCCATGTTCGTGATGGATATGATGTATTTGCATACAGGAGAGATTCAACCTACGCTGCCAACCTTTACATTACACTAACCAGCTGGTATGGTAAAACTGCCGTCAAAGAATATAAGACAACTAACAGCTATTTTTTTCACACTATTATCACCCTTGATGGTTGGATGGTGGGAATTGGTGGAGCAGATATTCCAGGTGTAGTCCAACAATTGGAACGCCTGGCAGGAAATACAGCTGCCTCTGGCAAAATAACTTCCTCTACCGTAAGCAGCGCTTTGAGTCTTGTATCACAGTTAGGGGGTATAGGGCATTTCGTTATTAAAGCCCCTAACAATGTAGTGGGTTATGCCATAGTTAATGGCGGAAGAAGGTCCGGTCTTTTTACTATGGGTAATGGCCAATACCTGGCAGTTCCCAACAGCCCCTCCTGTTACAGGAGCGGTTATGTTTCTACTTCTTCTCCTGTGGCTACTACCATGAGCCTGGCGTATAATAATCCTTGGGGAGTTAACCATAGAAATGTTATAGCCTATGAATACGTGCAAACTTCTGATCTATTCAATTATATTACTAAAATTAATGTTTATGCCTCTAAAAGCATAGCATCTGATAATATAATTTTCAGAGGCAATTTCATAAGTGGATCATCCCTCCCCACAACTCCTTCCAAAAGATACATTGGCCAGGTGGTGAAGAAGGTTTCCCGTCCAACCACCCAGTTCGGCTATGAAAACATGATTGAAACCTACTGTGAAATCCTGGATACCTACAGCACCACTGGCGCATTACCCGGAAGTGTGGGTGTGGGTCCCTGGATGATTACAGTGGAAGATGTAATAGAAAAAGCAGTGCAAGTTAAGACCTATATCGAGGCTAATCACAAGCTGCCATCATCTCTCACTATAAACGGACTCACAATAAACATGGCCACCTTCCTAAGATTGTTAACCACCAGTGTGGTCCAGATCAACAATAACGATTTAACCACCCTCTTAAACCCCAAAAGTTTTGGTACTGCACCGGCACCTAAGGATACTATGAGTCCTGGAGACTTGGAAAAAAGTGATTACCTAGCCATGGCTCAGAATGTTAAAAATTTCATGGATTCCAAAGGAAGGGCACCTAACTTTGCAGTCAACAGCGCATTCACCGCCTACATCACCAGCTTAGGCACAAACTTCGGCTACCAAAACATGATCTACACCTACAGCAAAATCCTGGACACCTACAACAAAACCGGAACACTACCAGCCACCATAGAAGTAAAACCATGGAGTATAATAAGTAATCCTGCTGCCAAAACTTTCACCGTTAATGAGATTGTTAGTGCGGCTATTAATGTAAAAGATTATATTGAAACTAATCAACAGTTACCCTCAGCTGTAAGTATCAAGGGACAGACCATAAGTATTTCCACCTTTTTGGAATTATTAACCACCACTGTACTTCGGATTTCTAACGGTGATTTGGATAGATTGATTGATTGTGTAAGTTTTGGTTCAGCCCCTAATCCCTACGAATCAATTAAAGCTGGAAATTTATTAAAAACTGATTATTTACAAATTGCCCAGAATGTTAAGGAATTCATGAACACTAAGGGAAGAGCACCTAACTTCGCAGTCAACAGCGCATTCACCGCCTACATCACCAGCCTAGGAACAAACTTCGGCTACCAAAACATGATCTACACCTACAGCAAAATCCTGGACACCTACAACAAAACCGGAACACTACCAGCCACCATAGAAGTAAAACCATGGAGGAATGTAGTAAATGATCCTAATATAAGTATTTTCACCATTGATCAGGTCTTAGATGCTGCTTCATGGGTTACAGAATATGTGGAAATCAATCAAAAACTACCCGAATTTGTAGGCGTTAACGGAATTAATGTGAACATACCTTCATTTTTAGAACTCTTAACCAAAACCACCATGAAAATATATAACAACGATAAAACTGAAATTGCCCTTGCTAAAAACTATAAACCTCCCACAACACCCCAAGACACACAAAAAACAGGCATCATGACCCAGGCCAAATATATCGAAATAGCCGGAAGAATAGACGACTACATGCAACGAAACCAAAAAGCACCACCATACTCATCCTACTCACCACTAGGAACCTACTTCGGATACGAAAACCTCATCTACACCTACAGCAAAATCCTGAACACATACCAAAACACAGCAGACCCCCAAAAACTACCAACCAACATTGGAATAGTTCCCTGGTCTTTCATAACCAATTATGCGGGTACTTTCACCATCCAACAAACCAGCGATGCAGCCACATGGCTGAAAAACTACATAGAATCAGAACAAAAAATGCCTGAAAAGGTGCCCATCACCGGAACAAACCTCCAGGGAACAATAATAAACACAGAACTAACCCTACCCACATTCCTACAACTTCTAACCACCACCACCCTAAAAATCAATAAAAACGACAACACGCCCACTGATCTGGCAAGAAACTACCAGAATCCAAGTACGCCGAAAGACTCCCAGAGAAAGGGAACTATGACACAGGAAAAATACATAGAAATCGCAGGACGAGTAAAAAACTACATGGACCGCTACTTAAAGGCACCACCATACTCATCCTACTCACCACTAGGAACCTACTTCGGATACGAAAACCTCATCTACACCTACTGCAAAATCCTGGACACCCACAACAAAACCGGAACACTACCCGCCAACATTCTTATAGCGCCATGGAAACTCATAACCAATTACTCTGGTACCTTCACCATCCAACAAACCACCGCTGCAGCCACATGGATGAAAAACTACATAGAAAACAATAATGAACTCCCGAAAAAGGTGCCCATCACCGGGACCAACCTCCAGGGAACAATAATAAACACAGAACTAACCCTACCCACATTCCTACAACTCTTAACCACCACCACCCTAAAAATCAATAAAAACGACAAAACACCCACCGACTTGGCAAAAAACTACCAAACCCCATCATCACCAAAAGACACTCAAAAGCTTGGCACGTTATCTTTATCTAAGTATATTGAGATTGCTGGAAGAGTAAAAGACTACATGGACCGCAACCTCAAAGCACCTGATTACTCCTCTTACTCCCCCCTGGGTACTTATTTCGGATTCCAAAACCTCATATATACTTACAGTAAAATCATAAGTGCCTGTCATGGTACTGGCCCATTACCGGCTAGTGTAGGAGTTGGTCCATGGATGGTAACTGTTGGACAGGTTGCTTCTGCAACCGAACAAGTTAAAACCTACATAGACACACATCATAAGCTTCCATCCACTGCCACTGTAAACGGAATCACAGTCAGCATGCCCACCTTCCTAAAACTATTAACCACCAGCGTACTCCAGATCAACAACAACGACTTAAACACCCTGCTTAGCCACCAGGATTATGGTAGTGCTACCGCACCCCGAGACACCATTAACAGTGGAGAAATGCCCAGAGGAACATATGTCGATGTTGCAAGTAGAATTACCGATTACATGGATCGAAATCTTAAGGCGCCTAATTACTCCTCTTACTCCAACCTGGGAACCTGCTTCGGATACCAAAACTTAATCTACACCTACAGCAAAATCATGAACACTTATCACTCCAGTGGAACATTACCAAATAGTCAGTCTGTTGATCCCTGGATGGTTACTGTAAATGATGTGGTAACTGCAGCAAAGCAGGTTAAAGCCTATTTTAACACTAATAATAAACTTCCTTCCACTGCCACAGTAAACGGAATCACCGTCAGCATGCCCACCTTCCTAAAACTATTAACCACCAGCGTACTCCAGATCAACAACAACGACTTAAACACCCGTTTGGATCCTAAAAGTTATGGTAATCCCCCTCAATCAAAAGATTTGATGAAAACCAGAACCATGACCAAAACAGAGTATCTCTACATTGCCAACAATGTTAAAAACTTCATGAACAGTAATGGTAGAGCACCAGGATATGCCACAGCCCTGAAAGGATAAGAAATTCTCATTTTTGGTAAAATAATCACTAGAAAATAGTAACTGGAATAGATTAAAGTTAGTTACTTTAATAACACATTAAAATAAAACTATTTCCGAGAACTTTAAAGAGGGATAATTTTGTCCAATGATAATAATAAAGATTTAAATGTTTTAATAGAGAACCTGAAAGACGATAATCCTGAAAAAAGAGAAGAATCAGCTAATGATTTAGGCGAAACCGGTGATAGTGCTGCTGTGGAATCACTTATAGGTGTGTTAACTGATGATAACCCTAAAGTTCGTTTTGCAGCCGCTAAAGCCCTGGGTAAAATCGGAGAACCAGCTATTGACCCCCTGGTACTGATTCTTAAAAATGAAGAAGGAAACATCCGCAGGTACGCTACTCTGGCACTGAAAGATATTAAGAGTGATAAAGTGGTGGATCAACTGGTCGAAGCTCTTAATGATGGTGATTGGAGTGTTAGGAAATTTGCATCCAAAGCCCTGGGTGAAATCGGTAACAACACTGCAATAGAACCCCTCATTGATACATTAACTGATGAAGATTGGGGTGTTAGGGTGGCCGCAGTTAAAGCTCTTGGAGATATAGGGGATGAAAAGGGCATTGATCCTATTAAAAAAGCACGTCGAGCTGCCACTGGAGATAAAGAATTTAAAAAGGCATGTAACAAGGCTTTAAAGAAGATTCAGAAAAAATAATCTGAATCAGGAAAGAATATCCTTAATCATTTTTTTCCTATTTTTTTCTTAACTGATAGATATCTGTCCGCCGATTTTTTAGAAGAGGAAGTTCATATCTTACTTTTTCTATACTGGATAAATCAATAGTAACGTATAATATTTCTTCACCCGCCCCTGCCTCACTTATTACTTTTCCCCATGGATCTGCAACCATGGAATGGCCATAAGCTACATAGGATGCTTTATTATCTCTCGCTGGTGATGCGGCAGCCACATAAACCTGATTATCAACTGCACGGACTTTTATGAGGGGCTTCCAATGGGCTGGCCCGGTGGTCATGTTAAATGCTCCCGGGACAATAATTAGCTCTGCTCCTTCCAGTGCCATTAAGCGCAGGAGCTCAGGAAAACGGATGTCATAACATATGCATATTCCTATTTTTCCAAGCTCAGTATCAATAACTGTAACATTATTACCTGCTGTGAGGGTTTGTGACTCTTTAAAGCTGATGGCATCTGGCACATCAATGTCAAACAAGTGAACTTTGCGGTGGACTCCTATTATCTCTCCCTCAGGGTTAATAAAGAAGCTGGAGTTATGGGTTTTTCCGTCATGTTTTTCGGGGATGGAACCAGCCAAAATGTAGGTTTTCTGCTTTTTGGCGGCCTTACAAATTGCGTTGAGAGTGGGGCTATTATCCATTTCCTCGGCATATAGTGGGAAAAGTTCAGTTTGATAGGGGCAGTTCCACATCTCTGGTAATATTATTATATCAGCCTTTTGTGATGCTTTTTTGATCATATCCAGAGCGTGGGCCACATTCTCATTTTTATCTTCCACAACCTGCATCTGGCAGAGTGCTACTGTGAATTTATCTTTCATTTTGCCACCATCATAATAATATTATCAGATTATCATATAATTTTAGTAGGTTAATGAGATAGCATTGTAATAGGTGAATGTTGGGTTAATAATTGTGGGAGTATGATACTATGAGTTGTTACTTGAGATATATGAAAGACGTTCTTGAGGAAGCTAATTTGCATCCTGAAGGTCGTGTTGAGCGTAAAGAAGTAGATTTAACTATAAGAAAGGTAGTGGGGATGAAACCAGGCGATAAATGCAATGTTGTCTGGAAAGAAGTGAAGGTATGGCTGCAGGATGAGGATAAAAAGAAACAATTAACCGAAAAGTTAAAAAATTAATCAATCCAACTGATTCTCAGTTATAATTATGGTTTCTTATTATCATTACTGTAAACACCTGCATAGTCTAAAAAGTATATCATGTACTGGTAGGAGAGCTGATCGCTTTTAGCTTGCAGTTTACCGTGAGGGGATAATACTTCACCAACAACTGAAGTGATGTTGTTGCGGTTGCAAACCGTTGTTAGAACTCCACTATAATTACCCACTTTAATCACCGGCGATTTGGTCTTATTATTTATATAAAGAGCTAGTTTGAGGCTTTTCGGGTTTTTAGGATCATAGATTATGCAATTTTTTCCGGGAATATCATGGGGACGGGTAGAATGGCAATCCACCAGCAGGGTTACATTTTTATTTTTTGAGGTGCGGATGATTTTGTTAACTGGGGTTCCAGGGATATTTGCAACTCTATTGGGATCGGTTTTATTGTGAATTCTGGTACTGGTTGCTGTGTCACGGGGAATAGCAAAGGGTATGATGTATATGGTTCCATTAATCTTTTTACCATTTAAGGTGTTTACCAGCTTCGTGGCAGCTATTTGGGGTGGTAATTCTCCCCCGTGAACACCAGCCACGATCATGACCCTGGGGCGGCTTCCATCACCAATAGTAATCATTGGAGTACCATTTTTCGAGGTCTCTATAAGTTCAGTTATTAGTGGAGTTTGATTGATCCTATCCATCAGGACCGTGTTGTTGGTTATATCTCCACCTGTTGAATTGTCTATAATAGATATTTTATATTCTAGTGATGCCTGTGCAACTGATTCATTAACAGTAGGGGTTTTTATGGTTTCAGCAGATTCTGGTTTTTTAAAATTTTCAAAAATAAAAATGCCGGAAAGCATGAGAATTAATACTCCCAATATTAAAAATCGTTTGTTCATCAATATACTTTTAGGACCAGTCCCTGTTCTTTTCTTGGGACGTAAGGACGGCCTTTTTTTAATTGAAAAAACTATCCCCCCGGCAGGATGTAAACTTTTCTTAATGCTATCCTTATTAATATATAGATCCTTTTATTATATATTCTACGACCATAAGGTGAACATATTATTAGTAATTAACTAAAATTTTATCAAATAAACATTTAATCCAATAATAGGAATTCAGAAAAACCTATTGTGGATAAATTCATTAAATTATAATTAAAAATTAAGTATAATTTTAATATCGATTGGCCTAATATCATCAACACCTATAACTGATTATAAAGGGGAATTTATATGGTTGAAACTGATTATCTGGATGATTTAGATGAATATAACTTATTTATAAGCCATAATGGTGAAGGGGATGAAGAATATCTTGGCTTTATCAGGAGACTTATCGAGGCCCGTGATTTTGAATGGAAAGACCATGGTGTCCCTGGAGAAAACAAGTCAGATGAAATCCGTAATCAAATGGCAGATGTTGATGTTGTGATAATATTGGCAGGTCTTTACAACCGTCACCATGATTTAATTAAAACTCAAGTCGACATTGCCCGCCAACTGAATAAACCCATTGTTCTCATACGTCCTTATGGATTAGAGGATGTCCCTCCAGAGTTGGAAAGGATTGCTGAAGGTGTGGTGGGGTGGAATAGGGTATGCATTGTAGAACGGATCCAGGAATCTTTAGAAGAGGAATAAAAATATTTA
>Ga0208462_1002347_pt1 | contig 10327 bp, 4 predicted proteins | sample AD_SCU001_MetaG_FD_184452 | JGI IMG/M metagenome (GOLD analysis project Ga0208462, IMG submission 184452) | Active sludge microbial communities of municipal wastewater-treating anaerobic digesters from China - AD_SCU001_MetaG (SPAdes) (version 2) | ecosystem: Engineered > Bioreactor > Anaerobic >...
TTTAATCTTCTCGAAAAGCTTACCGGCAGCACCTGCCGAGCTCGCGGTTAATCCTGCATTTTCGCTTTGACCCTTGCGGTAGGTATTGGGAAATGGCCAGAAATCAGGTGAGTCTGTGAAACCGTAACCAAGGCTCATGAGCACTTGATTATCCTTTTTGATCTTATCCGGCAAACCATCTCCATTGATATCCAAAAAAGTAGATATTCCCTCATCATAAGAATTGCCGATACTCCCTCCAGCGCTTGAGGTGCCTTTTGATTCTACATTACTTCTCTTAGGAGAGTGGCCTGGTTCTTTTCGCTGATCAGGAGGTATGGTACCGAATGTACTCCCAGATGCATTGGCAAGGGTGTGATCCAATTGGCTAAAATCTTTACGTAAACCACTCACTTTTGTCGATAGCCCGCCTTGAGGCTTACTTAGCTGAACCCGGTTTGGCCCAACCACATCGGGGTAACGATCACCATTAACATCCATAAAATCCGCTATTAACCACATGTCAGTATCGCTGAAGTTGTTCCCATTTAAAAAGGCGCTATAACCATAACCATTTGTTTCAGAATATGTGGTTTTCCTGATTGCTTTCACCGGCCCATTAAGCAGCGCCATCGGTACGGGGAAACTAGGTACGAAGAAGGCAGAATCATCCTCATAAAACAGCTGCATTAAGGATGTGTCAACTATTGTGAATAACCCAGGACCATGGTAATAGCCTTTCTTACCATCCGGCAGCATCATATTGAAAGTACAAGTCCAGGGATTATAAGCTTCAGCTGATGCAAGTTGATAAAACAGGGAATCCATCTTAGCTGTGTCGATAATACCATTGATAGCAACGGTTTTTCCAAAATTGGAACCAAGTCTAAGGCTATCTCTTACAATATAATCGGTACCTGTAAGTGCTCCATTATAAGCAAACTGGCCCCACCCTAAGTATAATGGTCCATAGATTTCCAGCGAATCTGGCTGGAATGTATGCAAGCCTGTTAGGAAGCTGGTAGCACTATCAATCACGCATGCGGGAGTTGTGATTGCGTTGGCGAGCTCTGTATTAGGGGTAAAATAGTCGAAGTAGTAGTTAGTTGCCGGGTTGAAGGATAATTGAAAACTCCCAAATTGCGGTATTCCTCCGATCACATCAATTTTATGTCGGTAGTTCAAATTACCCTCGTCTTTAACAGTTAAATATACATAGGACGTGCCCGTGTATATTGGAGTGACGTTAAAGAAAGGTTCAACTAAGACATTGTTCAATGGCAGAGCGGTGCTGAAGACCGTAGAAGGATATATGGCCTGATTATATATGGTTTTGTAGGGAATAATGTCGTACTGAACTGCATACTTCAGATCGGCCAAATTGGACGAATCAATAACATAAATAGAATCAACATCTGAATGAAAATATGCTACATTCACATCCCATCTAACAGACTGCCAATCAACGTTTGAATGGGAGCTGGCAATGCACCATAAGCTATCATTTTCTTCAACATGAATACTATCTATCACGCTATCATATGATGCTAAATCTATGATTGTATCCGTCCAAATCGCTACAGTTGGATTATTATGGTATACCCTGAAGAAAACAGTATCACTCAAATCCTTCAAACAGTTAATTCTATTTTTCACCCGGACTGCACCTTCAAAAGGAAATCCAATCCTCATGCGGCCGTTTAAAGTAAATCCTTCAGACGCCCTAAATCTATGAACACCCTTATTGTCGGCATCTTTCCTGTGAATGTCCACTTGCTGATTGTTGATACTTGTGTATGTAATGACCGGATCAGAGGTAACTTTGTCATAAATTCTACGCGTTCTTGGTTGTAGTCTGAAATAAATATGATCACCCTTTGATACAACGACTCCACTTTCAACAATATAGATTACCGTATCCACGTATGGCTTAAGTGAATCACGAGTTAAGACTACGTCATTATGCTGAACAGAGAAGAGCACGCCATCGTGCAAATATTCACCTCGTCTAAAATCCATGTACTCATCTGTTAGTTTAATGGTATCAGAGATATTGACATATCCATTATAAGGAGCAATCCATATTCGGACAGCATCCATCTCAAGCTTTTCCACGTAAGGTTCTTGATAGAAGTATTCGCGATCAAAATAAGGGCCTGGCAAAAACAAGGAATCATTAATACTCCCTGTGGTTGAAATCCCATTACATATGGTATCACCAACCCATACTGTATCAGAAAGAAAAGGTATAAAGTGGGGTTTACCTTCTACCAATTTGTTGAAATATACATATCCATTTGATACTATATCTGGCAGCCCATCAGCATTCACATCTGAAAGGTAACTATTGGTATAAGACCAGGAAGAACTTGGTCCTCCTGAAGCAGATAGCAAAGCAAACTGTGCTTCTGCACCATACGAACCTGTCTTGCTTTCACTTTGCATAAAAAACCCTGGGCTGTGTTCTATTGTTACCAGACTATCAAAGTAGAACCCACCATCTTTATACTTCATGGGCCTGTATTGGAACACGGGCATTCCGCCAACAGGTTTTTGGAGTTTGTCCACCAATCCATCACCATTAATATCAACCAGGCTAAGCAAGCCATCGCTCTTCTCGCAACTTCCTCTGCCATTACCACCAAATGAATTGGTTTTCAATGCTATTGCAGGGTCTATCCCTGCGGTAATGGCTCCACCCCAGGAATAAGATAATGTTGAGCTGCCGCCAAGCGCAGTGGGACACTCTCCAATAGCAAAACCAAGTTGATAAGAAGGCCCTTCATCATTATCGATATTATTTATATTTATTGGATCTCCAAACAAATCATTACTACAGAGATCATCGTAATATTCAAACTCATACCTCAGTATACCAGGTTTGCATGCCGTTATTGGTTCGCACATATTGACCTGGTATGATTTGATCATCTCATTGTATCCCTGAATATCCGTTTCTGCAAAACTGCATAAGAGGGTCTTGGAGAATTTGCCACTACCGTAATTAAAAAAGTATGCCCTAATGAAGGTTGTGTCATAGCGCACCACTATCTTTTCAAGTAGCTCCGTGGTTACATCTTTAAAGCCATTGATGCCAGATATGATATTATCTTCCCTAGTGTATTCAGCCTTGTCAACCAAGTCAAAGATTATTCGATAATTCCCATCAACTATACCGTGCCCTGTATATACAATTGTGTCAATATATAAATGACACCCTTCACTGCCATTAGGTAACCCTATGGACTTAATTATCTTATACTCATACCTTATGAAATTGTCGTGCATGTCTCGCACCTCTGTTAGTGGCCAATGCGCGATGTTACCCTTGGCATCCATTAACACCGCCGAAGTATCTACGGCATCATCATTAAACTTACGTCCGTAAAAGTACCTTGTGCCATCTGTGGTAGTTACAACCCAATAGTAATTAGTGGGCGCATCTCCGTATCTTATTATCCGGTTGAATGCACCCTCAACCCGTGGGTAAAATTGCAGGCTATCACCAACCCGGTCCCGCCACGGGGCTCTGTGCGTCAATGGAAGGTAAAAATATGCATTGTCTTTATTGGCCAGCTGCTCCCCGTTTAACAAGTACGTCTCCGATTCTTTATTTTCATCATAGTAAGGGACACCCCATCTGGTTTCTATCGTAATGGCCGGGATATTAATATCCCAACCCAACCCCATCCAGCCATTGGCATTATTGCTGTTATAGGTGATGGCCAGATTGGGCTGCAAACCATTGCGCCCCGCGGGCAGTTTCAACGGGTAGGTGAGGTTGGCAGTACCCATGTTGTTGGCCTTGGGTGACTGGATCAGATTGATCTCATCCAGGGGATTGGCTACCTGCAGATCCTTGATACTTGTGGGTGTGAAAGCATTGTGCTGCGGTGCTTCCGGCACCTTAATTATTCCATTGATGAAATCGGTGAAATGATCCACACGGGAGATGATCACCCGCCGCAGGGTATCAACACTTTGCCTTTCTATTCTTATCCACTTGCGGTTTTCTTCATTAAAAAAGTAGGTAAAGATATCCTGGGGCTTATACCCTTTGGGGATTACCTCACTGTAAGGGATCTCCAGCATTACAGGTTCCTTGAACTGCATACCGTGTGGCAAACAGCGAAACCCCGCAGCAGCTCCCGTTACATTTATCATACCAGATGCCGATGGCACCACATCATGCGGCCGTAAGGTTTGCATGGTTAGCTGCACCGGGTTGTCAATGCTGCCTGCACCAGCTACGATTCCCGCTTCGGCTAGCCTGAGTGTCAGTGGAATTCCCGGGCTTGCCTGCATCTCGACAAAAGATGGGCTGGCGACAGGCGGAACATACAAATCATGGGCAACTGAGGCACTGAAGTGCACTTCCCTTTCCAATACCTCCCCATCATTGAAAATAGCCTGCACTGTCAAATAGTGTTCAGATCCATGCTCAGTGATCATATCGGCAACAGCCTCGAACTCTCCGTTGATCAACCTGACCGGCTTGCCGTTTACCTTGACGATGGCATTTGCATAGCCGGGTCCCTTCAGGGATCCCTTAATATATCCCTGACTGCCATATCGGACGTACTGTGCCGGCTGGCTGACAAGGATATCACGCCCACAGGTCGCTGACCCGGCATATCGTATCTTTACATCTTTGACCTGATACGTGTGCCCGGTTTGTTGATGGGCCGCAAACCGGATGATGTTCATGCCGGTTTTGAGCAAATGAGCAGGTATCCGCTCCCGTTGCAGGCTCCAGTGTTCTGACTTCCTGATATAAATACCACCAAACGAAGGTTGGTCGTTGATACTTCGGCATATACCCGTGTGGTCAACTATGCCTTTCAGGTTATACTCCAGCCATATATCCTTTGTATCATCAGGGGGTTCTGTAATGTCAATCTGGAATATATTATCTGAAGGATCATCATACATAAATGCACCATGGTATCCTATCCTGCCTTCAGACGAGCTGGCAGTGGCGAACGACATTTCCATTTCTTCCGTTGATAACGCTGCCACATCTGGTGGTCTTATTGCCGGATTTTCTGCCGGTACAATTCCTGCTTTATCAATAACCGCAGGTGATAGCCAGTGGCGTCGATAATTTGCTGTATTTGTTTTGCTCAGGGTATTAAAAACCACTGTTGCGACCATGATACTACATAGACAAAGACCGACAACTAATTTGTTGTTTTTCATTTTCTTAGCGCGTTTTGTAAGCCAGGGTTCAACTAATTCATTTGTATTTACTGTATTACCAATTGAAGTGTCTCGTTTTGACTGGAAGTGGTGATACGCAACTGGTAAAAGCCGGGTGTAGCGATGTGTTTACTGAAGAGATATTCATCACTCCCCTCACCCGTATAGCTCTGGTATAATCGTCCGCTCAGATCAAAGACTTCCACTTTCACAGCGGTGGGCTGATCACACTGTATATCAAGCCTGTAATTGCCCTTGCTAGGATTCGGATAGACACGATAGGTGTTGCCCTTGCTAGTCAGGCTGATGTTTTCATCGATGATGGTTCCGGCTGCACTTTTTCCATTTCCTGGTAATATCGGCGGTGGCAGGACCGGTGTGATGCTGTCATTGACAAGGAAAGCAAAGGTGAACACATCATATCCTGACTTGTCCTTATCCCAACGAATTATGGGATAGTAGATCTTTTGGTCAGCATCCACGCTGTCGGGGTATATATAATGTATGCCGGGTTGCGCAAAATCACCAATTCCTGACGGGTCTATCAGCAAAACACATTTGTTTAATTCCTGTGCCGGTATATTGCTACCATCCAGGAATAACTGTGTATGAATATTGCGGGCTGTATTGCTGGAAGGTTGCACTCTCCATGCCCTCTCAAGCACTGCATTGACATTGGTATCTTCAAGCCCCGGTGTATTTACCGGCAACAGGTCCTTCCCATTACTCGCCCATATCAGAAAATCCTGTGCTTTAATCCTGGAAGGATTATGGCCGCTGACCTCCTTTTGTGTTGCTGTGCCAATCGAAAGAATATCATCAAAGCTACCGGAGAGATTCTGGTTCAGACCAAGAATTGTATCGCGTCCAATTCCCGCAATATTGTAACAGAAATCCTTGTTCTCAGCATAACGCCAAAGGGTATCCCCATTAGAACAAACATAATCAGCATGATACAGTGTGATGCCATATTTCAGAGCAAGGTATGTTTGCCATACCATATCGTCGAAGCCATGCAGCCGCTTATCAAACACCACCAACTCTGCGATGTTCCCGCTCATCTTCAGACTGTCGCTGCCGGCAAATCTCAGACTCACTCCCAGGCTATCGGCAGGAACCGGGGACCATCCTATAAAGGTAGAACTAAGGCGTGGCCCCGTCGACAGGCTGTCAAGGAAGTCGACATGCCCCCATACCTGGTTCAACCGTTTTGAGGTCAGCTGTATTTTTTTGTCCTGATTAAGCCGTAACTGCCATAATAGGTTTTCGGTAAGTGCAGTGTCGGGATGATAAACATAATATATGGTTGCAACGTTTCTGATCTTATCGATGGTTTGGTCAAAGCCTGCAAAAGACCCGTCAATGCGCAAGGCGTTATTGTAATTCATTAATGCCAATGATGGGCCGGTGCCTCCCGGCATTGCCAGTGCATATTTGCTGGTATCGGGCCATGCATGCCAATGTGTGGCATTTGCTGCATAGTCTCCGGCCCTTAACCATATGATGGGATTTATAACTTGTGCGGTGCTTGTTCCTGGCGCGAAGAACAGTGAGCATAAGGCGCAGACAATAAAGATGTTCGCAAGCTGAAGCGTGTGAGTTTTCATTTTTTTGTTTTCATTTAAAACAATATAATATCAATCACATAGCACTATGTGTACCACAACCCTATGTAAAGGTTTAGTAATACTGATAAGTACTCACAAAAAACTCTTCGTCAATCTTAAACCCGGCAGTAATGAAACATCTTAAATATTATATAAATAATATTTCTTGTCATATTTCGAGACAATAAATATAACAAAAGAGATCACTGTTGTCAAGTAAATTCTGCGAAATTTTTATTGAACAACATCAACAATCACATTCACTGCATGTTAAGCGATAAAATTCCGGCTCCCGTCGTCAAGGATCTGGATGAGGAAGAGGATGAGGATGAGGGAGAGGAAGAGGAAGAGGAAGAGGAAGAGGAAGAGGAAGAGGAAGAGGAAGAGGAAGAGGAAGAGGAAGAGGGAGAACAACTCTGTGCAACTCCTTTTAACTCGGTGAAACTCTGTGGTTAAACAACCCAGCCCTTACAACAAGTTGACAAATGGCTAAGGAGGTGAGGCGGGCCCAAGAAACTGGAGGACGAAATGCTGGCTGAAGCATAATTTAACCACAGAGTCGCACGGAAAAAGAAACTGAGTTTCACGGAGTTCTTGGTCAAGAAAACAAAGGGGATCCGTATTTGTATAGGAAGGCCAACTCAGTGAGACCTTGCGTGAAAATACCGGACAAACGTTTGCACGTGTGCGGATATGCACGTACGAACGTGTGCACGTGAACGTTACACGTGATCACGGGAATGTGCACATGCGCACATTTGCACACGCCCAAACGTGCACATGAAATAGATTTCTTGCGAAAAGTATTGAAAAGTGCTACCTTTCGCAAAACTTCACGCTTATGAGGACAGAAGTAAGCTATAATTATGTTGCTTCCTGGTCAGAGAAATTGCTGGCTCAGGGGAGGTTTAGCTTTGGACTGCATGAACTAAAAACAGCGAATGAAGCACTGAGTGATACAGCCATTAAGTTTGCACTTAAGCGATTGAGCGATAAAGGCAAGGTAATATCTGTTTTTAAAGGCTATTACCTGATTATACCGCCCCAATACGCTGTAAAAGGAATATTACCACCTCATTTATACCTGGACGCATTCATGAAGTACTTGCAACGGCCATATTATGTATCACTGCTGAATGCGGCGGTGTATCATGGTGCCTCCCATCAGCAGCCTCAGGAATTCTTCGTGATGACTGCCTTTCCGGCATTGCGTCCAACTATAAGGAAAGGTCTTAAAATCAACTATATAAGCATCAAGATGGCGCCACAGGAGCTACTTGAAAGAAGAAAGACGGAAGCAGGCTACCTCAATATTTCCAATGCTGCATTAACCGCCTGTGATCTGGTACAGTATGAAAAACGCCTGGGCGGATTGAACCGGGCAGCCACAGTGCTAAGGGAGTTGGCTGATGAGATCCAGCACGATGCTTTTCATGGCATATTATTGAAGTTTGTGCATGTCACCACGTTGCAACGATTGGGATACTTGTTTGACAATGTATGCGAACATCCGGAGTTAGCGGATGCATTATATGAGTCCATAGAGAGAGAAAACATAAGTTTATATCGCATCCCGTTAAAGGCCGCTGAGGAAACAAAAGGTTTCTCGTCCGGAAACCGGTGGAAGGTGATTGTTAATACTGAAATACAGATAGATGAATGATTCCACAGGCCTATATCACAGAATGGAGTCAACAGGTGCCCTGGATACAGAGGGAGCAGGTCGAGCAAGACCTGGTGATCTGTCGTGCGTTATTGGAAATTTATTCGGATGAATGGTTGGGCCGAAGTCTGGCATTTCGCGGTGGTACTGCTTTGCACAAACTCTATTTGCATCCACAGCCGCGTTATTCTGAAGACATTGATCTGGTACAGCTGCGGTCAGAACCTATCAAAGAAACGATTCAGCGATTACAGCATGTGCTCTCGTTCCTGGGGAACGCTGCCGTCCTACCTCGCAAGGATGGCATACGGCTGGTTTATCGTTATGATTCTGAATTTATTCAACCTGCTAAGATGCGTTTGAAGGTGGAAATCAATACACGCGAACACTTCAGCCTCCTGGGATATGAGCAAATCGATTTTCAGGTGAATTCATCCTGGATTTCAGAAACTGCAGCCAATTCGAGCTGCAGGATTACCACCTACAGGCTTGAGGAATTACTGGGAACCAAATTAAGGGCACTATACCAACGTAGAAAAGGGCGTGACCTCTTTGATTTATATACTGCCCTTAGACAAAAACCGGCCATCAATACCGAAGACTTGCTGCAGAGTTATTATGAATATATCCGTTTTTCTGTCGACACCCCACCCAATCGGAAGATATATGCACTAAACGTGGATGCCAAAATGCAAGATTCTGATTTTTTAGGTGATACTACAGCTCTGCTTCGGCCCGACCTGATCTATGACCCGGTGGAAGCGTATGAATTTTTAAGAATGCAACTGATCGAGAATATGTAACGATATACTGGTACTATTCATAAGGAACACTTTTTCTCGAAACCCGGAGATTTGATGGGTGCATCATCTCTCCAGGCGAGAACCAAAACACGCATAACCAATGTCTAATATTTCCTGTTCATTCCAGGACGTTAAGGCGCAAAGTATTAATCTCCTCCTTCGCAATCTCTGTGGTAAAATATCAACCCCGGCAATACGATCGCCAATAGCCCGGGATGTGAATATCTGTACGTGCACGTGAACGTTACACGTGATCACGATAATGTGCACACGCGCACATTTGCACACGCCCAAACGTGCACACGAATTGAAAAGTGAACTTTCCGGAGTAAGCTGATTGCTTCGGATCGCTGCGTGAACCCCAGCTCACACCCTTGGATTATCAGATTTTGTTTTTCGAAGAGGACGCGTTGGGGGCAACAGCTGAGCACCTGTAATTTATAGTTAATCTAAACAAAAATATATGCATTTGTAAATCAAATAGATACATAACTACCAAGATAACTACCAAACACCACTATCTAATTATATATCTGATAAACATTACGTTACATACACAGCACATCAAACCATCATATAAAAGAAAAAATCAGGATGTTCTTACTTTTGTCTGGCCGCTGAAACGCTTAGTTTTCCGGCTTGTAGATGGTGCTTTCTAAAACGATGCTGACGTGAATGAAGTAGTTCTGTATGCTGTCATTTCGCTGGGGGCCATAGGTACGGTGGCTGCCGTCATTTTATTTTTTGTTGCCCAGCGTTTCAGGGTCATTGAAGACCCCAAGATAGATATCGTTGCGGATCTTCTGCCCGGCGCCAATTGCGGAGGCTGCGGCTTCGCCGGTTGCCGCAACTTCGCGGAAGGGCTGGTCAAGGCCGGCAGCATGGATGGCATGTCCTGTCCTCCCGGAGGCAACGATGTCATGAAGAAGATCGCGGAAGTGCTGGGCCTGACCGTAGAAGAACAAGATCCGGTGATCGCGGTGGTTCGTTGCAACGGAAGTCGCACCCATGCCCCTGCCAAAGTCAAATATGAAGGTGCCACCACCTGCTTCTTCTCACATAACCTGTATGCCGGC
>Ga0208462_1002348_pt1 | contig 10326 bp, 9 predicted proteins | sample AD_SCU001_MetaG_FD_184452 | JGI IMG/M metagenome (GOLD analysis project Ga0208462, IMG submission 184452) | Active sludge microbial communities of municipal wastewater-treating anaerobic digesters from China - AD_SCU001_MetaG (SPAdes) (version 2) | ecosystem: Engineered > Bioreactor > Anaerobic >...
CGGCGTGACCTGTTCTGGCAAAACCGAGGTCTATCTGCGCTGGGTAGCCGAAACTCTCGAACAGAACAAGACTGCCATCGTACTGGTGCCCGAGATTTCTCTGACACCACAGATGATGAAGCGGTTCACCGACCGCTTCGGTGACCGGGTCGCAATTCTGCACAGCAAGCTCTCTGATGGCGAGCGCTTCGACCAGTGGGAAAAAATCCGCCGTGGCCTCTGCCCGGTCGTCGTTGGTGCCAGATCGGCGGTTTTTGCGCCGCTGCCCCGCCTCGGCACCATCATTCTCGATGAAGAGGGTGAGCCATCGTTCAAACAGGGCGACCCGCCCCGCTATCATGCCCGTGAAGTAGCGCTGCGCCGTTGCCAGATCGAAGATGCTCAGCTCGTCATGGGCTCGGCAACCCCGACGATCGACTCATTCCAGAACTCTCTGAGTGGCCGCTACCGCCTGGTCGAAATGAATTCCCGCGTCAGCAACCGGCAACCGCCGCGCGTCAAGGTTGTCGACATGCGCCACGAGCTCGTTACCCGCAAAAACCGTTCGATATTTTCAGAAGCACTCGGGCAGGCGATTCAAAACACCCTGAAAAACCGCAAACAGGCAATTCTTTTCTTGAACCGGCGCGGCTTTTCCAGCTTCGTTTTCTGCCGTGAGTGCGGAGAAGCGGTGCAGTGCCCGAAATGCAACGTTTCGCTCGTTTACCACACCGGCAGCCAGATCATGCGCTGCCATTATTGTGGCGAAATGCAGACCGTGCCGCAGACCTGCCCCAAATGCCAGAGTCAGGCAATCAAATTCTTCGGCGCCGGTACCCAGCGCGTCGAAAGCGAGGCAAAGCGGTATTTTCCGCAGGCCCGAATTCAGCGGCTTGATTCAGACAGTGTCTCGACGAAAGGCAGCATGGAAGAAATTCTCGACCGCTTCGGTCGCGGCGAAATCGATATTCTCGTCGGTACCCAGATGGTAGCCAAAGGGCTCGATTTTCCCAATGTCACTCTGGTCGGCATTCTTGCTGCTGACAGCCTGCTGCGTGTTCCTGATTTCCGGGCTTCTGAACGCAATTTTTCGCTGCTCGCCCAGGTTTCCGGGCGTGCCGGCCGCGGCGATATGCCGGGCGATGTGGTATTGCAGACCTACTGCCCCGAACACCATTCGATCAGACATGCCCTGACCGAAGACTACCACGGCTTTTTCGCCGAAGAGGCAAAAATGCGGCGCGAAGCGTTGTTTCCGCCGTTCATCGAGCTGGCTTCGTTCATCGTTTCAGGTTCTGACCAGCAGAAGACCCTTGGCACAGCAAAAGAGCTGCACGATCTGTTCGCCGCCCGCCCCGAAGTTCAGCAGTTTCAACTGTTCGGCCCGGCGCCGGCCTCGCTCGAAAAAATCAACGAAAGATACCGCTTTCAGCTGATGCTGAAAATGCCCGATTTCGCCACTCTGACCCGCGTCACCCGCGAAGTCTGCCGGCAGCTGCGCAAGCCTGGCGACACCCGGCTCAGCATCGACATCAACCCGTTCTTCATGCTGTAAAAACTTGCAAAAGTTGCTTGAAGGCAGGCCTGAATGTGGTATACTGGAAAGCTGACATACATTGTAAGCCACTTTCTTGCCCGGAGGCCCCATGAAATACCGCATCCTGCATTACGGCGAAGAACCGCTTCGCGAAGCATCTCAGCCGGTTACCGAAATCAACGACGATGTCAGACGCCTTGTCGAAGACATGTTCGAAACCATGTATGAGTCTAAAGGCGTCGGTCTGGCCGCTCCCCAGGTTGGCGTCAACCTCAGGGTAGCCATCATCGATATCGGCGAAGACCCTCTGGTTCTTATCAACCCCCAGATACTGAAACTTTCGGGCAAAGAAACCTGCGACGAAGGCTGCCTGTCGTTTCCGGGTCTGACCGAGAAAGTCGAACGCGCCAAAAAGGTGGTAGCCGAAGCCACCGACCTCGATGGCTCGGTCTACGAAATCGAAGCGGAAGGCCTGCTTGCCAGAGCCATTCAGCATGAACTCGACCATCTCGACGGCGTTCTGTTCATCGACCGCATTTCAAAAGCCCGCAAACTGCAGATCAAACACGAACTCGAAATACTGAAAAGCGGCGAATCGCTTTACGATGAAGACGAAGAAGAAACCGAGGAAGCCCTCTGAATGACTAAAAGGCCGCTGCGCATAGTCTTCATGGGCTGCCCGGACTTTGCTGTACCCTCGCTGCGGGCCCTCGCCGACGATGCCGACTTCGAAATCGCCGCGGTCTACTGCATGCCCGACCGGCCGAAAGGCCGCGGTAAAAAACCGGCTCCGACACCGGTCAAGACCTTCGCCCTCGAACGCGGCTTTGCAATACATACTCCGGCCACGTTCCGCAATGCGCCCGAAGAAATTGAAACTCTGCGCTCCTTCGCCCCCGACTACCTGGTTGTTGTCGCTTACGGCCTTATACTGCCACAGTCGGTTCTCGACATTCCGAAAATCGCCCCGGTCAACCTGCATGCTTCACTTCTGCCTGAATTCAGGGGTCCGGCGCCGATTCATCAGGCAATGCTGCTCGGCCGCAAAGTTACCGGCAATACGGTGATGCTTATGAGCAAAGGCATGGACGAAGGCGACATGCTCGCGGTCGGGCAGACACCGATCAGCGAAAACGATGATCTGGGCTCGCTGCACGACCGGTTGAGTTCAGAAGGCGCAGTTCTACTGGCCAGCACGCTCAAAGAATTTGCAGCCGGCAGAATCAGGCCGGTACCACAGAATCATGCGCAGGCCACCTATACCAGCAAAATCAGTTCGCAGACCGCTCACATCGACTGGAACCGCCCGGCCGACGAGATCCGCAATCTGATCTACGCGATGAGCCCTTTCCCGGGTGCCTGGTTTGCCGATGGCAACGAACGCATAAAAGTTTTTCGCGCCACCGTCGAGAATTGCCCTGACAGTCAACCAGCCGGCCAGAACCCGGCCGAGGGCATCAGGGTCGTCTGCGGCAATAATACGGCATTGAAACTTCTCGAACTGCAGCGTGCCGGCAAGGGGCGCCTGTGCTGCGCCGATTTTCTGCGCGGCTGTCAGCTAAAATCAGTGATTCTCGTCAGCGGTACAGACGAAATTTCATCTGATGCTTGAAAGAAAAAGGTCAGTTGTGTTAAAAATTACGGTGCTAATCTGCAACTGACAAGGAGTTTTTCCGGTGGGAACTAAACTGGCTCCTCCTCAGGCGACGATCAAGAGATTGTCTATCTATCTTCGTTACCTGAACGGCCTTGACGGAGATGGTATCAAAGTTATTTCATCACACGACCTCGCCCGCAAGCTTGGTCTCAACCCGGCCCAGGTTCGCAAGGATCTTGCATATTTCGGAGAATTTGGCAAACGTGGCGTCGGTTATTCAGTCAAAAAGCTGCGCGACCATATTGTCAAAATCCTTGGCCTGCAGAAAATCCGCAAAGTTGCCATTGTCGGCGCTGGTGGCCGTCTCGGCACCGCCCTGGCAATGTACACCGGCTTCGAAAAACGCAATTTCAAGGTCTGCGCCCTCTTCGACAACGATCCAGCCCTCATCGGCACGACTCTCGAACATCTCGGGCAGATTTCGCCGGTAAGCGAGCTGCCAAAACTCGTTAAAGAGCTCGAAATTGAAATTCTCATTCTCACCGTTCCAGCCAGAGCCGTAAAAGAAGTCTACGACATAGTCATGCTTTCGGGCGTGCGTGCGGTTCTTAATTTTGCGCCGTTCAAGCTCATCTCTACCGAAAATGTGCTGGTACACAACGTCGATCTTACCACCGAGCTTGAATCGCTCAGCTACCACCTCTGCCTGCAGGAATCAGGTCTGCCAGTCGAACCCGACGATGAAACCTGAGCAAATACCCTAGAACTGGAGTTTTCATGAGTCTAACCATTGAAAGCCAGCAGCATGAAAACAATGTTGTTGTAATCGCCGTTCATGGCGAAATTACCTTCGAAAATTCAGATCAGCTGCGCGACCGGCTCGATCAGCACTGCGAGCAGAATCAGGTTCGCATCGTCATCGATCTTGCCGGTCTCAAATACATGAGTTCAGCCGGAATGGGCGTTCTCGTGCATGGTCTCAAAAACACCCGTGCCAAAGGTGGCGACCTGCGTCTGATCAACCTTAACGACAAGATGCGCCGGGTTTTTCTCATCACCCAGTTCACACACCATTTTGTCGTTCTCAAAAACCTCGAGGAAGCTGTCGCCAGCTTTGCCTCACCAGCCGAAAGCAGCAGGTGATCGACCATTTCTCTCGAAAAGATATTCGCAGCGGTAAAACAATACAACCCCGACGCAGAACTTGACCGCATCGAAAAAGCCTACAGATTTGCCGAAGAATGCCACAAGGACCAGTTCAGAGCTTCTGGTGAGCCATATTTTCTCCACCCCGAATCAGTGGCTTTAATTGTCGCTGCCGAGCTCAAGCTCGACTCAACTTCGATCTGCGCCGCACTCCTGCATGATGTCATTGAAGACACTGCCGCCACCACCGCCGATATCGAAAAGATGTTCGGCCCGGTCATGGCCCAGCTGGTCGAAGGCGTCACCAAGCTCAACAAAATGTTTTTCAGCTCGGCGTCAGCGGCACAGGCGGCCAACTTCCGCAAAATGCTATTCGCGATGACCAATGACGTGCGCGTCATTCTCATCAAGCTTGCCGACCGCCTGCACAATATCAGAACCCTGCAGTTTCTGCCCGAAGTGAAGCAGAAATACGTGGCCCGCGAAACTCTCGAAATCTACGCTCCCCTCGCCCACCGCCTCGGTATCAACAAGATAAAATCAGAGCTCGAAGAGACTTCTTTCCGTTTTCTGCAGCCCGAAAAGGCAAAAGAAATCTTCGATTTCCTCAATTCAACAGGCCTCGAAGGCGACGTTAAGCTTAAAGAGGCCATGAATCAGATCGAAGAGCACCTGAAAGAATTCCATATCGAGGCCAAAATCAGCGGGCGCCCGAAGCAGGCCTATTCTATCTATAACAAGACGATCAAATACAACACCGGCCTCGACGGGCTCTATGACTTTCTTGGCATCAGAATTCTCACCGAATCGGTCAAAGACTGCTATGCCGCCCTCGGCATGGTTCACAAATACTGGAAACCGATTCCGGGCCGTTTCAAAGACTATATTGCGGTTCCGAAGCCGAACATGTACCAGTCGCTTCACACCACCGTCATCTTCGACGGCAAGCCGCTCGAAGTGCAGATCAGAACCGAAGAGATGCACCGCATCGCCGAAGAGGGCATCGCCGCCCACTGGGATTACAAAGAAACCGCCGGCAAGGAAAGCGCTCCCGACTACAAAGAAAAGCTTTCATGGCTGCGCAACCTCATCGACTGGTATCAGGACGTCAAAGACGCTTCTGAATTCATGGAAACGGTCAAGGTCGAGCTGTTTCAGTATCATGTCTACGTTTTCACGCCGAAGGGCGACGTCATCGAACTGCCCAACGGCAGCACGCCGATCGACTTTGCCTATACCATCCATACCGACATCGGTCACCGCTGCTGCGGCGCCAAAGTCAACGGTCATATCGTTCCGCTTGAATACCGGCTGCAGAATGGCGATATCGTTTCGATTCTCACCAACAAGAACCAGAAGGGCCCCAGCCGCGACTGGTTGAAGATTGTCGGCAGCGCCAGCGCCAAACGCAAGATTCGCATCTGGCTGAAAAAGGAATTTCGTGACGAATACATCATCAGCGGCGAACGCGATTTTCTCGAAGCTTTTCAGAGGCTTGGCGGTGACCGCGAAACCGAAAAAACCTTCAAGACCGGCGGTTTTAACAACAAGGTCAAAGATCTTGGCTTTCCATCTGTCGAAGAGCTCTATGCCGGCATCGGCGCCGGCGAGATCCGCGCTCAGCAGGTAATCGGCAAGCTTTTTCCCGATCTGATCACGAAATCGCAGCCGAAACCGCAGACGATCGCCAAAAACATCACGCGGCGCGAGAAGGCCCGCAAAAAGGCCTGCAAAGGCCCGCGCATCATCGTTGGCGGCCTTGAAGATGCGCTGATCAAGATGTCGCGCTGCTGCAACCCGATTCCGGGCGACGAAATCATTGGTTACATCACCCGCGGCCGCGGCGTCACCGTGCACAAGAAAGACTGCCCGAACGCGCAGAACCTGAAGAACGACACTGAAGACCGCCTGATCGATGTCAGATGGGATCTCGGCATCGTCGACGAAGTGCTCGGCGAGGGCGATTATCTCGCCAAGATCCGCATCGAGACGACTGACCGCAAGGGCATGCTCAACTCGATCACCAGCGTCATTGCCAATCAGGGCATCAACATTCATTCGGCGTCGGCCAAGACCACGAAGCAGAAGACCGGGGTTCTCGATTTTTCAATCGAGGTCAGGGATTCCGGCATGCTCGACGGTCTGCTGCGCGCCGTTTCGCGTCTCATAGGCGTCACCAGGGCTTACCGCGTCGACCACCCGGCGACTAAATAGGCATTATGGCCAAAAGCAGAAAAAGTGGCGATTCAGAAGAGCAGCAGGCGGCTGCGGTAGACCTGATCGCGCTTTTGACCCCACCAGGCTGTGACGGTCTTTATGAAAGCGAGGTCGTCATGCCCGACGCCGATTTCGACTTCGACCAGCTGGCAGCCGACGTTGCCCCCGAACCTGAACCGGCAGAAGTTAAGAAACCAGCCGGCCCGGCAAAAGCCAAACCGGTCTCGCCGGCCGCAAAGCCCGGCCAACCAACAGCCCCGGCCAAAATGCGGCCGCCACCGACCTCTGCCGAAGAATACGAAACTCTCGCCCGCGCCAGTGCGCCGTCGAGTTTCAGAGCCAGTGCCACGCCGGCAGGGCCTTCTGGCGAGAAGCCGGGGTCGGCACGACTGCAGCCACTAGCTGAGATTCCCGGTGATACGCTCGACAAGGTTGCCGCCGAAATTGCTGAATGCACCCGCTGCGATCTGTGCAAAACCCGCAATAAAACTGTTCCGGGAGTGGGCAACCCCAAAGCCCGCCTCGTTCTGATCGGCGAGGCCCCGGGCGCCGACGAAGATGCCAGCGGTATTCCGTTCGTCGGGAAGGCCGGGCAGCATCTCGACAAGATTCTCACCGCCGCCGGATTCAAGCGTGAAGATATCTACATCTGCAACATTCTTAAGTGCCGCCCACCCGGCAACCGCAACCCGACCCTTTCGGAGATGCTTGTCTGCACGCCATTTCTGCAGCGACAGCTGCGACTGATCGAGCCCAAACTGATCGGCTGCCTCGGCAACGTCGCCATCAAATTCGTCATCGGTCCTGATTCACCCGGTATTACGCGCATTCACGGCCAATGGTTCACTTCGATTTTCGGTGTTCCGGCCATGGCCATGTACCACCCGTCGTATCTGATCCGCGACACCAGCCGCGAGAAGGGCAGCCCCAACTGGCAGATGTGGCAGGACATCCAGGCCCTCAAGAAGCGTTACGATGAACAGAGCTAGCCATTGCCAACATTGAGTAGACGTATTGCCTGTTCATATTCGTCATCCCCGTGCAAACGGGGATCTAAGCAATTAAACACAAGATTCCCGCTTTTACCCGTTCCGGGCACAAACGCGAACGAAAATCCTGTTTCGTCATTCCGGGCGTAGACCCGGAATCTATTAATTTAATGTGTTGCCCCGCGGGTAGAAACTTGACGTTTTACGCAACATAGCGTATATTTATCACAGAGGGGGTGGAATTCAAATGAATACTCACGTCAGACATGGCCTGTATTTACCTGTAGAATTGCTTGAAAAGCTGCGCATTGTTGCTGCCCGCGAAAAAAGATCGATCAATCGGCAGATTGAGACGATTATACGCGAATGGCTTTCAGGCGAAGCTGCTGCAGGAGAACTATCCAGAGATGACCTTCTGCTGCTGTCGCCTGAGGTCAGAGACAGTCTTCTGTGCGACCGGGCCGAGAAAATGCGGCATTATTACGAGCACAACGATGAGTTCGACGGCTCTGAAGGCGATCTTTATGAATACTGACCAGATACAACCCTGCCGTGGTGAAATCTGGCTGGTCAACTTTGACCCGACCATCGGTGCAGAAATCAAAAAGGTTCGCCCGGCAATGGTTTTGAGCGTTGATTCCCTCGGCATCCTGCCGTTGCGGCTGGTTGTTCCGATCACCGGCTGGCGACCGGAGTTTTCTCATAATCCCTGGCATGTTTTTATTGCCTCGGATTCCGAAAATGGCCTGCAAAAGAATTCTGCCCTCGATCTTCTGCAGATTAAAAGCATCGACACCGGACGGTTGATAAAAAAAATGGGCAACATCGACCAGAACACCCTGAAAGAATCATTAAAAGCCCTCATGATCGTAGTCGGCCACAGATAGACAGGAGTTTACTGGTTGATGATATAAAAATAGGGAGCTTTTAGCTCCCTGTCTATGTTTTAAGATGGTCTTTTTTGTAAGACCCCCGCCTTATTGATTTCCCACCCGTATGCTTCCAGGGTCTTTTTCTGGGTCTTATCCGGTGTCTCCATGCACCTTACCGGTCTGCCGGTCTTGCTAATCGTCAGAACCGAATGGAGTTTTCTCATCTTTTCCATGATGCTGGCTGCGGTGATCTTTAATCCGGCCTTTTCCAGGTGCATTTCAATTTTTCTGAGATACGTCATCGCAACAACACAACAGAATAGATGGCATCTCATTTTTGCATCAGTCCAGTGGCGCATAGGCAAGGCTGCAACCTGCGAGGCCTGGTTTGCCTGGCGAAATTTTTCCTCCACCATGTAACGATCCAGGCTTGCCTGAACAATATCTTCGGTTTTCCAGTCGATATTGTCTGTGATAATTATATTGCGCCCGAACATTTTCTTGCGAAGCTCAGTTCTGTAAGCATTTTTTCGGAAACTCATGCTCAGAGCGCCACCTGCTTTTGAAAATTCGAGTTCGAAATATTCAGAAGCCATGTGCATTCTTGAGCACAGGGCCAGATATCGCTCTCTGATTTCGTCTTCATCACGCCATTGCGGGCACCCTTCATTGGTCTTTTTCCGCATAATCAGCAGTTCAGTGCGTATTGCTTCGAGCTTTGCTTCGAAAACGTATTCCTGCTTTCTGGCGGTTGCCGGACTGTTTGTAACAACCACAGTTCTGGTTTTGCCCCAGAACTCGCCGCTGGTTCTGTAAGCAGTTATGGCATCGTCAGCGTTATTGGTCATTTCAAGTCGACGATTTCGCGGGATGTTCACAGAAGCGAATTTTGCTGCACTAACAGTAGCCATTTCTCTGGCATACCACGGCGAGTAAGTCGTTACAAAGTGCATGAGAGGCGAATCATCGATGATGTCGAAATTATCTTCAGCATTCATGCCCTTATCGAAAACCAGAGTAATCCTCTGCTTGGTCTTGGAAATAGCCGCCACTTTCGCGAGCATTTCCGACATGATCGAACCAAAGACTTTGCTGTCATGCTGGTTGCCTGGATACTCTCGATAAAAAACCGGGAGTTTGTTGTCGCGACCAACAAGCAATGCCATGCCAATTTGCCGTAGATGATGCTTGCCGGCTTTGTTTTTTCCCCTTGCCGCAAGCTCTGACCTGGTTTTAGAGGCCATATATGTGTAAAAGTTGGTTGTGTCGAATAACAGACAGTCGCCGTTGGATTCCTCGTTCTGCCAAGCTTTTTCAAAGAATACATTGGCAATTTTCTCCAGCGTTTCCTGGTCTACCTTATTCCATTTGGCCCAATAGCGCTGACTATTGAGACTATCGACATCTACCGGGCGAAGTTGCTGAATGGCAGTAGATTGATACCATTCGGGAATCGCTCTCTTGCTTTTAGGCTCAATCATACGATTTAAAACCGCGTATAGAAAATACTCGCCGAGAGTTGGTCCGCTTTCTCTTGGATCCGGGGGAATTATTTCATCGACTATTGAAACAAGGTCGATGTCATTGTCGGCATTCAAGGCCAGCCAGAGAGAACCGAATTCTTCGACTTTCAGCCTTCGAAGGGAGCCATCTTTGTTGTCGTCGCCTTTGATAAGCGCTCTTACCTTTTCGGGTGAGCCGATATATGTCTGCGAAATCACCTTGGGTTTTCCATTAACCCTGGCAATCTCCCTGACATAGAGATAGGGTCTGCCGTTTTTGTTTTTTGTATGGAAGTGTGCCATGTCTTAGCAGTAGCATATTAGGTCTTACAAGTCAAGCGAAAAGATGAAAAATTTTCAGGCCAGCAAAGGTTTTTTGCGTGCATTTTTGGAAATAAAAAGAGGGTCTTCGAGAGAAAATCTCCGAAAACCCTCTTCTGGAAATGGTTTCAGGCTACAAAACAGGCCGACCCGTTAAACTCCTGTT
>Ga0208462_1002356_pt1 | contig 10279 bp, 11 predicted proteins | sample AD_SCU001_MetaG_FD_184452 | JGI IMG/M metagenome (GOLD analysis project Ga0208462, IMG submission 184452) | Active sludge microbial communities of municipal wastewater-treating anaerobic digesters from China - AD_SCU001_MetaG (SPAdes) (version 2) | ecosystem: Engineered > Bioreactor > Anaerobic...
TTTTAACTTTATACGGCTATAAAATAATGAAGGCGGAAAATGGCGAGCAGGCCGTCAAAATTTATCAAACCGAAAAGAATAAAATTCAACTGGTCATTTTAGATTTGATTATGCCCGGCAGGGGAGGAAAAAAATGCCTGGAAGATCTGATCTCCATTAATCCTCAAGTCAGGGTATTAATGTCCAGCGGCTATTCCACATCTCAGCAGATAGACGAATTGATGAAAATAGGAGCGGCAGGATTCATCAGCAAACCATATCATCCGGAAGACCTGCTGCTCACCGTTCGCAAAACAATCGATAAGAATTAATTCAAGCGGTTTTGGGTTTCACACCTTTGCAAAGCAGCAGCGGCGTATAAGTAAAGCGCCTGGGATCAAGAAGAAATTTCATGAAATCACTTTTAAACTGGTCGTAACCGCCCGGATACGCTTTTAATACGGCTCCCAGTTTTTTCAGTACAGTCTCAATTTTTGTTGTCAAGTTAAACCGGTCCTTATCTCGTATCTCACCGTAAATTAAGTTATGCGCCATTAATTCCACTTCGATATTTTCCAATCCGGCATCATAAAGGTAAGAATAAAGCTTACGCCCCATAAGGGTGTCAAAATTATATTTATCCTCCAAAATATCGATTACTTTCGCCAGGGTCGACTGCATCAGTTCAGGCATGTCGTAATAAATAAGAGAATTGTAATCCAGATCCATCAGACAGAGGAAGCCCCCCGGTTTGACGCTTTTCACCAGATTTTTGACTATCTCCTGCGCTCCCACTCGGTAATATTCCAGAACAAACCTCACCAGAATCAAGTCAAATTGTCCCAGCCATTCCAGGGAAGATTTTATATCCTGCAGGTAAAACTCAAGTCCGGCTTTGCCGCCGTAATTATTTTCAGCGAAGGCGATCTGGCCCGGCGAATAATCTACGCCGACCACCTGACCGCCCGGTTGAATTAATTCATGGATCAACATAGTTGTTTTGCCTGATCCGCATCCCGCGTCAAGAACACGCATTCCCGGCTTTACACCGCACCAGATAGCCTGCCGGCGCATGGCCGACGGATCTGTCTTAACGTCAAGACGAAGCACTTCCTCCTCGCTTTCCATAAAACTGTCCTGAGAAATGTCCAGATCAGGTTTGAAGTCTTGCTGCATGATTTATTACTCCCGCGTATTTCATATTAAGAACCGTATTGTTCTTTTATCCACGCCTGATAGGCGCCGGTTTTGATATCATCAACCCATTTCTTTTGCGTCAGATACCAGTTCACTGTTTTTCTTAAACCGGATTCAAACGATTCCTGCGGCGACCAGCCCAGGTCGGTCTTAAGTTTTGTAAAGTCAATGGCGTAGCGGCGGTCATGCCCGGGTCGGTCTTTAACAAACGTAATCAGCTCACTGCAGGCTTTCCCCGAAGCCCGCGGAGCAACTTCGTCGAGAATATCACAGATCATTTGTACAATTATAATATTCTCAATCTCCGCATTACCGCCGATGTTGTAAGTTTCACCCGTTTCTCCGTATTTCATGATCGTCCAAATGGCTTGGCAATGATCTCCCACATAAAGCCAGTCGCGAACATTTTTCCCGTCGCCGTATACCGGCAGCGGCTTTTCTTCCGTTGCATTTAAAATTACCAGAGGAATAAGTTTTTCCGGAAACTGATAGGGACCGTAATTATTGGAACAATTGGAAATTGTCGCCGGCAGTCCGAACGTCTTGAAATAAGCGCGCACCAGGTGATCGGAAGCGGCCTTCGATGCAGAATAAGGACTGTTGGGACGGTAAGGCGTATCCTCCCGGAAAAGACCTTCGGCGCCGAGACTGCCGTAGACTTCATCGGTGCTGACATGATGAAAAAGCAGAAATTTATCCCCGAGGGACTTGGCTGTTTCCAGGAGATTAAATGTGCCGACAATATTTGTCTGAATGAAACTCCCGGGATCTTTTATGGAACGATCTACATGCGATTCGGCGGCAAAATGGCAAACGGCATCCACGTCATATTGAAGAAACACCTTTTCCAATTCGGCGGCATCACAGACATCAATTTTGCGGAAAATATATCTTTGCGGAAAATTCGCGGCGATGTCGGCAAGATTTCCCGGATTTCCCGCATACGTTAATTTGTCCACGTTGATAATTCTGCCGCCGAAGTCGGGATTACCAATAAGATAACGAATGAAATTACTGCCGATAAAACCGCAGCCTCCGGTTACCAGCAAATTTTTAAAGCTGGTTCTGCTTTTTTTTCCTTCCTTCATTTTCAGTTAACAGCCTTTCCATATGTTTTATAAAGTATTTTCCAGAGATTAAGAAAATATAAAAAATCTACCGACCGGAGACGAGATTTGCGCCTTTGGGTTGTCTTAGAAATGAATTTATGCAAAACAGCTTTCTATCTTAAGAAGCCCTGAATTATTCTGTTTACCGCCTGATCGTATGTTAACCCCAGACTCATCAGCTTGGTCAATTGATCATTGGCGATTTTGCCGATGGATGCTTCGTGAGTCAGTTCGGCGTCGGGATGTTTGGCCTTCAGCGAGGGCATTGTCTCGTTGGTACCGTTATCCATAATGATGGCATCGCATTCAATATGACCGAATGATTTATTCAGTGCTTCTATTGTAGCATAAAACGTCTGGTTGGAATTTCCTTTCATTACCGACCGGGAAATCATATTCGCACGGCTGCCGGCGCCTTGTAAAATGATGTTGTTGTTGGATACAGCCGTCTGCTTGCCGTCCGTCAAAACTCTTTCGGTGACCAATAGCAGGCTGTCCGGTCCGAGCTCAGCCTCATTAATCCGGTTGGCCTCATCAACACCGCCGATCTGGGTAAGCTCCATCTCCGCCGATGCACCCTGTTCCAAAAAGACTTTCGTTGTGGGATTGAGAGTCCGCTTCCCAATTCCCTCTCCCATGGCAAAATGCTTCTCCACATAAGTCACCTTAGCGTTTCTGCCTACCCGGAATTCGTGAATGCCGGCATGGCCTTCGGGAGCCGAAGTACCGCAGTGAATGCCGCAGCCAGCAACTATGGTCACTTCCGCTTCTTCACCGATAATAAATGCATTATATACAACATCATAAAGGCCGGCCTGACTTAAAATAACCGGGATGTGCACGGACTCATTTTTTGTCCCCGGCTTGATGGTGACAATAATTCCCGTCCCATCCTCATTTGTTTCTATCTCTATATTGGCCGACTGCTGTCGTTGCAGAAGTTTGCCGTTTTTTCTTATATTGTAGGCTCCTTTAGGCAGGTCTTCCAGATCGGCTACAGTTTTTAATAACGTTTTATCTAAAGCATCCAGCATTCTCTTCTCCTTCACAGCTGTCATGGTAAGTGCAAACACTGAGATCGCTCAACAGCGGCAGAGCATCCGCTAAATTTCCGGTATAAACCAGGCGCCCCTTATCAAGAATCAAAATAACATCGGCCGCTTCCAGAAACACGCGATTATGGCTGACAATGATAGTCGTCGTAAAATGTTCGGCAAGTTCTTTCTTCAGCAACTGAACCATCGGACCGATGGTCCATAAATCAATGCCTGTATCCGGCTCATCGTAAATCGCCAGCTTGGGTTTGGCTGCGATGGTAACAGCCAGTTCAATCTTTTTAATCTCACCGCCGGAAAGCTTGGCGTCAACTTCCTTGTCCAGAAAAGACAGGGGGCAAATACCAACGTGGGAGACAATTTCCAAAAGTTTCTTCTCATCTTCGAGACCGGTGGCGATGGAAAGCAGATCGCGAAAAGTAATTCCTTTAAAACGCGCCGGCTGCTGGAAACTGTATGCGATACCCAGCTTCGCCCGTTCGGTAATGGAAAGGTCAGAGATTTCTTTGCCCTCGAAAAAGACGGCCCCACTGGATACGGGATTAATTCCCATGATTAATTTAGCCAAGGTTGTTTTTCCACTGCCGTTGGGACCGGTAATGGCATAAAATTTACCTTTTTCGAAATTGAAGTTAAGACCGTCAATAATATTCCGTTCAGTGGAATTGCCATTATTGTTGTCCGGCACAGTAAAATATAAATCTTTTAACTCCAGCATTAGACATACCTGCTTTCTTTAATATCTGAATGGATCTTACCGCCACCTGATTTGCCGATGATTTTTTATAATTATTAATCCTTAATTTTTTTCTATATGCCGGAAATTTTTAGATGTCAATAAAGATATTATCACTGTTCAGGTTGTTTAGTTCGGTTGAAAGCGGATAAAAAAACAGGCACGATCGTCAGGCCGTCTTAAAGAAAAACGCCCTTGGATGCTTTGTGCATCCTCGGGCGTATTAATAAACAAAAAATTTATTCCTTCTCCGTTATTTTTTAACTGCCGACTTTTTGGCTGTTTTGACAGCGGTCTTCTTAGCTACTTTTTGGGCTACCGCTTTTTTAGCAACTTTTTTAGCTGCTGCTTTTTTGGCAACTTTTTTAGCTACTGCTTTTTTGGCAACCTTCTTGGCAACTTTCTTTGCTGCCGCTTTTTTGGCAACCTTCTTAGCTGCCGTCTTCTTTGCTGCCGGTTTATTAGCAGCCTTCTTCGCCACTTTCTTTGCTGTCGCTGTCATCAGGTAAAGCCTCCTTTGATAAATTACATTCTGATATTTATTGCTGCGATGTTCTTATGTGTTATTAGACTGCGTTTTTACTCTATTTTTTACCTTCGGTCAATAAAAACTGCAACATAAACTCAATTTTTTTATTTTTTTCAGCTTTACCATATAATTTTTATTATTATCGGTGAGGACGATCACAGATATGTTCTCGCGCCGATAAACCGCCGGGCAAAAAAATTGCAGGACATCGACTCGATACGAATATTCTTCCCTCTGGACGGTGCATGGATGAACCGGCCGTTTCCTATGTATATACCGACATGCGATACTTTGCCGTCGCCATTGGTGGCAAAAAACACTAAATCACCCTTCTGGAGATTTTTCTTGTCGATGGGATTGCCCGCATCATACTGTGTGGCGGAATGCCGCGGCAGATCCAAACCATTTAACTGATAAACCGTCATGGCCAATCCGCTGCAATCAAATCCTGTTTCAGGCGACGTACCGCCCCAGAGATAAGGAACTCCGATAAATTCTCGGGCTGTCTGGACTAACGCATTTCTTAAATAATAAGTCCCGTACCGTTTTCGTTTGGCTGCTGCATAATCCTCAGGTTGAACTATATAAAACTCTTCGATGACTCCTGAATCCCTTAACCGCTGGGCACTTTGCCTGGCCGCTTCCTTTGTCGGAAAATTGCCGAAGCGAACTTTGAAAAGTCCGTCCCGCGCCAAAAAATAGGTGGCATCCAGCCCCTGATCCCGAAGTGTCTCCGACAGACGGACGGCGTTTTGGACATTGGCAAAGGCGCCGGCCTGAATTGTATAACCCATCATTTGCAGTGATTTCGCCTTAGCTCGCGGCGGTACCGGCTTGAGGCGCTGCGGTTTACTTTGACAGGCAACAACCAGCAGAAAAACCAACAACAAAAGAACTGTCTTCAGGCAAATTTTTTTCATCACCTATACCCTAATACACGAAAACCCGCTACTCGGAAGCCACCTTTTTGCTCCATTGGTCGTGGACAAATTTTTCCGCTTCTTCACGAGTTGCAATACGACCTTCTAATTGCGTGTTTTCCAGAGCACACAGTATTTCTCCCATAAGCTTTCCCGGAGGATAGCCCAGGGCAATCAGATCATCGCCGGTGAGCAGACGCGGCGGATGCAGATCCGCCTCCGCCAGAAGCTGCAGTTGATCTTTACAGAATTCATAATTATCCAGCATGCTGTGGCTTGCCAGGCAATCCAGCCTGTGCAACTCCAGGTGCAAGTTAAAATGAGGCATGCGCAAAAACCGTTTCAGCCTGCCTTTGCGCATCTTTTGCACATTCATAAAGAGCATATGGCAGCGAATCAGGTCTGTCACCACCTCCCGGTCAAGACGTGAAAATTTCAACCTTTGCATGATGCCGGAGGCAATTTCTTCCCCCGCCTGAACATGACCGTAAAAGTGGATCCCCTTTTCATCCTCCGTACGCGTCACAGCCTTGCCGACGTCATGCAAAAGAGCGCCCCAGGCCAAACGGCGCTTGTCGGCCGGTTCCCTGTCCTGCGGCATCATATCCAGCATCAGCAGTGTGTGCTGCCAGACATCACCCTCCGGATGGAAAAGCGGCGGTTGCTTTACTCCCTGCAAGCGGTCCACTTCCGGCAAAATTTCCGGCAGCAGCTTTGTCCGGGCCAGAAGCTCCAAACCACGACGGCTTCCGGAACGGGTGAGTATTTTATTGAGTTCTTCCTGCAGACGTTCAGCGCTGATCCGGGTTATTTTTGCCGAATGTCTTTCTATGGCTTCCCCGGTCGCGGGATCAAGGTAATAATTGAGATTGGCGGCAAAACGAACAGCCCGCAGCATTCGCAGATAATCTTCATTAAAGCGTTTGTCGGGATCGCCGATGGTCCGGATTATTCTTTTCTCGACGTCTTCCCGGCCTCCGACATAATCAATAATCTCTCCCGTTTCCGGATCCATCAAAAGACCGTTGACGGTAAAATCACGCCGGAGCACATCTTCACGGGAATCGGAGAAATGAACACTGGAAGGCCTCCGCCCGTCAACATAGACGTCGTCGCTGCGAAAGGTCGCCACTTCGTAGGGATAACCATGGACTATAACAGTCACAATGCCAAATTTCGCGCCCACAGCGACTGTGCGGGGAAAGAGCGCCATCACCTGCTCGGGAAGAGCGGAAGTGACAATATCATAGTCGTCGGGAACACTTTTGCGGATAAAATCGCGCACGCAGCCGCCGACGAAATAAGCGTCAAAGCCCTCCCGCCTGAGCCTGCGGACAATTTCCACCGCCTGCCGGCGGATGGCTTCGTTGTTGTTTCTAATCTCCGGCTTCAGCAAAGAACTTTTCCTTAAAACATACTTCTAAGTTTTAATTCCCCTCCCGCCGCTTTTTGCAAGGACATTATTTCCGGCCTAACCTGATGGCGCAAAACTCACCGCACATCGTACATCCTTCGTCCGCGGCGCTTTTACTTTTTTCCAAAAGCGCTTCCGCCTTTGGGGGATCGATGGACAAATCCACCTGGCCCTGCCAATCAAAGTTCTTACGATATTCGGACATTTTTCGATCCCGTTCCTGCGCTCCCGTTATGCCCTTGGCTATGTCGGCTATATGCGCGGCTATGCGCGCGGCAATCACGCCGTCCCGGACGTCATTCAGCGTCGGTAAACGCAGATGCTCTGCGGGAGTGACATAGCAGAGGAAGTCAGCGCCGGCTGATCCGGCAATCGCCCCGCCGATAGCCGATGTAATATGGTCATAGCCCGGCGCAATATCCGTGGGCAGCGGCCCCAGAACATAAAACGGAGCACCCTCGCAAATTTTCTTCTGCAGCCTGATATTCGCTTCAATGTCCCTGATGGGAACATGGCCCGGTCCTTCAATCATAACCTGCACTCCGGCCTCGCGTGCACGCCGGGCCAGTTTTCCTAAAATAATCAGTTCCTGCAATTGCCCCCGATCGGTGGCATCGTTAATCGCCCCCGGACGTAATCCGTCTCCGAGACTTAAAACCATATCGTATCGCTTCGCAATCTCCAGCAAACGGTCATACTGCTCATATAAAGGATTTTCCTGATCATTGCAGGCCATCCAGTTGGCTGTCATTGATCCACCCCGGCTGACAATACCCAGAACGCGGCCCTGTTCTTCAATCGCAGCGACGCTCTGCCGAGTTACCCCGCAGTGAACCGTGATGAAATCAACACCGTCGCGCCCGTTTTCTTCAATCACGGCAAACATGTCATCGGCCGTCATCTCTGCAATAGCTTTCTGTTGGGCAATAATTTTGCAGGCAGCCTGATAAATCGGCACCGTCCCGATAGCCACTTTCGCCGCTTCCATAATAGATTTCCTGATCGCCGCCAGATCGCCGCCGGTGGAAAGATCCATAACGGCGTCGGCGCCCGCATCAGTCGCAATTTTGAGTTTGGTTAACTCCAGCTCCACATCGGTATGATCTTTGGACGTTCCGATATTAGCATTTATCTTTGTACGCAAGCCTTCACCGATAGCCAAAGGCACAATTCCCGGATGATTGACATTACGGCAGATGACTATGATGCCTTTTTCTACTCCTTCCCGGATAAACTCCGGGGTTACACCTTCCGCCTCGGCGCAAGCTTTCATTTCTTCCGAGATCCGCCCTGCCCGGGCTGTTTCCAGTTGAGTCATTTTTCCTCCAATATACATCGTCTTCATTCAGGGTCTGTGCGTAATACGTGATAACTTTCGGGTTAAAGATCCTGAGACGTTTAGTTATTTTCCGTTTTTTGCACTAACAGTTTATATGCTTTTTATTTTTTTTCAATTTATCCGCCAGAACATCGACTGATACATATCCCGCTCCCAGACTCACCGAATTTCTTATCGCCAGGGCAACCACGGCCTTCGCCTCCCCGGCTGCAGCCGCCACATCTTTTCCCAGAGCAAGATTTGCCGCCAACGCTGCAGCATAGGTGCAACCGGTGCCGTGGGATTCCGGCAAATCAATACGCGGCGAAGAATATTCCGAATAATTTTTCCCGTCAAAGAGAATGTCTACAACTTCCTCCCGCTTTTTCCCCTGAAGATGGCCGCCTTTAATCAGAACATTTTGCATCCCGAACTTATGAATGACTCTTGCCGCTTTTTTCATCGCGGCCACAGACTTGATTTCCATTCCGGCCAGTTTTTCCGCCTCGGGAACATTGGGCGTGACAACCATGGCCAGCGGAAGCAGTTTTTTCACCAAAGCCTGCCTGGCTGCCGTAAGCATAAGATTCCGCCCGCCTTTGGCCAGCATCACCGGATCGACAACGAGTTTTTCAATATTATAGGCCTTGATCATTGCGGCCACGGCTCCGACAATCCCCGCCGTAAGCAGCATGCCGGTCTTTGTCGCATCTACCCTGATATCGCTCAATACGACTTCCATTTGTTTGCCGACAAATTCCCTGCTGATTTCAAATATGCCCTGCACGCCGAAAGTATTTTGCGCCGTTACCGCGGTAATAACACTCAACGCGTAGCAGCCGCAGGCGCTCACAGCCTTCAGATCAGCCTGAATGCCGGCCCCGGCGCTGGAATCCGAACCGCCGACACACATTACTTTAACAGGCTGCATATTTATCCGGCCTCCGGGAAAAAATCTTGCCGCCAGTATCTGACAACCAGCAGGCTGCCGTCATTGACGCGAATCGTAGCCGGAGAGTCGACGATAACATTACTGATGCCGCGGGAGCTGCTCATTTCCAGTACTTCGTTGTCCAGCGAGTATTTAAAACCGCTCAGGGAGACGCCTTCCGCTTTGGAACTCAAAGCAAACAGAGATACCGTCTGCCCCGGAGACTCTTCAAAAGATGCTTCTTTGGCAACGGTGAAAATTTCGCAGTATTCGTCCACCAGACTCGTTTTGATTCCCGCTTGTTCACCCAGGTTGAGCAAAAACAAATTGGCCAGGGCATGATCTATCCTGCCGCCCAGAGCGCCCCATATTTCAATTGCTTCCGGTTGGACTCCCAGCGCACATTCCAGGGCAAGCTGAGTATCGGTGGCGTCTTTGTCCCGACGGTATTTTAATATTTTAACTCCACCGGCCGAAAACCTCTTCAATCCGGCGGCATCAGCCGAGTCCATATCTCCCATAATCATATCGGGTTGAATATTCAACCTGTCCAGATAGCGAATAGCACCGTCACAGCAGATTGTAAGAAAACTGCCCATCGCCGCCGCCCGCTCCCGGAAAAAAGCGGGATCGCCCAGCCATCCGTTGCTTATTATGATAACTTTTTTTGACATATCTTTTTGTAATTCCTTCAAATCCATTAAATGCCGGAGAGCTCGGCTTTCCGAAAAAAAAGCCACACCCTCTGACCATTACTTAAGGATATGGCTTAAATTATTTTTTCAACTGCCAATCCCTAACGCCGGCATTATCCGGATCAGGTTCAAAGGGTATAATCTCAGCCTTCCCGGCACCCCCGTATTCAGGACTTATTATATTACTCCCTTCCAAAAAGCAATTTAATTTGGGGGTTGATGTCAGAGCAATAAAACGGTTCACAAAAATGGTTCTTCCGGGTTTGTTGTGCATAAAATTAACTATATTTCTGTTCTTTGATAAATGAAGTAACCACTTTGAGCATGAGATATTCCTGATCTTTGATGCCATATGCTCTGCGTTGGATGACACGGATCTTGTTATTCAAACCTTCC
>Ga0208462_1002362_pt1 | contig 10256 bp, 10 predicted proteins | sample AD_SCU001_MetaG_FD_184452 | JGI IMG/M metagenome (GOLD analysis project Ga0208462, IMG submission 184452) | Active sludge microbial communities of municipal wastewater-treating anaerobic digesters from China - AD_SCU001_MetaG (SPAdes) (version 2) | ecosystem: Engineered > Bioreactor > Anaerobic...
GCTTCCAGTTTATTATCTTTTCAATGTCTTTAAGAAAGTGGCAACGCTTTTCTATGCGGTTTGCAAGTTCTTGATCGGCCATTGTTATAATCTGTTTTTCCATGATTAACTCCGTGTTAATGATGAAGTCAATGTACAGATGCTATATATCTTGTCAAGAACTATTTACATATACTTTTTGTCCACTTTCATGTGCAACGATCTTTTGAATATCTTCTAAAATCGCCTGTTTCAAGGTGTTTCATGGCTTTCCCATCACAAGTTCTCTTTCAGTTCCTTACTGAATCTTTACTAAATCTGGCACTACAAATGATGATTATCTCATCCTGGTTTCAAGATCATTTCCGTGCAGATGAATCAAAGCTCTTGACATATTTTCGCAGGCTCAATTAGCTTGGTCTGTCTTTAATTTGTTCCACAAATTGATAAGGGGGAGTAATGAAAAAAGACGGTATTCATGAAAGTACTGGTTTGTTTCATGGCCTCAGCGAAGAGGAAGTGAATTCCTTTGCCCAGTCTTTGGAGAGGATTCAATTTACCAAAGGAGAGAAGATCATTACTGAGCATTCTCTGGCGGAAAATCTCTTCTTTATTTGCCGGGGCAGGGTCGAAATCAATAAAGGGCTGAACAATCCTGAAACTCCCTTTGCCCAGCTATCCATCCTGGAGCCGGGAGAGTTTTTTGGGGAAATGGGCATAATCAACGACGAACCCCGCAGCGCAACGGCAGTTGCCCTGGAAGATGTAGAGCTTCTGGTGATCCCGCGGGAAGCCTTTGTGCAGATCTCTTTCAACCATCCCATGGTGATGTTCAATCTGATGCGAACCCTTTCCGGCAGGCTGAGAAACACCAATGAAAGATTCGTGGAATTGATGGATGAAATGATCAGCAAAAACCGCCTGATGGCAATCGGCATGGCGGCCAGCAAGATCATCCACGACATCAAAACTCCGCTCACCGTGATTGTCCTGACAGCACAACTCATTGAGAGTATCTTTCCTGATAGCAGTGAGTTCAGTCAGAGCATCGTTCGCCAGACCAAGCTGATCGATCAATTGGTGCGGGAAATCCTGGATTTTGCCCGGGGCATCGAAACAGCACCGCTGATCCAGAAAGTGAACCTGGACGACTTTTTGAAAGATATCAAAGAAATAAATACCACTGCCCTGCAAGGCAGAAACATAGATTTCGTGGTGGAAAACAAAGTGATCGATCCCGTGCATTTTGATGAAGGGAAGATCCGCAGGGTCCTGATGAATCTGATCAAGAATTCCAGCGAAGCCATGGCCACGGATGGAGAAATCCGCATCATTGCCAGCATGGCATCCGGATGGTTGCAGATCAGCGTTATCGACAACGGCCCGGGGATTTCACACAAGATCCGGGACGACCTATTCCAGCCTTTTGTGACCGAAGGCAAGGAACACGGCACTGGTTTGGGACTGGCGATCGGAAAAAAGCTGGTACAGGAGCATCGGGGACGCCTGGAATATATCCCTGTGGAACCACATGGCACGCGCTTTGATATCCGCATCCCGCAAAATATGAAATAAAAGCCTTGTCAAAAATCACGTGCAGATAAACGTGGTTCACAAATCGAAATTTAAGGGACGGTTTATCATGTCAAGAATATGCGACGTATGTGGAAAAACCGCTCAGGTAGGTAATTACCGCTCTCATGCGCTGAATGCTACCAAGCGGCGTTTCTATCCGAATTTACACGAGATCCGCGCCATTGTAGGCAATGGGGTGAAGCGTGTAAAAGTATGCAGCTCCTGCCTGAAGGCAAACAAGGTTCGCAAAGCCGTATCCATCTAGATACTTCTTTAGAGCTTGATTTTTCATAAACGGGAATTACGGTGAAACCGAATTCCCTTTTTCTCTTTCTCAGCTTACCCTGGGGGTTATGTGTTAATTGAACAGATTCAACGCCAGGTAGCGGAATCCTCCGCTGCATTGTATGAAGTGAAAGCGGAACTGGCCAAAGTGATCATTGGTCAGGATGGGATCATCAATCGTCTCCTGATCGCCATATTGTGTGATGGACACGTGCTGATCGAAGGTGTGCCCGGCCTGGCTAAGACCTTGATCGTCAGCAGTCTGGCGCAAACCCTGAAAGCCAGCTTTGCCCGCATCCAGTTCACTCCTGATTTGCTTCCTGCGGATATCACAGGAACCTTGATCTTCAACCAGAAAACCAGTGAGTTCATCCCCAAACGAGGTCCGGTCTTTGCCAATTTCATCCTTGCTGATGAGATCAACCGGGCTCCCTCCAAAGTGCAATCTGCCTTGCTGGAAGCCATGCAGGAACGGCAGGTAACCATCGGTGATACCACTGAAGCCTTGCCTGATCCATTCTTTGTAATGGCCACTCAAAACCCGATCGAGCAGGAAGGCACCTATCCCCTGCCCGAGGCGCAGGTGGATCGTTTCATGATGAAGCTGATCATCCGCTATCCTTCCATTGAAGAGGAAAGGCGCATCATGTCCCTGATGGTAAATCCAGTCCTGCCCGCTCTCTCTCCAGTACTGACCCCTGCCCACATCAAACAGATGCGGGAAGTAATGCACAGCGTGCATATGGAAGAAAAACTTACAGATTACATTCTGCATCTGGTGCAGGCCACACGCCATCCGGAGCGTTATCCACGTCTTACGCAACTGAACCCTTTGATCTCCTTTGGAGCATCTCCACGCGCCAGCATCAATCTGGGACGTGCCGCCAAAGCTCATGCTTATCTGGAAGGCAGAGGCTATGTGATCCCGGACGATATCAAAGCCATTGGCGCAGATGTCCTGAGGCACCGCATCATCCTGTCCTATGAGGCAGAAGCCGAAGAGATCAAATCCGAGGAAATCATCAATCGCATCCTGGACGAGATCGAAGTACCCTGATCCCGGAGTAGCTTGTGCACCTGCAAAGCGCTGCTGAAATCATCCAGAAAGTCCGCCGGATCGAGATTCAGACCAAAAACATCGTGAATGAGATCTTCAGCGGAGAATATCACTCCAGCTTTAGAGGCCAAGGCCTGGAATTTGCTGAGGTACGTGAGTACCAACCGGGTGACAATTACCGTGATATAGACTGGAACGTTTCAGCCCGGCTGGGCTTGCCCTTCATCAAGAAATACCGAGAAACGCGGGAACTCAGCGTTATCTTCCTCGTCGATATCAGTGGTTCTCAATTCACCGGAACTATCTCTGCACTTAAGAAAGAGCGTATTGCCGAGATTGTTGCCACTCTCGCCTTCTCAGCCGTGGCCAATGGTGACCGCTGCGGACTGATCATGTATTCCGACCATTTGGAAAAGTATCTGCCCCCCCGCAAGGGACGCAACCGGGCTCTGGAAATACTGCGGGAAATCCTCTATCTGGAACCTTCCGGTACAGGCACTTCCCTGGCTGGAGCCTGTGAATACGCGATCCGTATGGCCAAAAAACGCAGTATTGTCTTTGTACTTTCTGATTTCATCGATAAAGACTATGAGAAACAGATGGCTATCCTGGCCCGCAAACACGATCTGATCGCCCTCCAAATCCTGGACAACAGTGAACTTGAGCTTCCGGATGCAGGCGTGATTCGGTTCATTGATCCTGAAAGCGGGATCACCCACGTGATCAATACCTCTTCCAGCCGCATTAGAAATGCTTACAAAGCCCGCAACGAAGTATCCCAGAAACACCTGCATAAAAGCCTCAGCCAGATGGGTTGCGATCATCTGGTATTTACCAGCCGCACATCCTATGTGAAGGTGCTGCGGCAGTTCTTTGCCCTGCGTAATCTGCGGAGGAGAAGATGAAGCGCCTGGGTATGATCTGCCTTTTCATGCTTGCCATGCTATGGTTCTGGCCTGCACACACAGAAGCTGGATTGAGCCAAAGCCTGGGGGGTGCAGACTCCCTCAGTATCGGCACGCCCTTCACTTTGATAATCGATACCGATTTCACGATCCGGGAAGTAGCTATCCCGGACACCCTTACTGATTTCAAGGTAGTGGACAAAAAACTATCCCAAACCAGCAGCAGAGGCAAAGCAGAGCTAACCATCATCCCTATGAATCTGGGACCTCTGTCGTTTCCCAAGCTTGAAGTTAAGCCCAAAAACCTCCTGATTCCCAGTGAGTTTACTGACGCCTTCAGGGTGTATGTGCTCTCGACCCGGGCAGATAGTGACACTTTACTAAGGGACATCAAACCCTTGAAGAAGCATCCCTGGCAGCCGCCTTTCTGGCTTTACACCCTTATGATCCTGACTGCATTGACCTTGGCGATCATCCTGATCATCAATGCACTCCGGCGCAAGCCTGCCCATGCCGCTCCCAAACCTGCTCCAATAGAAGCTATTCCAACCTCCAAACCAGCCTGGGAAATAGCGCTCTCCCGTCTGGACGCCTTGATCGCTACCAAGGCCTGGGAACAGGATATGGTTCGTTACCACTTTGAACTATCCAATATCTTGAGGGAGTTTCTGGAATCCACCTATCGTTTCAATGCCATGGAAATGACGACACGGGAGATTGCCCAGGCAATAGACAAGATCAGACCAGCCCAAATCCAGACTCTTATCTCCCTCCTTCAATACACTGATGCCGTGAAATTCGCTAAAGTAAGTCCCAATGAGGCAGAAATCCTCTCCCGCAGCCTTGAATTGAAGCTGTATCTATTGCAGTTTGTCCCAACTCCCGGCACAGGGGCAAAATGATGTTCAGGTTTGCCCAGCCCCTGTTTTTGCTTCTCTTGATCCTCATCCCAGGGGTGCTGTATATTGGCAAACGCAGACGCCGGCAATACAGCCTTAGCCTGCCTACCAGCAAGCTTTCCATGCTGGTCAAGCTGGCTGGGAACAATAGCTTTTGGACATGGCTCTTCCCTGCCCTCAGGAGCTTGATTCTAGCGCTCTTGATCCTGGCTCTGGCACAACCGCAATGGGGCAAAGCCAGCCGCAATCTCCGCCGTCCCGGAGTAGATATAGTAATCGCTCTGGATATCAGCGGTTCCATGCTGGCTTTGGACTTTTTACCGCAAAACCGCTTGGGAGCAGCGATCAATGTAGCCCGGGATTTCATTACCCGCCGTCCCAATGACCGCTTTGCCCTGATCGCTTTCTCCGAATATGCTCTTACCGCCAGCCCGCTTACTTTTGATCATGACACCTTGATCGGATCTCTGGACGCTTTGGAAGTAAACATGGAAGCCTCCGGCACGGCGATAGGCATGGGGCTTGCCAAAGCGGTTGCCCGCCTCAAGGACAGCACGGCCAAATCCAGAATCGTGATCCTGATCACTGATGGTGTGAACAACACCGGGGAAATTGATCCTCTGGCTGCCGCACGCATGGCTAAGGCTTTGGGCATCAAGGTCTATCCCATCGGCGTTGGGAGCGGAGGTCTGGTGCCCTTCCCCTATAGTGATCCCTTCTTTGGCACCCGTAATATCCCTACTTTGATAGAACTGGATATGGCGACTCTGGATCAAATAGCCGAACTCACCGGCACGGGTAAAGCCGCAAACGCAACCAATGCCAATGAATTACGAAACATCATGACTGCGCTGGACAAGCTGGAAAAGACGGAGATTTCCGCCAAAGTATATGTACGCTGGTCAGAGCAATTTCCCTTGCTCCTGCTGCTCGCAGCCATTCTGATCGGTTTGGAACTGCTACTCAAAGCCTATTATCTGCCCCTGCTCATGGAATAAGCGATGAATATCTACAATCCTCAGGCTCTGTATCTGCTGCTGCTCCTGCCGCTGCTGATCATATTGATCTCCAGGCATGGGCCCAGAGTACACAAGCGTTTCACCGCCTGGGCAGAAGCACCTTTCAAGGAAATCTATCTGGCAGCCCGATCACCCTTTTACAGCGGGTTGAAGCTTGTCCTGATCCTGCTGGCACTGGGTTTCATGATTCTGGCTCTGGCACGTCCACAATGGGATTATAAACAAAAAGAACTGGAGAGCGAAGGCATCGATATTGTCTTTGCCATAGATATCTCCCAAAGCATGGCTGCTACAGACATCCCGCCCAATCGCCTGCTACGTTCTGTATTACAGATCAATGCCTTTATCGATCAACTCAAGGGAGATCGTGTGGGAGTGATCTCTTTTGCCGGAAATGCCATCATTGAATGCCCCATCACCGATGATTATGAGGCTGCCAAGCTGGTACTGAGCGGGCTTTCTTTCAATTCAGCCGTAAGTGCCGGAACAGATATCGGCAAAGCTTTGGAACTCGCCAGAACAGCCTTCCGGGGTGGTACTGGCAGCGGAGCCTTGATCCTGGTATCGGATGGTGAAGACCTGGAAGCAAAAGCGATATCCAAAGCCCGAGAACTAGGCACCAGCGGAATTCGCATCTATACGATGGGCGTGGGATCACCCGATGGAGCACTGATCACCAATCCCCACACAGGAGAAGAGCGCATCTCGAAGCTTGATGAAGAGACCCTGAAGAAAATCAGTACCGTCAGCGGAGGCGAATATTACCGTGTGACGCCTTCTGCCGCTGAGATTCAGCTCCTGCTGAACCGCATGTATCAATCCGAAACCAGCCGCAGCACGATGCGCAAAGTGAATTTTTATCAGGAGCAGTACCATTATTTTGTCCTGATGGCGCTGATCCTGCTATTGCTGGAAGGCATGATCCTACCCAGAAAAAGGCTGAAAGCAGGATATCAAAGGACGGACAAGTGAAATCACGAACCCGCAAGATCCTGCTGATTGCCCTGATTGTCCTTGTTTTAGCCTTGCTACTGGAACTGCTGCTGCGTCCTGATGTATTCTTCAATAGCCTGGGTAGCGAGCTATATGGACTGAAACGCTACAAAGCCGCAGACGCCATCTTCAACCGACATCAGGACAAAGCTGAGAACCTTGCCAATAGCAGCAAGTCCAGATATAAATCCGGTGACTTCAAAGCTGCCCAGGAACCCTCAGACCAAGCTCTGGAGAATGCCCAGAATGATCCCAGTTTACATTACGATCGAGGCAACATAGCTTTCCAGGACAAAGACTATCAAGGCGCGGTGGATCGCTACCGGGAAGCCCTGCTGCTGAACCCAAACGATCGGGACACCAAAGCCAATCTGGAACTGGCGCTGCGCAAACTGAAGGAAAATCCTCCCCCACCTCCACAGAAGCAAGAAGAGCAAAGCGATCAGGAAGAGGTGCGCAACATCCTTGAAGCTCTGGACAACAAAGAAGCCAGAGACCGCCAGCAACAACAGGGGAATCAAGCTCCCCGTACCGACAAATGGTGGTAAACATGATGAAAAGAATCCTCTTGAGTCTGATCCTGTTGCTTCCTCTGTTTCTGAATGGAGTAAAAGTAACGGCATCGGTGAATAAAAGCCAGCTTAGCACTGCCGACCGTCTGGAATATACGATCAAGATCAGCAATGATGGCAGCATCAACCTCTCCGAACCTGCTGCTCCCCAAATCAAGCTCTTCAGCTTTCTGGGCATGAATAGTTCTTCCAGTTCTTCGACCACATTCAGCGGCCTCAAAGCCACTACTCACCATACCCGAACCTATACATACACCTATTTACCGCTCAATACCGGAACCACTACCATCCCAGCCCAGCAAATCAAAATAGCCAATCAGATCCATTCGACTACACCCATCCAGGTATCTGTAGTGCAATCCCAGACCAGCCCGCCAGCCCAGAGTTCACCATGGGTGCGCAATCCCTTTGGCTATCAGGATCCAGACCTCTTTCTCACACCAGGCTCTATGACCGGATCTACCCTCCTGCTGGCGGTACCGGAATCACGCCGCGTTTTCAAGGGCGAACCCGTGATCGTATCCTACTACCTGTACACGGATCAGATGGTGCGCTCCTTCAACATGGAAGATGAGAAGGATTTCCCGGGATATGGAAAGAGTATCTTCACCCAACCCACCAATTTAGAATATGAAAATACCACTCTCTCCGGCAAACGCTATCAGAGAGCCTTGCTGAAAAGGCTGGCTCTTTCACCCAATACAACCGGAACCATCCAGACTCCTATACTCTCAGGAACTGCCAGAATCTACAGTTTCGGCTACCTTAGCCAGGGGGTCGCTTCCAATCCAGTAGATATTGAAGTAATGCCCCTGCCGCGGGATAATGTGCCTGATTCCTTTACCGGTGCCGTAGGCTCTTTTGAAGTATCCGGCAATGTCTCCAGTGAAGAGCTTTCCTTGGGAGAAGCGATCACTTTCACGCTGAGGGTCAAAGGCCGCGGTAATTTCAATCAATTTGGTAATCCAGTTTTCCCTGAGACCCCAGCGCAGGTATCATCTCCAGTTACAGTGGACAAACTAAATGCCGGGATTGAGGGTGTACGTACCCTATATTACACGATTATCCCGCATGACAAGGGAGTTTACACCCTGCCCGGACTCAGCTTCTCCTGGTTTGATCCCTCTAGTGGCAGTTATCGTACATATAAGAGTGATGCTGCCCAAATCAGCGTAAAAAGCGCCAATGTGATCAGCTATTTCTCCGGACTTCTGGATGGCTCTGCGCCCAGGAGCCTGCAACCCATGATCGCCCGTAATGCCTATCATGACTACAGGTCTTACCTGAATATGCCCTGGTACTGGATCATCGTGGCAGTGATCCTGCTAATGCTGATCATCTCCGGCATCAAAGCCTTCGACAAGCTGCAACAGCGTAACAACCCAATAAAGTATGCCAGTAAAGAGGCCGACAGAGCCCTGCAAAAGTATCTGAAGGAAGCCTCGGCAGCAGCCCAGGATTTGTCCCCTGCATTTTATCCCCTGGCGGAAAAAGGCCTGATGCAGTATCTCACCGAAAAATATGGTATCTCAAACCACCTCTCAAATCCGGACAAGATAGCTAGCCTCAGGGATTTAGGCATCGAAGAAGATGTCTTGAAGCGAACCGCTGATTTTCTGGAACTCTGTGCCCGGGCGAGATTTATGCCACCCGAATCTTCGGCTACAAACCTGGCAGCGGATCTATCTGCGCTCCGGCAGATTGTCGCATCATTCAGCAAACTCAGGGAGGCAAATCATGCATAGGCTGGGATTGATCCTCTGTTTGCTGGTTTGCGCCTTCGGCCTGGCAGCTCAGATCAAGGAATCTGAATTTGATCATCTCCTTAAACTTGACGAACGCGGAATCCGCAATGCCGATCTCTATTACAATCTGGGTGTGGGTTATTGGCAAACCGGACAAAGCGGCATGGCTACCCTCTACTTCCTCAGAGCCCTGAACCTGAATTCTGCTCATAAACCCAGCCAGGAAAACCTGGACTATGTGATCAGTCTTTCTCAAGATCGGGAGCTATATCCACAGCGTTTGTTTCTGGTCTCCCTTGCTTTCAGAATCTATGATTTTCTGAATCTGGAGCGCCTGGCAATCATGGCTCTGGTCATGCTCCTGCTGGCATCCCTGAGCCTGCACTGGCTGATGCATTATGATCCGGAAAAAGAACGAGGCTTGCCCAGCCTGATCTTTGGCATTTGTCTGTTTCTGCTGATCACCTCTGCCTTGCTGCTGGGAGTGAAATCTTACCGTCAAACCCACAATTCCAAAGCAGTACTGATCGAGAACGTGGCCGAACTAAAGACCGATGCCGATGACGCTTCACCCCGCAAGGCCGTGATTCATGAAGGCTTGATCCTGGTGGTTGGAGACAGCAGCAAAGAATGGCTGCAGGTAAGCTTGCCGGATGGCACAAAGGGCTGGCTGCCCAAGGCATATGTAATAAGAGTGAACGAGTAATAGCTTTTGAATTGCCTGGTGTAATGTGTCTCTCTCCCATTTATCAGGCTATGATTAGTAGTGTAAGTCCCATCTCCCAATCAATATAGCTACTTTGTCTTGTAGCTAAATTCTCCATTATTGTTCTGTTTCTTTATCCAATTGATTAGCTTGGTTTTACTTTGTCTTCCTCTCGAGATGACCTCGAGTACTCGAGGCGATCTCGAGGTGAACACGAGGTAAACGCAAGTCCGAGATGACACAGGGATACATATTACGTAAAAGCTCGGAGAGCGACATAATATAGCGAGGGTTCGCAGCATTGCGCAGCAATGTGAAGACCCTCGTCCGGGAAGATACAACCCCGAAGCCCCTAAGGGCGACACAGCAATACTTAAAAGGTGTGAAGCCAATAAACCCAAATAATGCAGTAGGGTTTTCACAGTCTCTATTTTGGGACTGATTTTTAACTGATCTCCCGGGTGTTTTTGTGTACACCAACTGCTATTGATTCAGTTCATGCCACCTCCTCATTCTCAACA
>Ga0208462_1002365_pt1 | contig 10249 bp, 10 predicted proteins | sample AD_SCU001_MetaG_FD_184452 | JGI IMG/M metagenome (GOLD analysis project Ga0208462, IMG submission 184452) | Active sludge microbial communities of municipal wastewater-treating anaerobic digesters from China - AD_SCU001_MetaG (SPAdes) (version 2) | ecosystem: Engineered > Bioreactor > Anaerobic...
GGATGATCTGGTGAGTGGACAACCGGGTCAGTTCCTCGCCCCGGAAGCGGACTGAACCCGCCTGCGGTTTCACGAGCCCGACAATGCTGCGCAAGGTCGTGCTCTTGCCTGCGCCGTTAGAGCCTATGAGCGTGACGATACGGCCTTCGTCGACGGCGAGCCGTATTCCCTTGAGCGCGTGAATGCCGCCGTAGAAGACGTGAAGATCCATTATCTCAAGCATGCTTGACGCTCCCCAGGTAGGCTTTGACGACGGCAGGATTGTCCTGGATTTCCCGGGGCGTGCCCTCGGCGATGCTGTGACCGTAGTCGAGCACTTTGATGCGCTCGCACAGGCGCATGACGAACTTCATGTCGTGCTCGATGAGAAGAACCGTGAGCTTGTACTTCTTCATCAAATGCCTGATCAACCGGGCCAGTTCCATTGTCTCGAGGGGGTTCATCCCCGCGGCGGGCTCATCGAGCAGCAGCAACCTTGGAGAAGCTGCCAGGGCTCTGGCGATTTCGAGTCTTCGTTGTTGACCGTAGGGAAGCGCGCCGGCCTTCTCCGCCGCAAAACGGGTCAGGTTCATCTCCTCGAGAACCTGCATGGCGCCGGTGCTCTGTCTGCGCTCCTCGCGCGCAGAACCGGGTGTTCCCAGCATGGCCTGCCAGAAATGCGAACGCACATTGTGATGGAAGGAAACCATGACGTTCTCCAGGACGCTCATGTTGGCGAACAGCCGGATGTTCTGGAAAGTGCGCGCGATCCCCAGGGCCGTGATCCGGTGTGCCGCAAGCCCCGTGATGTCATGGTCCAGCCAGCGGACCCGGCCCGATGTCGGCCTGAGAAAACCCGTAATGATGTTGAAGACCGTGGTCTTGCCGGCACCGTTGGGACCGATCAGGCCGACCAGTTCCCCCGGTTCGAGCCTCAGAGAGAAATCGTTCACAGCCGTCAGGCCCCCGAATTGCACCACGATCTTTTCCAGGCTGAGAAAGGAATTCATGAAACATCCCCGCCGGGCCTCAGTGCTCACGGGCCTTGAGGCGCGCGATCCGGTCCCAGCTGAATTCGTTTTGCCCCATTATCCCCCGGCGGGCAAAAATGATGACGAGCATGAGAATGAAACTGAAAACCACCATTCTCATTCCCGGAATTCCCGGGATGATGACGATTCCCAGGTCCATGGGGCGCTCCACGATTCTCAGAGCCTCGCCGCCCCAGGCAAACAGCGCCGCTCCGACCACCGCTCCGGTAGTGCTCCCCAAACCGCCCACAACGATCATGATGAGCAGGTTGAACGTCAGGAAGAAGGTGAAAAGAGTCGGTGATATGGTGGTGATCAGGTGAGCCAGCAACCCGCCCGCGACTCCCGAAATGAACGCACTGATCACGAAAGCCAGAAGCAAGTGCCGGAACGGGTCGATTCCCATGCTCCGCGCCGCCGTCTCGTCTTCCCGGATCGCCTTCATCGCGCGCCCGTAGCTGCTGTTCATGAGCCTGTTCACCACAATGATGGTCGCGATGGCCACCCCCCACGACCACCACAGGTTGGTATGAGGAACGAGTCCTTTCAGTCCGAGCGGACCGTTGGTCACATTCTGGAAGGCATTGCACAAGACGCGCACGACCTCACCGAATCCAAGCGTCACGATGGCCAGGTAATCCCCCCTCACGCGGAACACCGGAAAACTGATCGCCAGGGCGAACAATCCGGCCACGAGCCCCGCTGCGACGAGGGACAACGCAAAGGGAACCTGGATGATGTTGAGCGGCCATATCAGCGGCTCGATGATGAAATTCAACTGCTTCTCGGCCGGGCTCATGGTGAGCAGCGCCGCGGTATAAGCGCCGATGGCGATGAAACCGTTCGGACCGAGGTGAAGTATCCCGCAAAAGCCGTTGACCAGATTGTAGCTCACCGCCAGGGCGATGAAGACGGCCATGTTGTTGAGGATTCGGATGTGGTATTCGGAGCCGTACCGGCTGAAGGCGTAAATGACGCACGCCGCCAGCAGGATCGTGGCGTAATTGAGCGCCTTCTTCCGGTTGTCGTTTTCCATTTGCTGCCTCCACTCCGCACTCTGAGACCGGGGTACGTGGAAAATGGATTCCCGGGTGAGCCCGTGTTCACGCTCCGTTGCGGACCCCCGGCTCATGGAAAATTGTGAAAAGTGTAGGTTTGACCCCAATTACTCGCCCATGATGCCGGTAGGTCTGAAAAGGAGCACGAGAACCAGGATGACGAAAGCGAATGCATCCCGGTATTGGGACAGTCCGGGAAGCGCCGCCACGATCAGGACCTCTCCGAGGCCGAGCAGAAAACCGCCGATGACGGCGCCCACGATGCTCCCGATACCGCCGAGCACCGCCGCGATGAAGGCCTTGAGCCCGGGGAAAACTCCCATCAATGGGTTGACCTGGGGATATTTCATGGCCCACATGATTCCGCCGGCGGCGGCCAGGGTCGATCCCAGCAGGAACGTGATGGAAATGACCCGGTCGAGATTTATTCCCATCAGCCGCGTGGTTTCGAAGTCCTTGGATGCGGCGCGCATGGCCTTCCCGACCCTGGTTCGATAGACGACGTAGAGCAGGCCGAGCACCAGCACCGCCGTGACGATGGGCGTATAGATCGTCAGCACCTGGATGCGCAACCCGAACGCTTCGATTACCGCATTGAACATATCGGGTCTCGGAAACGCCTTCGGAACCCCTCCGATGACCACCAGGGCGACGTTTTCGAGCAAAAACGAGGCGCCGATGGCGGAAATGAGGAGCGAAATACGCGGCGCATTCCGTAGCGGCCTGTAGGCGGCGCGGTCGAGCAGAATGCCCATCGCTCCCGTAATGAGAATGGCCGTCGGGAAACCGACATACCAGGGCAAAGCGAATATCGCCACTCCGTATATCGCCGCATAGGCCGCCACCATCAACAGATCGCCGTGGGCGAAGTTGATCAGCCGCAAAATGCCGTAGACCATGGTGTAGCCGATGGCCACGAGGGCATAGAGGCTCCCCAGTGAAACACCGTTGATCAGTTGCTGGATCATCATTGGGGTCAAACCTACACTTTTCACATTTTCCGTGAGCGGGGGGCTCACAAGGAAACATGAAAATCTCTCAAGCCAAGGGTATTCTTACATAACGGCGGGAATCCGGACATCCGGGGTGGCCTTGAGCGTTCCCCGAACGACCGGCATCGGAACTCGGTGATCCGGGCGTCCGGGGGCTTCCCATCCGCGGCTTTCGCCCGTACCGGGACCGCGTTTTCAGAGGGGCCGCGATGAGCCGGAGCCCGCAGAACCTCAAAATCCGAGTCCCGATTCCCCCGCAGTCGGGCAACGCGGCCCATCCCGCCGATGCTAAGGATTGATGGTCGTCACGTAGACGAACTTTCCATTCGCCACCTTGAGGATGACCATACTCTTGATGGGATTGCCTTCCTCTCCCATGGTGATCGTCCCGGAGACTCCCTTGAAGTCCTTTGTAGACGCAAGGGCATCGCGGATCCCGGCGCCCTCCGTGCTCCCGGCGCGCCTGACGGCGTCCACGAGCAGAAAGTAGGCGTCCGCCCCGAGCGCGTGAAAGGCATCGGCTTCCTTGTTGTGCTTTTCCTTGTATCGTTTCATGAATTCCGCGGCCCGGTCCGTGGTCGCGGCGTCCTTGTGAAAATGCGCGGTGAAATACATGTCCTCCACGGCCTTGCCGCCCACCTGGATGAGCGTGTCCGCCTGGGCCCCGTCTCCGGTCAGAATGGGACAGACGATCCCGAGGTCACGGGCCTGCTTGGCCAACAGCGCGTCTTCCGTGTAGTAGTTGGGGGCGTAGATGATGTCGGGCTTCACGGCCTGGACCGATGAAAGCTGGGCGGAGAAATCCTGGTCTCCGGTCTGGATGTAGGTCTTTGAAAGCACCTTGCCGCCGAGCTTGACGAATTCCGTTTCGAAGAACTTCGCGAGACCGACGCAGTAGTCCTGGGCGTTGTCAATGATGACGGCGGCGGTTTTGGCCTTGAGGTTGTTGACGGCGAATCGCGCGGCGACCTCCCCCTGGAGGGGATCGATGAAGCAGGCTCGAAAGGCGAACTTCTTGCCCTGATTGACCAGGACGCTCGTAGCGCTCGGGCTGACCGACGGAATTCCCGCCGCCTCGGAGATCCGGTTCCCGGCCATGGTATTGCCGCTGATGGCTTCGCCGATGATTCCCACGACTTTTTCTTTTTCCACCAGCAGGGTCATCGCGTTCGTCGCCTCGATCTTGTCGCTTTTGGTGTCGAGCAGAACGAGGTCGATCTTCTTTCCGAGAACCTGAGGTTCCATGTCCCGGGCAATCTGAATTCCCGCCCACTCCATTTCGCCGTAGGCCGCGACGCCACCGGTCATGGGCAGATAGAGCCCGATCTTTATCGTGTCGGAGGCAAGCGCAAGGCTGCCTGTTCCCGGCAGAAGCGACAGCGTCAGGACCAACAGGAGCAACCCCCTCTTTTTCATGATTTCTCTCCTTGATTTTGTGAGAAGCTGCAATCGTCACTCCGCGAAGAGCCGGGGGGAGCGACTATTCCTCGTTTTCCGCAGTCAGCCCGCACCCTGCGTCACCTCTTCGCGGGAATCCGTTCAAGCTGTTCCATGTCGACGGGTTTGTCCCAATTGGCAAGAATTCCTTGGACATGAGCGGCGCCGACCACGGCAACGATTTTCCGTCCGGGCGATGTTCTGATTCGGTGAGCCAGGATCAGGTCCCTCTCGTCGATGAGCACGTGTCGGAGCCATGGAAAGGTATCGCCGAATTCGGCGACCAGCGTCTCGAGGGCGTCACCGCGTTTCATCTCCTCGATGTCCTTCTCCTTCACGGCGGATATATCCTTCAGGGCGGAGAAGAACTCGCGGAGCAGCCTGATCTTGTCTTTCCGCTTCATGGGGGTCCAGGCCCTGAGCAGAGTCGTTCGGGCATCCCGGTCGATCAATCGAATGTCGGCGCCCACCGCGTTCGCGGCCTCGACGGCCCGCCTCATTTCGCCTCCGGGTTTGACGCCGAGCTTGTCCCCGATCCGCTTCTGGAAGTACAGAAGCATCGCCGAGGATACCAGGAGGGTCCAGTTTCCGCTTCCGAGCAGGCCGGCGAAGCTCCCCCGGCCAGAGCTTCCCCCTTCTATCAGGGCTCGATAACGGGCCTCGCACAATTCCAGGCATACGGTGTCCGGCTCTTCCTCCTCGATGATGCGTCCCGTCAGGGCGGCGCTGTCTCTTGACACATGTGCCGTCCCGATCAGGATGAATTCCTTGTCATCGAAAAAAAACCTGTGCGTATCGACGCTTTCGTTCATGATTTGTTCAAGCAGCCTTTCCGTTCTGTTCGTGGGAGTGAATCCCCCGACGTCGGGACCTCGAGACCAGGGCTGAAACCCCGCGCTGGAAGTCTTTTCTCCTGTTCGTCCGTTTGGGGAGCCTCTATGGGATCTCCGGGAAGCTCTCCAGCTGCACGGCTCGGGGCTGAGGCCTTGCGCCGCGAGGTTTTTCGCAATCCGGATGCAACCGCCGGTTATCTGTTAGGCACGGAGGCGCCATAGTGCAAGGCCACTCTCGTGATACCCGCCGGATCGGGTGAAGGCAAGAATTTTTGGTTCAAAGGTTTTAAAACCGGCTCCGTTTTGGTATATGAGGTATCACGTTTTCGGGAACCCAACTTTTGTTTGCCTGGAGTGACGAATGCCGACCGCATTTATCACCGGAGCCACGGGGTTTATCGGCTGTCATGTGGCGCGGCTCCTTCTTGAGGCGGGATGGAAAGTCAGGGCGCTCAGACGCGAGCGCTCCGTTCTGCCGCCTGAACTGACCGACGCCGACTGGCGTGTCGGAGACATGCGCGATCCGGGTTCGATGACCGAGGCCGTGGAAGGCTGCCACGCGGTTTTTCATGTCGCCGCCGACTATCGTCTGTGGGCGCGCAATCCCGGGGAAATATACGAGAACAACGTAACGGGCACGGCCAATGTCCTCGAAGCGGCCCTGAAAAACGGCGTGCCCAGGGTGGTGTACACCAGCAGCGTCGGCGCGCTGGGATTGAACGCCGACGGTTCTCCCGGCATGGAAACGACGCCCGTCTCCATCGAAGACATGATCGGCCATTACAAGCGCTCCAAATACCTGGCTGAACGCAGGGCCGAGGATTATCTCGCGCGCGGCCTTCCCATCGTAATGGTCCATCCCAGTACACCGGTCGGGCCGGGCGACCGCAAACCGACGCCGACCGGCAAGATCATCGTCGATTTCCTCAACGGCAAGATGCCGGCCTACCTGAACACCGGCCTGAACCTGATCCATGTGGCGGACGTGGCCGCCGGGCATCTGCTGGCATTCGATCGCGGCAAGATCGGTGAGAAATACATCCTCGGCAACTCCAATCTTACCCTGGCGGAGATTTTTCAGCGACTGGAGCGGATTTCCGGCGTCAAGGCCCCGAGAGTGCGACTGCCCCATCGGCCGATCCTGCTTCTCGCCCATATTCTCCAGGGCGTTTCCAGGATCACCGGCAAGGAGCCTCCGGTCCCGCTCGAGGGGGTCAGGATGGCTCGAAAATACATGTTTTTCGATGCGAGCAAGGCTGTTCGCGAACTGGGATTGCCCCGGACACCCGTCGATTCCGCGCTCGCCGACGCCGTCGCCTGGTTTCGGCAAAACGGGTATGCTCGCTGATGCGGACCTGAATCATGAATTGAGGGTGAAATGCGTTTTCCCATGAGTCTTTACCTTTCCATGACCGGCTACCTGCTCAGGAACAAGCTGCGCGGGGTGGAGAAGTTTCCGCTGGTGCTGATGCTCGAACCCACCCATCGGTGCAACCTGACCTGTTCGGGTTGCGGAAGGATTCGGGAATACCACGACACGCTGCACCAGGAAATGACGCTGGACGAATGCCTGCGATCCGTGGACGAATCACCCAGTCCGGTGGTCACCATCACCGGCGGAGAACCCTTGCTCTATTCGCGTATCCAGGCGCTTGTGGAATCCGTGCTCGCGCGGAAGAAGCACATCTATTTCTGTACGAACGCGCTGCTCCTCGAAGAGTCCCTGCCGATGTTCCAGCCCCATTCGCATTTCACCTGGAACGTGCATTTTGACGGCACTGAAACCGTGCACGACGCCATCATCGGAAGGCCGGGCGGATTTCAAAAGGCGCTGGCGGGCGTCCGCGCCGCAAAAGCCCGGGGATTCAGGGTCAGCACCAACACAACGGTCTATCGGGAGACGGACGTCGACGACCTGGAGCGGCTCTTCGAGCAACTGGCGGCCGCGGGCGTGGACGGTATCCTGGCCGCCCCGGGCTTCAGCTACGAGGAAGTGATCCGCGACGTCTTCATGACCCGTAATGAAATCATGGAGAAGTTCAGGCGGATTCGAACGTGGCAGAAGCGCTTTCCCCTTATCAGCAATCCGATTTACCTGGACTTCCTGTCCGGGCAGCGCTCTCTCCAGTGCACGCCCTGGGGCAACCCGACCCGTAACAGCCAGGGCTGGAAGTCGCCCTGTTATCTCATAACCGACACGCACTACGCCACGTTCGACGAACTGATGAAGAAGACCGACTGGGACTACTATGCGTCCGGGCAGGACCAACGGTGCGCCCAGTGCATGGTCCACTGCGGATACGAACCCACCGTGGTGCGCCAGATGACGGGCAAGGATCTGTTTCGCATGCTCAAGTGGAACCTCGATGTCTGACTTCTTTCGTCTCCTCCTCGGCACCATGGTGCTGCGGCCCTATGTTTTCGTTTTTCTGGCCGTCTACCTCGTGGCGGCGTCGGCTCACCTCGGCTGGAAAAGGGCGCTGGCATACGTGCCGCTGGGTTACTGCATCGCCTGGATTTCCGAGTTCTCGTCCATTCACTGGGGATTCCCCTACGGGGATTACTATTACATCCCCGCCACCATCGACCGGGAATTGTGGGTGTTCGGCGTTCCGTTCATGGACTCGCTCTCCTACGTATTCCTTTCCTATTGCAGCTATTCGACGGCCATCTTTTTGCTGAGTCCCGTGTATATCGGAAAGGGCACGCTGCTGATCCTCGAGACCCGCCGTTTAAGGCGCTCGTGGCAGACCATAGTGCTCGGGGCCTTCCTCCTCGTCCTTCTGGACATCATCATCGATCCGGTGGCCCTCCAGGGATACCGCTGGTTCCTCGGCCAAATCTACGGGTACCGGCATGAGGGACTCTATTTCGGGATACCCATGAGCAACTTCGGGGGCTGGCTGCTGGTGGGACTGGTCATGATGGCGGCGCTCAGCCGGCTCGATCGCATATCGGCGCTCGAATCGGCCGCCGCGCCCTCCCCTCTCAAGGCAATCCCCGGCGTCCGCCTTTTCGGGCCCTTGCTCTACTGTTCCATCCTTGCGTTCAACCTGGCCGTCACGTTCTGGATCGGAGAACACCTGCTCGGCCTCGTGGGCTGTCTCATCCTTTTCTTCAGCGGGCTGACCGCCGCCTTCTGGACGCGCTACAAGATCGAGAACCTTTCGGCGGGAGCCGTCTACGCGCATTTCCGGGATTTTCCCTCACCGTCCGAGTACCGTGTGGTCGAGCCGTTCCTCCAGGCGGCAGTCCCCGACGAATCGATTCAGGTCGACCGCGGGTAGCAGGAGCAGTTCCGCAAGGCACTCTCCCAGTCGGCGCCCCGCCTCCACGGATCTTTTCCACGACCGGTAGAAGGCCCCGATCACACGCGGATTGGAACGGATCAGCGACAGAACCCCGCCGATGCGGACCTTTCCTGCCGGGTTGGAGATCGCATCCAGGTCGTACTCGATTTCATGCTCCGGGCCATCGCTCACCGCGCGGAGCGAAAGGAAAGGAATCCCTTTTTCGTACGCCGCGCGCGCCGCATAGAGAGTCTCCATGTCGATGACCGAAGGGGTATCCGCGTACCGGGCACGAAGCTCCGTCTTGGCCCGGGGCCGCGCGACGGTCACGATGCGCGCCGGCCTGATCGGCCGTTGCCCGGGAAGCCGCCCGCGTTCCTCCGCGATGGGCAGGGCCAGGCAACGGGTCTCTTCCCCTCTTTCAGGGGTGAGTTCCCCGCAAAACACCGCCCCCAGCACGACGTCTCCCACCTGGAAGTCGTTCGAGATACTCCCACCGTAACCGGCACTCAGCAACAGTTCCGGCGCGATGTGGTCGACGGCCCAGTCCAGGGTCTCCCTCACCGGAGTCGCCCCCATTCCGGAATCGACCAGGAAGAGCGTCTTGTCGTCCCCGTTCAGTTCCCGGAAGGCGAACGGTCCTCGACGGCTCCTGCGCCACGACCCGGTGATGTGTCGAAAATGGCTGTGCTCCCGGGACAAGGCCGTGAGGATGAGGATCTTCATGCGTTCGGGCCCTCATGCCGGGGGGAATGTGCGAATCGTCCGCCCGTCGAAACCAGGGGATTCCGCAACACCTGTGCAAGCACCTGCGGAAAATCAGTGAATATTCCGGCAACCCTTCGTCGCGCGATCAGGTTGCGCATCGTGCCGGCGTCGTTGACCACCCAGACCAGTACGCCGCAGCCTTCGCGCCGAAGCTTTTCGACGTCTTTTGCGCGCAGGAATTGAGCGCGGGGATGAAACGTTGCGGCACCCAATTTTCTGAGCAACGCCAACGGGTTGGCAACCGGACGATTCGTCAGCGCGCCGATGGCCGTCCGGGGGGCGATACGCCGGACCCTGTCCAGGTAGGCGTGGTTGAAGGAGGAAATCAGCACGCGTTCGTTCATGTTCATTGCTTCCACCAGGGAAACAACCTCTTCGACGATCGTACGATCCCCGGGAGTGCCTCTCAAGTCCTTGATCTCGATATTGACCAGCCAGGAATGGCAGTGCGTGAATTCGAGCGCTTCGCGAAGCAGTGGAACGGGCTCGCCCCGGTAGGCGGCCGCCTCCGCGGCTGAAACCTCCCCGGCGGCGATCCGGCCGAAGGGATCCGCCGCGCGGAACCAGGAACCGAAGTCCAGCCGGCGGAGCTCCGCCAGGGTGAAGGCGTGAACGAACCAGGGCCGCCGGTCCGGGAAAATTTCTCTGGCGTCGGACGTGCGTTCCAGGGTATTATCGTGGATGACGATAAGCTTGCCGTCGGCGGTCCTGTTCACATCTATCTCCCACATGTCCCCCCCCAGCTCGAGCGCCTTTCTCGCCGCAGCCATGGTATTTTCCGGCGCAACGGATCGTGCGCCGCGATGCGCGATGTTCAGGAAACGGCGGTTGATGATTTCGGACCACATGGTCTGAGCGCTT
>Ga0208462_1002369_pt1 | contig 10222 bp, 8 predicted proteins | sample AD_SCU001_MetaG_FD_184452 | JGI IMG/M metagenome (GOLD analysis project Ga0208462, IMG submission 184452) | Active sludge microbial communities of municipal wastewater-treating anaerobic digesters from China - AD_SCU001_MetaG (SPAdes) (version 2) | ecosystem: Engineered > Bioreactor > Anaerobic >...
AGGGTCTCGGCGACATAAACAAATTTTTCTTCTTCATCCAGAGCGACACCATTGATAAAGCCCATGTCGTCGGCGGCAATTCGCGGCTCTTTGTCATTTTCCAAAACAATAAGACAGCCGTCGGGAACAGGAGGGCGCAAAGAGGGTTCCCTGTAAGGATAGTCGGTGGAACAGGATATCCAGAGTCGCCCCTGCAAGTCAAGAAAGGGGGAATTGGGCGAAAATATCCTCTCGTCATCCTGCGGGTCATCCAACAGAACAGATTGGCTGCCGTCGCCGGCCAACAACTGGACTCTGCCGTTGCTCATATTGGCGATGATACAGTTTCCCTTCCTGTCCAGGCAAAGGCCGTTCGGGGTTCCGCCCAGTGTTCCGAAAAAGGCGGTATCGCCTTCCGGGGAAATCCGGGCGCAGCATCCTCGGGCATCCGTCGTATAGATGTTCCCGTCATCCGCCACCATAACGCCTTTGGGCCTTATCAGGCCGGAGCCAATCATTCTCACCTCTTCAATACTTATTTGCGTAAAGTCTGATTTCATGTAAAAATTCCTCTCCATAGAGACTAAGTTTATGTTCCCCAACTCCACTGATGCCGAGCATTTCAATGGCATCCCGGGGCCGGACCGCCGCCATTTCCAACAGTGTTTTGTCTGAAAACACAACATAAGCCGGAACATTATTTTCATCGGCCAATGCTTTTCTTAACGCTCGCAACCGCTCGAAAAGTTCGTCGGCTACCGCCTGTTTCTGGGGCAGCGCTGCTATGGTTTCCAGTTTCTTTTCAAATTGAACGGGCTTTGTCAGCAGGACATCCATCTGCGCCTGCAGAATTTTGCGACTTAAATCGTTTAACTTCAGCGAATAAGCGTCATCGTAAGCGATATCTACAAACCCCGAATTTAAAAGTTGAAAGATATAATCCTCCCATTCCGCAGAAGTAATATCACGTCCCACACCAAATGTCTTTATGCGGTCATAGCCGTTTTCCAGGATATGTTTATTATGAGATCCCCGCAGAATGCCGATCAACGTTGCCATGTTGATTTTTTGGCCGGTACGGGCAACGGCGGATAAGGCTTTTTGCGCGATGATGGTGCCGTTTATTCTTTGCGGCGGATTTTTACATACGTCACAATTGCCGCAGTCACCCTGTGGCTGCTCGTTAAAATAGCTGAGCAGAATGCGGCGGCGGCAAATTTCGGCTTCCGCATAACTCTGAATACGTTCCAACTTGGCCCAAAGGAGTTCCTGTCTTTGGGCAGGTGCATCGCTGATCATGTCATGATGAGTTTTAACGTCGGCGTAGCTGTAAAACAGCACCGTATCGGCGGGAGCGCCGTCACGACCGGCCCGACCAATTTCCTGGTAATAGCTCTCAATATTTTTCGGCAGATTGTAATGAACTATCCAGCGAATATTTGATTTATCAATGCCCAGCCCGAAAGCAATGGTGGCGCAGACAATTTGGATTTTGTCACGGATAAAGGCATCCTGGATTTTACTGCGATCTCCATTGTCCATACCGGCATGGTAATAAGCCGCCCGGTAGCCCCGATCACAAAGCTTTGCGGCGATGTTTTCCGTCATCCGGCGGCTCAGGCAATAAATGATACCCGGTTGATTTTTTCTTCGCGATAAAAAACGCAGAATCTGTTCGAATCTTTTACGCCCCGAATACACCGCGAGACTTATATTCGGCCGATCAAAGGAAGCGATAAACTGAAATTCTTCCGGTATCGTCAATTGCCGCATAATGTCATTACGAATCACCCGGTCAGCCGTCGCAGTGAGCGCAATCAGCGGAACATGCGGAAACTTTTTTCTCAAACTATTCAACTTCATGTAATCGGGCCGGAAATCGTGCCCCCACGCGGAAATACAATGCGCCTCGTCCACGGCAAAAAGAGAGATGCGCAATTTTTGTAAAAGGCCGATCGCAGAAGCAGTCGCCAGTCTTTCCGGTGAAATATAAAGCAGTTTGATTCTGTTTTGCAGACAAAGGCCAACAATTCCGGAATTTTCGTCTTCCGTCTGAGTACTGTTAAGAAATGCCGCCGCAATGCCGTTTGCCTTGAGGGCGTCCACCTGGTCTTTCATTAATGCGATCAGCGGCGACACAACGACAGCCGTACCTTCTTTAAGAAGTGCAGGAATTTGAAAACAGATGGATTTTCCTCCACCTGTCGGCATCAGCACCAGGGCATCTTTACCTGACAAAACATGGTCGATTATTTCTGCTTGCAGCGGATAAAAGGTTTCATAACCAAAGTATTTTTTTAGGGCTTCTTGTTTCTTCATGGTGAATTAGAAATGGACTTACATCCCCATCCCTTCAATAAAAGCCAAAACATTTTTCCCTAAAACTCCGTGGTTGTAGCCGCCTTCCAAAATGCCGAAACAGCCGCCATTGTTGCGCCGGGCCGCTTCCCGCACCAGTTGCCCCATGAACCTGTAGTCCTCCGTTTTCAACAGACCTCCCCAATCCTGCTCGTGGTTGTCGAAGCCGGCGGAAACGGCGATCATATCTGCATCGGTTTGCGCAAGCTTCGCTTCCACGCTCTTTAAATATTCGTTGCGATTTGCTGCTGTGGGATTCAGAATCGTTATGTATTCCTTGCTCCCCAGAATATTTACATTGCCGTCGCCGTAGTGCAGATCGAAATCAAGAATAAAAGCTTTTTTTATCTTCCCTTCCCGATGCAGCTTTAGCAAAGCGATGGACATATTGTTGAAATAGCAAAAACCCCAGGCGCTTCCCGCCGAGGCGTGATGCCCCGGAGGACGGATAACGGCGAAGCACGGCTCGGTAAGGGCCGTTTCGGCGGCCAGAATAGCTCCTCCGGCGGCCAGGGCGGCGATATCGTAAACGCCTTCGCGCTCCACATCCCGTATATGATGAGGAGTGTGTACTTTGAGGATATCTTCTTCGGTAGCGGCAACCGGTTCAATAAATTTTACTTTGCCGCGCAGGGCGATTTCTATAGCTTCGATTCTTCCGGGGGCGGATGCGGGATCGGACGCATAAACCTGTTTGTATTCGTCAGAATAAACAACCTTCATACAATCCTCCTTTCAAATAGGCTAAAGGGAAATAGACTGAAGACTGAAGGATAAAAATTGATCATTTTCAGCCTTTAGCCTTCAGTCCTCAGTCTTCAGTCTTCAGCCTGTCTTTAAAAACCCGATTTCCCTTAAGGCGGCAAGAGAATTTTTGGCCACGGTCATTTTATATAAATCTTCAGGTTTAAACCAACCGGCTTCTTCAGCATCATCGCCGCCTTTCGGCTCCCCTGATACGTACTCCCCGATATAATCGACGACAACGAAGTGATATTTGACTTGCCCCGCATCATCGCGTTCCAGATAGTCAAAAACATAGGCACAAACACCGACTTTTATCGTTACGCCCGTCTCCTCGAAAATTTCCCGGGCGACGCATTCCTGCAGCGTTTCGCCCAGCTGCAATGTTCCGCCGGGAATAGCCCACTGGCCGCGATTGGGCGCCACTCCGCGCTTCACAAGCAATACCCGGCCTTCATGGATCGTAATTCCCCCGACGCCAATGCGCGGAACCAGGGGATAAATTTTATTGAGCTCCTGCTCCATTTACCCCTGACCTTTATTTATCCGGAAGGAAAACCGGCTTTCAATCCAGGGGTCTCGTTCTTCATTGAATACTTTTTCGATGAATTTTACCCACTTATTTTTTCCAATCAATAATACGGCCGAGGAACGGGTGCCGTAGCCGGGACTCTTGACAAAAATCGACGATAAAAGCTTTTCCCATTCTTTACTGATGCCGGTGGACGGGAGCTTATTGTCCGGTGCAAGTTTACGATCAGCCAGAAGATCGAAGAGCGCCGCTTCCAAATCGGCGCCTTTTTTATCCATCGCCGCCGCCAATACCTTTTTGCCCCTGGTCACTTTCTGCCAAGGGGTGTCCAAAAGACGATTGCTCAAACCGTAAACCCCGGCCTTGAGCTTCTGCAAATCTCCGCGATTGGAGTAGACAAACAGATCTTCGTTGTCTCCGCAAAGCAAATTGAAGCCATTGTATTTGCCGGCCCGCCTGGAAATTTTCTTTATATAATCTGCAGCGTTTTGCGAATCAAACAAATAATTTTTGATCAAATTGCCCCGTGTGGGCGCCCCGTTTTTATAGGCGGAGGGATCACGGTAATTAGTTATGGCGGCGAATTTACCCTCCCTCGTTATCCCCAGCCAGGTGCCGCCTTCCTCCAAATCGCGGCCGGCAAGGATGTGCGGCGCTTCTTCCCAGAATTCGACAGGCGCTGAAGGACGATCGTAGAATTCGTCTCTATTAGCGGCCAGAACAAATGGATACGCCGGATGCATCTTATAGGCAAAGAGAATTAAGCACATGTTAAACCTCTGTTTGGTTCTTTACTACATTTCTTTCACAGCAGATAGAGGGACAGGGAAAGCTACACTACAGCTTTAAGTTTTTGCATAATTTTCGTCATAGTTTCCCCGGCGGAGTGATCGATGATAACATCGGCCAGGTCATCCTGCTCGGTTTGACCAATATTTATTATAACAAGTTTGGCGCGGCCACGCTTTGCATAAACCGGCATGTATGCCGCCGGATACACAACCAGCGAAGAACCGATGACGATAAACAAGTCACATTCCTGCGCTTCCCGTGTTGCATCCATCAATGTTTTTTGGGGCAGAGCCTCGCCAAAAAAAATAACATCCGGTTTTAATATGCCGCCGCAATTTTCACAGTCCGGAACGTAATCTTCAGATTTAATTTCCTCTATCAGTGAATCCACCGGATACCTTTTTCCACACTCAAGGCAAACCATCCATTCCATATTGCCGTGCAATTCATAGACAAAATCCGGATCATTGCCCGCTTTCTGATGCAGGTTGTCGATATTCTGGGTGATCACCGAACTCAGTTTTCCCATCTTCTCCAACTCGGCGATGGCCAGATGCGCTGCGTTCGGCTGGGCGTTGGCCAGCAAACCGCCTTCCAGGAGAATCTTCCACATCTTGCGGCGCGTTTCACCGGATCGCAAATATTTATCAATTGTAAAATCATCAGGATCAAATCTTGTCCAGAGGCCGCCCGGACTCCGGAAATCAGGAATCCCCGATTCCGTACTCACACCGGCGCCGGTAAATATGACAACCTTCCGAGCAGCGGCGATCATTTGCGCTACTTTCTTTATTTTATCTTCCATGATAATGTTTCCTTTTAATTCCATTCCCAAATCAAGATGATACCGCGGCAGCTAGGAGGAGGCGACGAGGCGTATTATACATACATTGAGGAAGCCGACGACGCCAACAAAGGTAGCGCTTGATTTGGAAATGGAATAATATTTGTCGCTTAAAATACACTATGTCCTTTTAAAATCAAACCAAAAAAATAAAGACTTTACGTCATTTATGATGTTGCGAAACCGGTGGCCAATCCCAACTTCTTCTTCAACAAAGATCAATAATTTGTAGCCTGATACCGTTGAACCAGCAGAGGAAGAACTATATTAATTGTATTTAAAGCAGGGATGCTGTATATTGCCTTTAATACGTTACAATAATTTAATGATATTGGTTATATTATATTACATAGCAAAGCTAAATCAAGTCAGAGAATAAAACATGTTCAATAGAAACATAAAGAAATTACTCATAGAATGGAAAAACAAGCAGGAAAGAAAGCCTCTCGTTATTAGAGGTGCGCGTCAGGTCGGCAAGACCTCTGCCGTTCATCGGTTGGGGAAGGAAAAGTTTGACACCTATATTTACATCAACATTGAAATTGAAGATAATGCCGCACTATTTACCCGTATTCTGCCAGTTTCGGAACTGCTTCAGCTAATCCAACTGAAATTCAATACGAAGATTACACCCGGCTCTACCCTCATTTTCATTGATGAGGTGCAAAATTCCGGCATTGCCATGAATCAGCTGCGCTACTTTCATGAGGAAATGCCCGATCTTCATGTGGTTGCGGCAGGGTCTCTCTTGGAAGTAAAGATGAAATCTGAAGGTTTTTCCTTTCCTGTTGGACGAGTGGAATATTGCTATCTTCATCCCGTGACATTTGATGAATTTCTGGGCGCATTGGGGGAAACAGAGGCGCTGAACTATATTTCTTCGGTTAATCGTGATTCCGTTATCCCTGAAGCGATACACACCATGTTGATGAAAAAGTTTCATGAATACCTGCTGGTCGGCGGCATGCCGGAGGCAGTAGCGCGATATGCGGAGAGTCGGACATTCATCGATGTTGATCCTGTCTATGAATCAATTCTTACCGGTTTACGGGATGATGTTTCCAAGTATGCCAGCGCCGCCAGGACAAAATACATCCAACATATTATCGAACATGCTGCAAAATATGTCGGACTTCAGATCAAATACGAAAAGTTTGGGGAGTCGAACTTTCGCAGCAGGGAGATGAGTGAGGCATTTGATGTGATGGAAAAGGCGATGCTCATCAGCCGGGTGTTTGCCTCGGCCTCAAAACAGATGCCCCTCATGAGTAATCTTAAAAAATCCCCCAAGCTCCTGCATCTCGATATCGGGCTTGTCAACTATCAGGCAGGTTTGAGGGCCGATATCGCCATGATGGACGACATTAACGCTGTCTATCACGGGCAGGTAGGCGAGCAGATCGTGGGGCAGACCTTGCTGGCAATGAATCCCCGCCGGAATGCGAATCTGCATTACTGGTATCGCGAACAAAAGGGAGCAACATCGGAAGTTGATTATCTTATAGTCATCAATGACCGGCTTGTGCCGGTCGAGGTCAAATCCGGCAAGGCAGGGACGCTGCGATCACTGCATAATTTTATGGATGAAAGCAGCAGCGATTTTGCTCTGCGGGTTTACTCAGGAAATATGAGGACTGAGCGGATTACAACTCAAAACAAGAAGAAATTTACGTTATTTTCCATACCTTTCTATCTACTGTTCAGAATCAACGAGATTTTATCGTAAAAAGCAACACATTGGAACACTTATGGTGCCAACATAAATACTTAAAGACGGCTCTTATCGCGGCGACGCAGTCGCCGGAAACAAAAAAGTCAGGCGCGACGGTTTTTCGTCGCTGAACTGACAGGTTGTGCTTTCTTTACTTTTAAAAAGGAAATTCATGTCTTGATCTCATGTCCATGCTTCTGACTATACCGTCGTACCCGGGGAATAGACGTGATGCATCAATACCTTCTTTAGACAATAGCCAAAGCAATTTGCCAGCTTCGCTTTTCGGCAGCGTAAAATGGAACATTACTGGAGCAATCTCTTTTAGGGTACTTTCTGGAACTTCCATTTCAATCAATTTATCCAGTGGATTTCGTAACGTTTTATCCCCTTTAACAATAGATTCAATGAAATCAAACGTAAAAAGCCCTCTCTGTGCATGGAGATTTGGATTTGAAGCCCCTGGTGCTCCAGCAATGTGAATAGGTAATTTTTTATTCTTTTCTAATGTTGAATAATTTGCCGCAATATTAAGGTTAACACGATGAAGCGCCCAAACCGAGAGATATTTCCCAGTTTCTTTTTCATTTTTTGAATATATAGCATCTTCCGCTGCAAAATAAGCGGCTATATATGAAGAGTATGACCAATCAAGCAGACGAGTGGGCAGGCCATGATGTCGCGCGATAGCCATAAGCGGAATTATATCGTTAATGGGCCAGTTCAAATTCAACTCTGGGAGATGATCACCAGCGATTGTGACTGCGCGAACATTACTCCAATATTGATAGATATTTTCCCTCCATTCCGAGGAATCGTTAGGTATCGGCAATCCGTTCCGATCGGCAATGTTGATAAAGTCACACAAAATTTCGAGTTCGGCCATGACTTGGCATTCAACAAGTTCGATGTTTCTGCAAACATGCGGTGATGACCGGGACAGCCTTAATAATTTTCCTTTCTCAGATATTCTAAGGGCAGATGGGAGAAGTTGATAATTATTGTCATCACCGTGCCCTCGATAAATCCAATCGTAATCGGCAGGTATTCGTTCAAAAAATGGACCTCTCGGAGAAATTGCATTTATAAATTCGATTGCCGTCGAAAATTGGATATGGCTTATGACATCATTTTTTTTCATGATTTTTACCACTAAGGACGAAGACCCCGCGTAATATGGCTGCACAAGTTATTCTATAGTTTCTGGATATCTCCGCGGCAATCACGAACTCGCGGTACGTCTATTAACAATTATCAGTTTGAATTCTGGCATACTGTTGCATTCTGTTCATTGCGGATTCTTTGCCCAACACGGCAAACACCCGGTCGAGTTCCGGGCCGTGGACACGGCCGGTGAGGGCGGCGCGAAGGGGCATAAATAATCCCTTGCCTTTAGCGTCGGTTTTTTCTTTAACGAATTTCAGGGCTGCGGGATATATTTCCGCAGCTTGTGCCGTATTCGTCCGCAGGTACTCGACGAAGGTCCGCACCACCTGGCGGGCACTTTCTTTATCCAGCACCTGTTTTGCTTCCTCCGAGAGAGTATATTTATCGTCGAAGAAGATATCGATGTGCTTGCCAACCTCGGCCAGTGTGATCAAATCATTTTTAATTAAATCCACGGCCGCATGGAACCGCACCGGATCGAGGGTGTCAATTTTATAACCTGCTTCTTCCAAAAAAGGCTTCAAGCTTTCAATTAATTTTCCTGTGGGGCAACTGCGAATATAAATGGCGTTGAGCCAGTGCAGTTTATCTTCGTCGAATATGGCACCGCTTTTGGAGGCGCGTTCCAGCGCAAAACCGGCGATCATCTCCTCGCGGGACAGTACTTCCCGCCCTTCGGTAAAAGAGCTTCCCAAAAGACCCAGATAATTTGTCAGTGCTTCCGGCAATATTCCCTGTCTGCGGAATTCACCGACAGAAACCGAACCGTGGCGTTTGCTCAGCTTGGCGCGGTCTTTGCCCAGAATCAGGCAATGGTGGGCAAATGTCGGCGGTGTAAAGCCGAATGCTTTGTAGAGCATGATCTGCAGGGCAGTGTTGGACAGATGATCTTCGCCGCGGATAACGTGGCTGATTCCCATTAAATGATCGTCAATGACCACGGCAAAATTATAAGCGGGCATGCCGTTGGAACGGACGATGATAAAATCGCCGATAGCCGAGCCTTCAAATTTCATTGCCCCGCGAATTAAATCGTTAAATTGAATCGTCACATCAGGGACTTTAAAACGAAAGGACGGTTTCCTGCCCTCATTTTCCTTTTGCTTTCTCTGCTCCGGCGTAAGATTACGGCATTTCCCCATATAGCGGGGCATGCGCTTGCTTAAGATCAATGTCTGACGCTCTTCATCAAGCTCTTCTTCCGTACAATAGCAGGGATAAACCAGATCAGCAGCCACAAGCTTCTGCAGATGGCCGGCATAGATATCGAGCCGTTCACTTTGTTTGTATGGACCGTAAGCGCCGTCTTTTTGCGGACCTTCGTCCCAATCAATGCCCAGCCAGGTCAAATCGTCGAGGAGATTTACTTGATAAGAAAGGGCGCTGCGCGATTCATCGGTATCTTCGATGCGCAGAATAAAATCGCCGCCGTGATGGCGGGCAAACATCCAGTTGAACAGGGCGGTGCGCGCGTTACCAACATGCAGTTCTCCTGTGGGAGACGGTGCAAATCTCACTCTGGGCTTATCAGCCATTATTTTTTCCTTTCTCTTATGGTCAGTGTGGCGACGGCAAATACTGCTATCCCCTCATTCCTCCCCACAAACCCCATGCCTTCGTTTGTTTTTGCTTTAAGATTCACGTCGCCGGCAGGCATATTTAATACTTTAGATATATTAGCGGTGATCTCACCGGCAAATGGGGCGAGCTTCGGTTTCTCCATGATGACGGAAATATCAATATTGGCGGCAAAAAATCCTTTGGCCGCAATAATGTCCCTCACCCGCGCCAGGAGGATCATGCTGGAAATGTCTTTATAGGCCTGATCTGTATCGGGAAAGTGCCGTCCGATGTCCCCCGCGCCCGCCGCACCCAAAAGAGCATCACAAACGGCGTGCAGCAAAGCGTCGGCATCGGAATGCCCCTGCAGCCCTTTCTCGCAGGGAATTGCCACGCCACCCAAAATAAGTTTTCTTCCCGCGGCAAAACGATGGCTGTCATAGCCAAAACCGGTGCGAACTTGCATTTCTCCTCCCGCCCTGTTCTTCAGCAGGGCTTCCGCAACAACCAGGTCTTCCGGGGTTGTAATCTTGAT
>Ga0208462_1002372_pt1 | contig 10210 bp, 14 predicted proteins | sample AD_SCU001_MetaG_FD_184452 | JGI IMG/M metagenome (GOLD analysis project Ga0208462, IMG submission 184452) | Active sludge microbial communities of municipal wastewater-treating anaerobic digesters from China - AD_SCU001_MetaG (SPAdes) (version 2) | ecosystem: Engineered > Bioreactor > Anaerobic...
ACTCACCCCATATAATGAAAATCAGGCGCCCGTAGCTCAGCTGGATAGAGTCGCAGACTTCGAATCTGTTGGTCGCAGGTTCAAATCCTGCCGGGCGTACCAGAAAAAAGGAAATATTGATCTTTTTAAATATTTTGACAGGGAAGATTTGAAAGCGACGAATAGAGTAACGTCACCGGTAATCTTTTTTTCAGCAGTTCTTCAAGGGCCCTTAGCTCAGCTGGTAGAGCAACTGACTCTTAATCAGTAGGTTGTCGGTTCGATCCCGACAGGGCTCACCAAAAAATAAGCCGTTTCGTGTAGTTAGCGAGACGGCTTTTTCTTTTTCTGATTTTAAATTAATTATGTAGCCTGTATGTAGCCAAGAAATTAAAGAGACATCGGAATATTAATTTTTAAAAAGTATTAATTTGAAAAAATGACTTATTTATTTTACTTTAATTAACAATAATTTTTACTGGTATCCATTTATCATCAAGTTTGACCAGTTCTATATAAAATCTATTTCTTAACATCGCACCAAAGCTGTTCTGTGCATCTACATAACCAGCAACTTTCCAAAGATTTTTCTGAGGATTTTTTTTATCCCCTTTGATATGCTCAACTTCAAAGTCCAAGGTATTTTGAAATTCAGCCGTTTTAGGTGCTTTAAGTGATTTCTCTACATATATTTTTGCCCACGTCCTAGCATCTAATTCCTCGCTTCTTTCTTGTTTTGCTGCAATTTCCTCAGGAGTGGGGGGAGGTGGGGCTGGCCCGAAGATTCCATGAGTAATTAGAAATAAAATAAGAGCAAGAATCAGACTGCCACCTATTGAAATTAAAGCGTTTTGCTTTTTTATAAATAAAAAGGTGGATATAGCTATCCAAAAGATAAGAAAAATAATAAACCAAGTCATAGAACCATCCTTTCATGAACTGCAAGTTATTTTCCATGCTTTCTACTTTTAAGAATTAAAAAGTCTTTAAATAATTAAAATTAATCCATAAAAAAACCATGTAGTTGGCCAAGGTTAATATAAAATGCAAAAAATAATGCAAAATGCTTTATATTATAGTTTTTAAAAAGAATATCCTTTAATATCATTTGATTAATATTTGTAAATAAGCAATTTCTCTATCTAGTAATTCTCCATTGCCTATATCTATTGTGGACATAAAAAAGGCGGATCGAAACCCGCCTTTAAATAACCGTTTCCTCGGCCTTGGTATATCGCTATTTATTCCCTGCTTAACAATACGGTTCAACTATTTCTTCCACTACTTTTAATTTATGTTCCGCTTCCATAATAAGCGTTAAAAGTCCGTCTTGATCCATCGTTTCAAGTCCATCGGGCATTTCGGCTGTATTGTAAAGTAAATGCAGGAAACCTCGAATAAAGGACAATCCAAGAGTTAATTCCAAACTCCTATCTTCTTTTTTCTTTGCTATGACTGCTGCATTCTTCATACTGTTCTCTCCTTTTGATTTTTTGTATGGCTAGCAATACAACAACATAACAATACAAGTCAAGAAGATATTGACTGCTACATAACTACATGGTAAAAAAAATTATGGAAAAAAACCGAAGCCCCTACAACACCACAATAGAAACTGAGCTTATGAAGAAACTGAAATTTCTATCAATCGAATTAAACAAGCGTCAAAATGACTTACTGGAAGAAGCCATCGAAGACCTGTTAAAAAAATATGAACAAAACAAAAACCCCAAAAAGTAATTGCATCTACCGATTAAAAAAAATATCCCTACCTAATAATTTTTGTGATAATCTCTGTTTCGTCGGTAAACTTACTGAAGGAACGCACTTTCCACATTTTCCGGCGATATATAGAGCTAACTTTCTTGATAATCCGATTTCACGTCTTAGGTATCGCGCTAATTCTCGCTGGCTCATTCCGGTATCTTCAAATTCACTCAGATAATAGTTAATGTCTATCTTTTCATCATCGTTAAAATCATTGTTATCAATCATGCTTTACCTCATTAAATTCAGGAATAGTCAGACATGAGCTATTAAACCCATGTCTGACTTCTTTGCGTTTGTGCTTTGTCGGAGATAACGCGGCCAAACGCCTACCGGGGTTTTTGAGAATGGATTATCTCGCGCACTCTAATGGAACAACCGGCGAATCACAGCTTTTTTCACGGTCGAATTAGTCCCGCCATGCAAAGCCAAGCATTTTTTTTTACGCCGTGGCAATTTTCAGGAGCTTTATTGCTTGATGGTTAATTATGCCGCCAAATACACGCTTACTTACATAAAACTTGACCCAGCCCTTCTTTGTATAAGGATCGCGAAGCAACCTACGGCCAGCCCTATGATCACCAATCATGTAAGCGCGCTGCCAATTTGCATACGCTATGGGATAACTATCGGCTCCAATATCCGGCATATTATCGTCGTATTCAACTGGACTGCCTAAAAGAGTATCCGGCGCGCCTTCTGTAAGTCCTTCCTTCCATATATAGTTCCCATTACCGTCTTTGAAGTTGCCTATAACCTCTGCTGTGGTATCATTCATAAGCCAGATACCATTTTGCCGATAGGTAGGCTTTAATGAACGTTTAAGAGCTTTAAGTTTATCCGCGTTATTTAAAAGAGAAGCATGTCCGCCTGCAATATAACCAACTTTGCCCCACACCCAGTTTGCATTTGCAATAGTGTCATATGTTAAAATGCCGCGTGGCTGTTTCTTACCGGTACCGCTAATAAATGCCGTGCCTTCCATCGTGGTTTCTACGTCCAGCAATTCATCAAGAAGCCAGCTCTGTACATCAAAAGCAGCATCATCAAGCAAAGCCTGAGTAACTTCCGGTAGTGCGTACCATTCGCTCCAAGGCGGTGAAAACTGCTTAAGTTCAGGCGTGTCCGTATCTGTCCGTTCATCTCTTTCACCTACCCAGCCACCCGTTGCGCCACCTGCGGAAAGTAACCGCTTATAATCACCATAAAGCCCACCGCGAACAAGGGCAATTCGACGCATTGCCACGGTATCCACGGCCAGTTTATCCATTTCCCGGTCAATCTGTTTGGGTATCATAAATCCGCCGTCTGGATCACTTTCCGTAGAAAGTTCGGCCTTTACTTCAAGCCCTCTTAATCCTTCAGGATCGGTGCCTTTACGCGCCCAAGCAAGGAACTTTTCACCGTGCTCTCTTGCTGCCGAAGAAGAAACACCAGTGCCCCGCGACGATCCGCCACCCTGAAATTCCCCACGCGCAATTCCCGTTTCAATGGCGTCAATTCGGTTGTCGTATCTGCTCTTAAAATCATCAAACTCCGTGCCCATGTCTTTTATCGTTTTGATTAAATCACCATAACTTCCGCCAACTTCTTTCAATAATGCAGCAACTTCTGCTTGTGTGTATGACATAGTAATTACTCCTAGATATTTTATTTTTTTAATCTGTTCTTTGACGTCTCACTCTCGTGATAACGTCGGTCTCTCGACTTTAATCAATCTCTCGATTGAAGTTTATTCGCGGCTCTCGCCGTAATTCGCCTCAATTCTCATCGAGGGGTGCTTCCGGTCTCCCGGCTAATCATTAAACTCTCTCTCAAACTCCCCGACTGCCCACGGCATGCCGCGCTTACCCGCCCGTTTCCAACCAGCCATGATTTCCTCCCTAGCGTCAGCCCATGCGGCCCTGAGGTCATCTGGCCTGTTACTGAGGAGGAAAATATCTGCATCCTCATCGGTCTGGGTGCCATAAGTTCCCGTTTCCCAAAAAACACGCCATGCGGGGGACAGGGTTTTTGGCTTCATGCGTCTTGTTCGCCGTTTTCTATTTGCTGGCATTATCAAATTCCTTTGCCGCCCACGGCAACTTTTTGCCGTCGAATCCGGCCATAAGGCTATCTTTGTGGGCTTCCCACAATGCTCGCAGTTCATCGCGGGCCGCTGGGCTTGTAAGGATAAACGGACGAGTCCAACTTTCACCGTAATCCTTCCAGCTGCCTTTTTCCGGTGTGCATTCACCAGTCAAAAGCAAATGTTCCTCTCCCATCGTCAATGACAGATTTTTCTTTTTACGCATTCGTCGTGTGCGATTTGAAGGCATGATTTTATTTTCCTCCAGGTCTGCCAGGACGATCACGTAGTGGCTCTAGATCAAGATTTAGGTGCTTTAATCCGGCTAGAAAAGCCGCCCGACTGTCGCGTTCTACTGGAAGTAGCGGGTGCGGTTTAGTTTGTCCGAATTTATCTTTTACGGTCATTCCGTCTTTATCGATTGTTGCCCTAGCTGATTGCGCTCGGTCGTAGGCTTCCAGTGCTACTCTTAGAATCCGCAAACCGGCTATGTCTGAAATTTCATACTCCCGAACTATATTTTTGAAGTTTTTTTTAGATTCTTTACTTAGATGTTTGGGTATTGATATGTTATTCATCGTAAAACCTCAATTTTTCAAAGGAAATTCTTAATTCCGCGCGCGCGTTTGGAACCATGCGGTTGTCAAACATTTTGGCATGAAGATTACATAGGCCGGGGGTCGCAATCCGTCACGCAAATCTTATTGGCAAAATAACACGCTAATACTCGAAATTATTAATATTTTTATTGGATTGGTTCTATGGATGGTGCTGAAAAAGCCGATTTTTACCTTGAAACTGTGTAATTATAGCACTTTTTTATTGTTTTAACAACTAAAATGACTGCATGTTTTCATTGTTTCGATTGATTTGTGCCAGTGCATCTGAATCACTCAAATTACCATCAATAGTGAGGATAGCAAAACGTTCTTGTTCTTGCTCTGATAACTGCTGTAATTGGATAGGAAAAGGTATTACATTATCAATAGGGTTTGACTGTAAGCATTCAGGTATGGATTGATTATCAGCATATGCAATGCCCGCTTCGATCCACACACGTATATTTAAACCTTGTTGGTAAGCATCTGAAGGGTCTTTACCGACAGGGACAGGCCAATGTATTGCGTTTTTATATTCTTTCAGCCAATATTGATAGAAGTTCTGTCTACCAGCTTCATCTGTATCAAGAGATACAAAAATTGTAGAATCTTTTAATATTTGTTGCGTTTCTTTGTCTGGCCTAATTACCGCACTACCTAATCCTATGACACTTACAAGATCACCTGCTTCTTGATGAAGTAGTAGCGCATCTAATTCTGATTCAACAACCATAACAACATGCGCGACATTCGTCGCTGCCCGGCAAGGAAAGGCTAAAGGTATTGTTGCTGATCCAGCTAAAAGATGATAATTCTTGCCATCCTTAACAGTTTTATTCCTTATCCTGATTCTGATTAGCTGACCTTCAGAATTGCAAACAGGTATGTATAAACCAGATGGAACAAGTAAATTTTTGTGCCGTTCATCTGTTATAGGTAATCCCCACTCCTTCCGAAGATTATATTCTGAATAACCCATCCAGCCTAATCCCATTCTAATGGCCGTTTCCCTCGTCAAACCTCGACCATGAAGAAATTGCCAAGGTGTAGTATGGATACCAGTATCATTTTTAAATCCGTCATAATCCAAGCTATCAACATCATCGGTAATAGCGAGTAAGTTTTCTTGCGCTTGGAACATAAGTTCCGCTGCTCTTTTACTCCAATTACCTGATGGAATAGCCTCTGAATTTTTTCTCTGCCTAGGCGATTGAGGCTTTGCCGAAATCGGGGTTTTTCCTACAATTCGTCTTGCCTCACGATAAGATATTTTTCTGTATCGCTGTAGGTAGTCAATTGCATCTCCCTTGATATTGCATCGACGACACCAAAACCGTTCTTTTTTATCCGTCAACACATGAAAACGATCCGTGCCGCCACACCACGGACAGGCGGTAGCCCATTCACCGCCGTGCGTTGCGGAAACTTTAATTAAGCCGAATCCATCCGATTGCATTAATTCTCTTATATCCATTAATTCCTAACTCCTTGTTTATATTCAAGATAACCATTAATAACCATAAAGTTCTTATTAATGGTTATAGATAACTATCTGTATTTGTTATTAATAACCATTACAACCATTACAACCATTAATATAATTATATATAAATAAGGCTTTTAGTATTTGTAGGGATTCTACAGAAAAGTTGAAAAATGCCGTTTTTTTGGTTTTGATGGTTATTGTTAATAATATCAATATATTACCACAACCATGAGCCTTATTTTGATGGTTATTGATGGTTATGTATAATAAATTCAATAAGTTGTGATAGTTATGGAGTATCATATTTATTCATTCCAATTAATTCTGATTTTTACGGCTGATTCTAAAGCTGTTCTGCAATCATTTAATGACGGAAAACGATAATAGCGTTCACCATTACCTTTTTGCTTACGTTCTATTCCGGGGCATAATTCACGTATTTGTTTTCCGAACATTTTATCTTGAGTTAAAAAACGATCCCCAGCGACTTTACTGAATGTAGTGAAAAGTTCGTAAAAATCCGCAGTGGGATATTCCAGTGGCCAATAATTTTGTTTGCCGAAAGAACCATTCCGCAAACATTCAAACCAAAACTTTTTTGGCGACGGCCAACTATGTAGAATTTGATTGAGTAAAGCTTCTCGTCTAGGGAAATTACGGAAGTCAAAATCTGTTATGTTTAAATGAAGTAATGAGTATAGCATTGCCTCTCTTCCTCCGTTATCCATCTGAGTTTGGATTTCTCCAAAGTATTTTGAATTTTTTATTTTCGTATCGCTTACATCAATACAGAAAAATCGTCTTTCCTCGGTATCGGCTGGCACTACCCAGGAATTATTTGACGCAAAGATGAAGTTTGTATGATTTTTTATTAGAAATGCTTGTTTATGTTTCGCTTCTACATGAAAATGACTTTCGGTAATCATCCCCTTCAAGGGGCCTTCACCCTGCTTATCACCTGCCCAAAACGATTCATCAACAAACATTAAAAGACAATCTTTAAGATGATCGTTAAACCGTCCAGTAAGTAAATGCGGGCTAATGATATGCTTATAATGTTGACCGAATATTTTTCCGAAATTATTGACAAGCATTCCTTTTCCAGTTCCTTGCTTACCTTTCAGTACCAATACTACACCCGGCCTATCACCACCCGGAAATTGAACAATACGTGCCATCCATGCCATTAGGTATTGGAAGAGCTCAGTATCTTTGCTGCAAATATTTTTGAAAATATGATCTTCCATTTTTGACCAATTGCCTTTTTGGGGAGTCACAGCAAATCCACGCCAGAGATTATAATAACTAGGGTCTGTTTTTTGTTCAGGATCAAAAACAAGTCCCGAAAATTCGCGCCTATCTCGATGGTCTAGCCAGTAATCGGCAATGGTAATTTCTTGCTTTTGTTCTCTAACAACGATGGTAGTTTTTTGATTCTGGTACCAAGCTTTAAAGTCTGGCAGCGTTGAAAAATCAACATCGGGCAAGTCATTAGCAGGATTTATAACTTCATTCAAAATAAGACATTTTCCATTTAGCATAATTACTGCGTGTTTTTCATTAAGCTTGTTAATTATCTCTTTATGTTGAGTATCGTTGCCAACATCCGAAACGCCTTCCTGAAGGTATTGTTTTTTTTCATTTTCTATGGTCTGCATGACTTTAGATATAATGGATGAAGTGTCGGCAGCGTTTATTGTCATTTCTCCTTTCCTCAACTTTAATTATTTTTAATAAACTCAATTTTCCATCCCCAAAACTCGAAGAACTTCAACCTTCGGCCACAATAGCCGACCGTTGGCTAATTTTTTAGGCCTTATTCCCATGTAATGCCCGCAAACACACAATCCCCTTCGAATCGTTTGTGCATCGACTCGAAAAAATGCCGCCATTTCTTTTGTATTTATTTTTTCTTCTTGTTTCATAATTGAACCTCCAACTTTTTTTGTTGGCATCAATTATAATAATATGAATTTAATAATACAAGATAAATATGTAATGATATTAATTATTTATGACATAGAAGGGGGTTCAATGTCAACTTTAAGGAATGGGTTTTTGATGTTTGTTCTTATTGTACGTGCTTCTCCGCCGATTTTTTTTACAATCAATTCAGCAACCCGACTGTTACTTAAGTTACTATTTTCCTGCCAGATTTTATCAGCTTCGGCCTGCCATATTTCATAGTTTGATTTTGCTTTCTCCTTCCTTACAATAGTAGATTTTATTCCTCCTTCTCTACCGCCACCGATGTTTTTACGAATATGCACAACACCATTTTGAACGATATCGCGAACTTCCCCAGCACTAAAAACTAATGCTGAAAATTGTAATGTCCGCATAAATGCACACCAAAAATTATAATCTTTAATTCTTTTTCTTAAATCATCAATCTGTACTTTTGTTGATTGATAACGAAAATAACCATTTTTTTTAAACAATTTCTCTGCTTCATTGATAAAATAATCTGCAAATGTCTCATCTGCGTTTGCTGCAAATTTTTCTTCATTGTCGAATAGATCAAGTTCATCGTCTATTCGTTGATCCATATTAGTTAAATCTCCAAAGAGGATCATTTTGTCCGTAGGATTACAATTGAAAAATTCTAAAGGTTTTTTTTTCATTCTTTAATTTCTAACCCCTTCAATCCGAATCATATATTCTTCTTCGCCCGAAACAATCCGTGTCAGAAAGCGTTCCCACTTAAGCAGTGTCGCGTGTTTTTCCTTCAAGTAATCATGCCGGTCATAATGTTGTGCTTGAACACCAGATATTCCATGACTTAATAGTTGCGCTCGAATATCCCGACTAATACCTAATCCTGCAAGCATAGTTTCACACGTCCGCCGTATGTCCCTAAGGTCAAAAGGTTCACCACCCATTGTTGCGGCAATCTCTGTAACTCGTGGCCCCGGCATTGAATCATGTATTGGTGTTTTATTTGTCTTTGAAGGGAAAAGTAAAGTTGTTTCCTTTGATTCCGCTCTTTTTATAAGTTCTGATACAATTGATGACGCAATCGGCCCTAGTGGAAGAAAATGTTCTCGTGGTTCTCTCCTCTTACCTTTAGAATCGAATAAACGAAGTATTTTATTATCTGCATTCCAGTCATTAATTTCGGCCCTTAATAATTGCGCCATGCGTTGACCACCGGAAAACAAGGCTAGCTTCAACGCCATATCAATTACGTCTTCATCTAATGCAAATATATATTTTTTTAGTTCCTCTCTATTTAATGTTCTATTACCAGCTTTAACGGCAATTGTGGGGATAACATCGACAGGATTATTGACGATATTAAACTTAATAAATGTGCTAGGTAAATCTGTGTCAAATGGTGCTCTACGTCCGCAATTATAAGCTGCACTAATTGTTGATCGTAATATTCCGGCTGTTCGTTCTTTTCCTGCTTCACGAACTTGTCGGATTAAAGCGGCTATATCATGTGCTGTAATAGTAATTGCCGATTTTTTAGCAAGAATAGGGTCTACTTCCAAAATATGAACTTTTATCGCGGATCGTGCTGCCGCTGCTGATTTGGTTTTACCTCGTGCTTCAAGATAATCTGTGTAAGCATTAAGAAGGGCAATGAATGTATATTTCTGACTTGCTTCAGTAGCGGCTTTTTTTGCTGCTTTCTCTGCTTTCTTTGCCTGTTCTTGCTCTCGCGGGTCAATTCCTATATCAATCAATCTTTGCAGCCGCCGAGCTTCTTTCCTAGCATTGTCAATTGTCCATATATCAACTTTACCAATTGTCCAACGAATAGTTGATCTGTTTAATTTTCCCTCAAATATGAAAGCTTTTGCACCTGATGCTGTAACTCTGATTGCAAGACGTGGGACATCTTTATCCCACAAAAAAGCCTGTGTTTTTTCGGGTGGGCAGCTGAAAGCTTTGATTCGTTCAATCGTTAAATTTTTGCGCTCCATATGAACTCCCGTTCTGTTATCAGTATGTCATTGGCTACATGGCTACATGAGTTTTTCACTTACTTATTTTGGTCAGCATGTCATTTTTCATCAACTGATTTTTGCCAGTGTTTCCTATGTAGCCACCATGTAGCCAAAATAATACAATATGCTTCAATGGAAGTCAATATAAAAAATGCTGTTATTTGATGTAATTATAGAATATATAAAGAAAATACAATTGTTTTAAATTGAAGCAAATATAGACATTTTCTGACTCTTAATCAGTAGGTTGTCGGTTCGATCCCGACAGGGCTCACCAAATATCAAGGACTTACGAGTTTCGTAAGTCCTTTTTTATTGACGCCCGTTGACGCCCAATTGTCAGGAACAAGCTAAC
>Ga0208462_1002375_pt1 | contig 10185 bp, 8 predicted proteins | sample AD_SCU001_MetaG_FD_184452 | JGI IMG/M metagenome (GOLD analysis project Ga0208462, IMG submission 184452) | Active sludge microbial communities of municipal wastewater-treating anaerobic digesters from China - AD_SCU001_MetaG (SPAdes) (version 2) | ecosystem: Engineered > Bioreactor > Anaerobic >...
GGTTTTCCTTGGGTCTTCGTTTGCTTATTTACCGGCGATGATGGCTATCGTCGGTCATGACAAACCGCTTGGATCAAGCGCCTGGCAACAAGCGATGGGCGGCCTGGTCATCGCCATTTTTCTGACAGGCCTCGTTTATATTCTTTTTGCCATCATCGTCAAACTAATTGGCGTTGAAAAGGTCAGAAGGATATTCCCGCCACGCGTAGTCGGACCGGTTATCATCGTACTCGGCATGCTTTTGGTGCCAAGCATATTATGGAATAACATCGTCGCCAACTACGCGCTTTCAAGCAATGGTTCACTCGCTTGGAAAGAGTGGACAACGGCCATCATTACTTTACTGAGCATTATCTTGATTAGCGCGTTTTCAAAGCCAAAATCGTTTTTTAAGGCCGCGCCAATATTGCTTGGTTTCATGATTGGTTACCTCTACGCGCTTATTATCGGACTAGTCGATTTTTCAGCGATTCAAAATAGCGACATCGTCGTGTTCCAATCGCTGGGGTCCTTACTCGGATTTTATAAGTACCTGCACTTTGATTGGGGTGCGATCGTCATGATGGTTCCATTGGCATTTGTAACATTGATGGAACATATCGGCGACATCAGTGCTAACTCCACCGTTTGCAAAAAGGATTTCTTCGTCGATCCCGGCATCGATAAGACGCTTGGAGGCGATGGCTTAGCCATCATGGCCGCGGCCACGTTGGGCGGACCACCACAAACTACTTACGGAGAGAATACCGCTGTTTTAGTTATTACCGAAAACTATGAACCAAAGAACATTTTCATCGCAGCGCTATTAGCGATCTTTTTTGGGATCTTCTCACTATTCGGCGCCGTTATCGCCACGATTCCGGGCGCGGTCATCGGTGGGGCGTCTATCGTCTTATTCGGCATGATTAGTGCCTCGGGATTACGAATGTTGATTGAACACAAAGCCGATATAGGACGCACCAAAGACTTAATTGTCGTATCGGTTACACTTGCGGTTGGCCTTGGCCTTGGGGCGCTTAGCGTCGCTAGTGACATCATCGGCGCTGTTACCAATTACACGGTTGATGCTAGCTTCTTGAAGGTGATGATTGGCACGGTTCAAATATCACCATTAGCGCTAGCTACACTCGTAGCCATCATCCTTAATATCGTGATTCCGGAACCAAAAAACGAAACTATTTAACGTTTATACCTTTCACAACAAACAAACTCACAGAAATTTTTGTTAATAGTGCTAACGCTCGATTACTCCAATTCTTAGCATCAAACACAATTTCATAATACTTTGTATTATGATATAATTATTTCAACTCATAAACGATTGGATTGATGGCAAGCATGGTTAAAGTATTTGTTTATGGAACGCTCAAACATGGCTATGGAAACCATCGGGTGATGGAACGGGCGCAAGGCCGATTTATCGGCCGTGATAAGATACGCAATTTTGCCTGCATCAATACCTCGAGTTTCCCATATGCAATAAGGCGCGATGGAGCAACAATCATCGGGGAAGTATATGAATTGGATGCGGACAATCTATATCATCTTGATATGCTAGAAGGATATCCCCATCATTACCAGCGCCAATTAGTGGCCACCAAATATGGCAAGGCATGGATTTATTACAGTCCCAAAGATCTTCAAGATCTGGTTGATCGATATGGGCTTGTCGAGGAATGGATTTGAAACATTCCTCAATACCACAATGCATCGAGATGTTATGCTTAACATAGAAATATCGAGGGATTGATTATGAAGAAAATCAAAGTAAAGGTCCAAAATAAAACGACACTGGTTTTAGAAGAACCGGGCGCGATTGGTGACACCATCGATTTAAGCGAACTCGTCACGATTGACCAAAACCCGATTATTGAAGCCATCAAACGAGGAACCGATGATGTCTACGCCCGTTATTTTAGCGAGCAGAAGCGTTCCATCGATATCCAACATAGCGCTGAACTATTAAGAACAAAGCAAGAAGTCATTAATCAAGCAAAAGCCGAATCCGACAATCTCAAAGAGCAACTAGGCTTAATTATCCAAAAACAAAGAGAAGAATTAGCCGCCATCAAAGCAACACAACAAGAGAAGATAGAAACCGAGAAACAGCGTATTCATAATCAAAAGCAACAAGAGCTCTTTGACAAGCAACAACGAATCGCCACACTTGAACACAAGATTGTTTCGCTTGAAGAGAAAATGCAACTGGAAATCGAAAACGAGCGGAAGACACAACTCCTGTTGCTCAACAAGAAAGAGAGCGAACTGCACAGCCAGATTGAAAGACTTAAAACCGAGAATGAACAACTGACGCGCGAACGGAATACGCGCAATGTTAAAAAGATTGGCGAGAATCTTGAGAAGTGGTGCCTTGAAAAATATTTGGAAATCAATGCCTTTGCATTCAACACCAGCACGTTTGAGAAAGATAACGAAGCCATCAAAGACGAAGCTGATGGCAAAGGAACCAAAGGTGATTATATTTTCAAGGTTTTCACCGACGCCAACCATGAATTGCTCCTGACAAGCGCCATGTGCGAGATGAAGTCAGAGGCGCTTGAATCCGATAACAAAAAGCGCAATAGCGACCACTATGCCAAACTTGATCGTGACCGCAATAAAAAAGGCCTTGAATACGCAATTTTAATTAGCGAACTTGAATACAATCAAGAATCCGACGCCCCATTATTCCGCGTGCCTGGCTACGAAAAGATGTATGTCGTACGACCAGCGTACTTCATCACGTTATTAGGCATCATCGAATCGATCGGCATGAAATACGCTGATTTGTTGAAGGCAAGGCAATTGGAAAAGATTTCTTTCAAAGAATCAGAACAAATCCTCGCCGATTTCGAAGCGTTTAAAGAAAATATTATTAGTAACTCACTCCGACATATTGCTACGCAACTTGATGACATTAAGAAGCGGGCGCAATCGATTATAAGCGATGGCAATGCCATCCTTGGGGCAGTCAATCTAATCGTCGACACCCATCTCGAAACTGTGAAAAATAAGATTAATGGATTTGCGATTAGATCAATTACAAAACGTATCGATAATATCGCTTAAGTCAATCCAACAAATCGAATTCCCGATTTATGATCGGGTTTTCTTTTGAATTGACAACAAATCAGATGTACGTTATTATGTACATATATCAATCGGAGGTGACATTCAATGACAAATACTAACATTACCAATGCGAGAGCCGAACTATTCAAGCTCGTAGCATCGTGTATTAAATACAATGACGTCATCAACATCAATACCAAAGAAGGAAACGTCATCATGATTAGCGAAGAAGATTATAATTCGTTGATTGAATCGCTTTATCTCGCCGGCATTCCTGGCATGTATGAAAGCATTGTCGAAGGAGCAAACACCAGTTTAGACGAGACGATTAAAATCAAATGGAAGTAGTTTTCACAAAACAAGCGCTCAAGGATTTCGAACGTATCAAGGAGCATAAATTGTTATATCATAAAGTCATTTCGTTATTAAATCTCATCGAACGCAATCCATTCGAAAAGCCACCTTCTTATGAAAAACTGATTGGCATCGCCAACACGTACTCGCGTCGCATCAATCTACAGCATCGACTCATTTATCAAATCTACGAGCAAGAACAGGTTATCAAGATTATTCGAATGTGGACTCATTATGAGTAACTGGTAAATGAATATGGCCACAGATAAACAATTCATCGAATATGCAGCCGAGCAATTGCGTGACAATGGGGTTGTAACCTATAAGAAAATGTTTGGCGAATACATGATTTACATTGATGCTAAACCGATATTTCTTGTCTGCGACAACGCCGTCTACATTAAAATGCACGAAGCACTTAAGCCTCTGCTTGGAAGCGGTGAAACTGGTTATCCCTATCCTGGATCAAAACTTTATTACCTCGTCGATATCGATGATAGTCGGGTACTTGAAGAAGTCGTGAAATTGGCTTTGCCATTAATCAGCGTCAAGAAACGTTAATGATTTTCGATTCGACAAGTCCGATTAAATATCGCAATAAAGTGATGGCTACCATCTGGTAGATTGATATAATAACTGTGAGTTGTGAACTTGCAGTCTAACAATATGGGGTGGGTTCAAAAATAAAAATGTAGAAGTACAGCATTACACATCCTATATAGCACACAGGAATTAGAGCCTTAGTAATAGGGCTCTTTTTCTATATATCGGCACCTATTAGAGCCCAAGTTTAGCCTGATAGGTACATTGATTTGGCATTCTCTCCACGCTGGATTTTCGATAATGAGGCGAGGCTGGGGATTGTGTGTACTAAAGAAGATGGCAGTGTGTAGAGGATGACAAATGTTGTAGAAGTGCAGTACTACATAGCCTGTATAGCACACAGAATTGAGAGCCTGTTAGTCGGGCTCTTTTTTCTATTTAGGCACCTATTAGAATGCAAGTTTATCCTCATGCACACATTGATTTTGCATTCTCTCCACGCTGGATACTGTCTTAATTGGCGAGGCTGGGGATTGTGTGTACTAAAGAAGATGACCAGCGTGGAAGAATGACACAATGACTATTCGATATCTCAAGTTTTATATACATAAAAGTGATTATAACAGAGATTAAGAGTGATTAAACCTTATCGAAAAGTGATTATTTTCTTATTTTAATCATTTGAAAGGAGGATTTATGAGAAACATGCGCACTCGTTCTAAGTGATCAACGACAGCAACAATACGCATTTAGTGGCGTTCAAACTCGCTAAAAATTCTTATTCGATCTGCGTCAATTCTCCTTTTTTCAGCGTTGGCGCGTATTAGTTGTACAGTGCGGGAGTTTCGCCGATGCGACGAGTACGACTGATGGTTTATATCAAGGCGGAGTTTATACTCTGGGAACTCAAGTTGCCAGCCGGACTTTTTCAACCTCCAATGTTCATTACTCAACCGGCGTTGGCGGAGGTGGTGGCGAACCTCGTTAATTGATCTGCCTTTGATTGAAGGAACGCTTTCGCAATCACAAAGGCGTTTTTATTTACGATTCGATTCTATGATTCGGATTGATTTGCCGATGCTTTCCGAACCGGGCCAACACGCCTTTGTCGAACAGAGCAATCAAAGGTGGCAAAAGAAAGATCGTCAGCACGATGGCAATCGCCATCCCTTGGGCCAGCGTCAATAAGACCGAAGAGATGACTGGATCGGTCGAGATGAAACTGACTGCGAGAGTGACCATAATCAAAACCAGAGATGAAGTCATGATCGTTGACATTGATCCTTGATAAGCTTTAAGAAGCGACTGGCGTATATTATCGGTTTGACGGGCGTTTCGATAGTAACTAGTAAACAAGATAGCATAATCAATTGCCGCTCCCATAAGAATGGCCTGCACGATAATGATTGCTAAAAAATAGAGTCCGCTGCCGGTTATTAACGAAATCGACATCGTTAGATAGATCGAAGTTTGAATGAATAACACCAATAACAACGGGATGAACAAAGATCTAAAAGCCAAGGCGACGACGATAAATATTACTAGAGCCGTTAAAATGGTGATTTTGTTCAAATCGGTCCGGAAGGTACTATTCATTTCCCGGGCCATGGCCAAGGTTCCGACCAGAGAATAATCAATGTCATGAAAATCGAGCAGACCAGCCACTTCATCAAGGTAAGCCAATGAGTCTTGATCGGCATGGGCAAAGGAAGTCGTCAAGACCATGCGACTATGATCAGAACCGATTAACGAAGCTTTGGCCGATTGAACGAGATGGTAGCTTTCCTGTAATTGTCCGATTGAACTTGAGTCCAAGAGAGAGCCATAGGTTTCATTCACAATAAAATCGGTCACTAAATAAGTGAGAAATTGGTCGATGGAAAGCGTCCAGCCGTCTTGATAACCTGCATTGCCAAAGTAAAGCAGATAAACCATGTCGAGGTAATTCGCCTCAAGATTGGTTGTCAGTGATGATAAGAATAACGCCATTTCTTCGCTGGAATAATTTACTTCATTTTGGGCCGAATCCATGAGGCCATAAAGCATTTGAAGTTGGTAAATTGATGCCTCGTCAAACATGGAAGCATACATGGGATCTTGGCTCAAAACCAGCGTGTAGGCGACGAAATCATATAATGACATCAAAGAATCGACTGGGAGCCCATGCTCAAGGTTGGCCATCGCCATGATATTGGAAACCGTAGCGACATCCATGCCAGTGAATGCAGCGATGGTTGAGGCATCATAAGGCGTGGAAATCGTCACCATGTCAGTATAGGTAATCATCATCGATAATAGGTCGATAATTTCGGGGGTAAAATTGGATGAGAAATATGGATTATCGGCCATGTCATTGACGATAAAATTGGCTAATTGATGCAAGGTCAGATTAGAGATTTCACCATCATGATAATCGTATAGCAATCCCTTAATCACCATTTCATCCATCGCCACCGCCAGCGTCAGTTCCTGTACATCCATTTGATGACCGATGCTCGTGGCGTAAGCGTCGAGAGATATCGTGTCTTCAAGAGCGAGCACTTCCTCGGCAAAAGAAGCCATCGCTCCTTCATCATCGTTATCATAGACGATGACGACTTGACTTTCACTCGGGAAAGTCGCCTCAATCAGCTTGTAATCTTTGGTGGCCGGAATCATGACGTAACTAATCGGCGTTTGATAGCTTAAATAGGTGGCTCCCGCCATTAAAACGATGAAAAGCCCGATGACGACATGGCGGGCTTTATAACCCAAGTCAGCGACTTTGCCCATTTTATAAGTTAAGGTTTTCTTCTTTGATTTATCGATTAACTTTTCAAAAAGCAGAATTAATGTCGGCAAGACCGTAAATGAGGTAATTAAACTAAACAAGATCCCTTTGGCCAAAACGAGGCCGATATCAAGCCCGAAGGTAAAACTCATGAACACGAGACAGAGGAGACTCATAATCGTGGTGAATGAGGAAGAAAAAATCGATTGTGCCCCTTTGCTTAAGGCCAGCTTCATCGCCGTCAGTGAATCGTTGTTGACTTTTTCCTGGCGGTAGCGATCCATTAACATGATGAAATAATCCATCGATAGGACTAATTGAAGCACCGCGGCAATGCTGAAAGTAATATTGGAAACGGAGGAAAAAATGATGTTGGTTCCCATGTTTAAAACCACAGCCAAGCCAATCGTGAACATAAACACAAATGGCTCCACCCAGGAGTGGCTTAATAGCAGCAAGCCAATGAACAATATAATGACTCCGATTAGAGCCATGATCACAATGTAGTTGCTCTGGGCTTCCACTACGTCGCCGGCATAATGGGTTTCATAGTCTTTTAAGACGATTTCGATTTGCTCATAGACTTCTTTGGCCAGTGGCGAATAAGCATCAGACGGAACGGTGACGTAGTAAAGGGTGTAATCGCCGGAGTTGTAAATGTCATTATCGAGTTCATATGTCACCGTCGTTCCATAACCAAGGTCGTTCAACAAGTCATAAACATCAGTTTTTTGGTCGTATTCTAGCCCCGTCACCATAATTTTGATGGTGCTTTTATCATCGTCGGCAAATTCATCTTCCATGATCGTCAAGCCGACATTCATGGCGGAATTATTCGGAAGATAAGCGGTCAAATCGTAATTAATATTGACTTTCGTAATTAGGTAACCACTAATGGCTGTCAGCATTAAGATAATGCCTAAAAACCAGTAGCGATACTTAACGAGTAGGTGAGCAAGTTTTTTCATAATGACATTCTCCAATGTAAGTATCGATTTGCAATACATAAAGAATTATAATAGACATATGTTGGAGAACAATCCGTTGGTGGCGGATGATTTATCTGGGTTTGGCTCGATGCGCAACATTGACTAAGCCGATGTTGAATTCATGAACAAACGCAACAAAGAATGTCGGAGGTAGACAGATGGCAAAAGAAGATCAACGGACGATGTTGACGAAGCGACTATTGAAAGACAGTTTGATAAAACTATTAAAAGAAAAGAACATTTACAAAATCACCGTCAGGGAACTTTGCGAAATTGCTGACATCAATCGATCGACTTTTTACCGTTATTATGAGAATCAATTTTCACTGCTTGGGGAAATGGAAGAAGAAATTCTCAACCATATCTATACCAATCTTGATTCAATGAAAGGGACGGGGCGTCAAGATAATCTCGATGTTTTGGTCGTCATCATGTCGATGCTAGAAGAAAATGTCGAATTTTCGCGTCTTCTAGTTAACAATAGCGTCGATCCGGAATTTCCCAAACGCTTGCTCAACTCGCCACAATTGAAAGATTATGTCGAAAACCAACTCAAAGGGACGCGCAGTCCGGCTGAAATCGAGTATTTATCGCTATTTTTAACATTTGGTTGTTTTAGGATGGTGCTGGCTTGGATTAACAAAAAACACCGGGAGCCAGTCAAGGATGTAGCTATGATGATGAATACTTTCATCGGAAGACTTGTAAGATAATCGGTTAGTTTTTATTCTTGTTTGATTAAGCGAGGTCGATATGTATCAATCAACGCAATCATTAATCAGCGTCAAGAAACGTTAATACTTGCTATTTATCGTCATTGCGAGTATCCTAATTATGGTTTTGATATCAATGTGATATTGAAATAAGTATTTAGCTCGTGCAAGAGTGGGTCGTGATCCACTCTTTGTCTTTTAAGGGGAGCGTTTATGAATCTGATTGACGACATCGAAAAGTTGCTGAAACCACCGCTAGAGCACATTGGGGCCTCGATTTACGAGATTAGCCTCAAGCTCGAGCAAGGCACCCATGTGCTACATGTTGCCTTAATGCGGGAAGTTGGGCCAATCGACCTCGACTATATCGTCAAGGCGACGGAACTAATCTCGCCGATCCTCGACGGTTCCAAACTCATCGATCATCGCTATGTGCTTGATGTCAGTAGCGCCGGCATTGAGAAACCGATACCCATCGAACACCTCGCCGATTATATTGGAGCCTACATAGCCGTCCACCTTCGGAAACCATTCCGCGGTGAAAATGTGCTTGAAACCTCGTTGACTAGCGTCGATAACGACAAGATTACCATCGAGGGATTCATCAAAGGTCGAAAATACAAAACAGAAATTTCGATAGCGGACATCGATAAAGTCCGTGAAGCCATAAAATTTTAGGAGCCACTTATGATTAACGCCAAAGAATTCGTCCTCGCGCTTGAGGAAATCGAACAACAAAAAGGCATTAGCAAACAATCAATTATCGACGCCCTTAAGGAAGCGATGGAAAAAGCTTACCGGAAACAGTTGGGAGCATCCGAAGATGCGCTCGTGCGCGTCGACATCGACGGTGACAAAGGCACGATCGCCATGTACCAACTCAAAAACGTCGTCGAAGACGTCGTTGATGATTTTTTAGAAATTAGCGTCGAAGACGTCAAGCGACTTGGTTTGTCGCTACAAGTTGGTGATGTGTATCAAATCGAGGCTTCGATTGAAGATTTAAGCAAACTGGCGGCTATCAACGTCAAAAACATATTGCGTCAAAAATTGGCAGAAGCCGAAAAGATGGCGCTATATGAAGTTTATAAAGACAAAATTGGTGAAATGATTATCGGCGTAGTCGAAAAAGTCGATGAACGTTCGGCCATTGTCAATATCGGTAAAACATCAGTCTTTTTGCCGGGTTCACACCGCATTCCTGGTGAAGTATTCAAGGTCGGCGATCGCATTAAGTTGTATGTCATCGACGTTGTATCGACACCCAAAGGCGCGCAAATCGCTGTCAGCCGTACCGATGCCGGATTCTTACGACGGCTGTTTGAAGAAGAAATTCATGAAATCTATGAAGGCACGGTTATCATCAAAAATATCGCCCGTGAAGCTGGCGAACGTAGCAAAGTCGCCGTCTATAGCCTCGATCCCAACGTCGATCCCGCCGGTGCTTGTATCGGTCCTAATGGTACGCGCATTCAAAAAATCGTCGGTCAACTCGGTTCTTCAAAAGAAAAAGAGAAAATCGATATCATCACCTACAATTCGATCCCCGGCATCTTCGTGATGGAGGCGCTTAAACCGGCGCAAGTCATCGGCGTCATCATGGATGAGGCCAAGCATGCTGCCGTGGCTGTTGTCGCCAACAACCAATCGTCACTAGCCATCGGAAAACGGGGCGTTAACGCTCGTTTGGCCGTCAAACTTACAGGTTGGGACATCGATATCAAAGAGCAAGACGAAGCGCTGT
>Ga0208462_1002381_pt1 | contig 10148 bp, 10 predicted proteins | sample AD_SCU001_MetaG_FD_184452 | JGI IMG/M metagenome (GOLD analysis project Ga0208462, IMG submission 184452) | Active sludge microbial communities of municipal wastewater-treating anaerobic digesters from China - AD_SCU001_MetaG (SPAdes) (version 2) | ecosystem: Engineered > Bioreactor > Anaerobic...
GGTTCTGCTCCTGGACGACAAGCCCCAGGACCCGGTTCTCCTCAACGACCGGTTCGGCCTCGATCGTCTCGAGGGCGAGCGCTCCCCTCTCCGTCCGGCGCTTCCTCATCCGTACCGCGGCCTCGTGCTGGAGGAGAACCTGATCCGCGAGCCCCGGCGTCTCCGCGACCGCTTCCGGAACGGGCCCGCTCCCCTCCAGCCAGGCGCCGACCTCCTCGTAGACGAGTTTTGCGTGGTTGGCGACGATCGCCCGGTAGACATCGCCGGGTACCACGCTCCCGTCCGAAAGAACGGTGTATTCGATGACGACCGCCATCCGGTCGCGGCCGGGCAGGAGCGAGGTGATGCCCGCCGAGAGGCGGTCGGGGAGCATCGGGAAGGTCACGACACCGGTGTAGACCGAGGTTCCGTTGTGAGCGGCGCGTCGGTCGGTCTCCGAGTCTTTCGGGACGTAGACGTCGACGTCGGCGATGGCGACCCTGACCAGGATCTCGTCGTCCGCTCCTTCTTCGCAGACCTCGATCTGGTCGAGATCCTGCGAGTCGTGGTTGTCGATCGATGACCAGAGGAGCGAGCGGAGGTCGCGGGGGTCATTGAGGGTCTCCGGGAAGACCTTTGCGTCCAGCCCCTCGACCTCGCGAAGGACGGACGGCGGGAAGGCCGGGACAAAACCGTACTGCTGCATCGCCGTCCACGCGATGCCCTTGAGGTTGACGGGCTGCTGATTCTGCATCTCTGAGAGATCGGTCTCGGGATATAAAAGGGATCGGAAACGTCCGGTGCTCTCGCAAGGGCGCCCCCCCTATCGTTAATACCACCGGGACGAACCTCTATCCGAACATGCGGATCGTCACACCCGGTTCCGTGCTCCGCACCTGGACGCCCGACGACGCCGGATCCCTGGTGCGGCACGCGAACAATCCCCGGATCGCGGCAGTGATGCGCGACGGGTTTCCGTCCCCCTATACGCCGGCGGACGCCTGCCGGTTCATCGAGACGGCCATGGATACAACGTCGCACCTCTACCTCGCGATCGATGTTCGCGGCGAGGCCGTGGGCGGCATCGGGATTCAGCCGTTGGCCGACATCAAACGCAGAACGGCCGAGATCGGCTACTGGCTCTCGGAGTCGTTCTGGGGCCGGGGCATCGTCACCGGCGCGGTACGTTCGCTCGTCCCGGTTGCCTTCGAGAGGTTCGAGATCGTGCGGCTCGAGGCGGGCGTCTTCTCAACCAACCCCACCTCGATGCGTGTCCTTGAGAAGTGCGGCTTTACCCGTGAGGCGGTTCACCGGATGGCTGTCACGAAGAACGGCGCCACCCTCGACGAGGTCGTCTACGTCCGCTTCGCCGGCGATGCCGGGCGATGAAGGGGGCGTCCTCGCCCCCGTATCACCGGATCTCGATCCGCTCACCCGTCACCATGTAATGCACCTTCTCCGCGATCTTGCACGCGTGATCCCCGCAGCGTTCGAGATACCGGCCGATCATGACGTAATTCGTGCACCTGGTGATGTTCTTTGGGTCCTCCATCATGTAGGTGAGGCACTCGCGAAATATGGAGTACCTGAGGGCATCGACGACCTCCTCCCGCTTCACGATGGTGTCTATCACGGAGAGATCCTCGTGCTCGAAGGCGACCAGCGCATCCGCAATCATCCCCTCGACGAGATTTCCCATGTGAGGGATGCTGACGAGGTTCCCTACGTGCGGGGCGTCGGCGAGATCGGGCACGACGATGGCGATGTCTTTTCCGTAGCGCCCGATGCGGTAGAGGTTCGTGATCACCTTCATCGAGGCTGCGATCGTGCGCAGATCTTTTGCCATTGGCTGGTAGAGGGCGATGAGCCTCAGGCATTTCTGCTCGATCGCGTGATCGTAGTCCGCGAGTTCCGCCTTGTCCCGTTCGATCGACCCGACGAGCGTCACGTCCTGTGTCTTCAATGCTTCCATCGACCGGTGCAGCATACCCTGCGCGAGGTTGCCCATCGCGAAGAGATCCCCTTTCAGGGGTGCAAGTTCCGCATGAAATTTTTCTACCATTGTATCTACCCGAACCGCCCGGTGATGTAGTTCTCCGTCAGTTCTTCCGCGGGTTCCTCGAAGATCCGCGGGGTTTCGTCGAACTCGATCAGTTTCCCCAGGTACATGAACCCGGTATAGTCGCTTGCCCGTGCCGCCTGCTGCATGTTGTGCGTGACGATGACGACGGTGTGCTCCCGGGCGATCTGGATGATGAGATCCTCGATCTTTGCCGTTGCGATGGGGTCGAGGGCGGAGCAGGGTTCGTCCATCAGGATCACCTCGGGTTCGACCGCGAGGCACCGTGCAATGCAGAGCCTCTGCTGCTGCCCGCCCGAGAGGGCGAGCGCGGGTTCGTGAAGCCGGTCGTTCACCTCGTCCCAGAGTGCAGCGCCTTTCAGGCTCTCCTCGACGATACGGTCGAGCACTTTCCTGTCGTTCACCCCGTGAATACGGGGGCCGTAAGCGACGTTCTCGTAGATGCTCTTTTGGAACGGGTTCGGCTTCTGAAAGACCATGCCGATCTTCTCGCGGATCGCGTATACGTCCGCACGCGGGTCGTGGATATCGTTCCCGTTGAAGAGGATCCCTCCGGCGATCCTTGACGAGTCGATGAGGTCGTTCATCCGGTTGAAGCACCGGAGCAGGGTCGATTTCCCGCATCCCGATGGCCCGATCAGCGCCGTGACCCTGTTCTTCGGAACCTGGAACGAGATATCGATGAGGGCATGCTTCTGCCCGTACCAGAGGTTGAGATCTGTTGTCTCAAGGATTGTGGATTCATTCATTCATCATCACACCTTTGCCGGACTGTACCGGCACCGAAGAAGGATCGCGGCGAGATAGATCGCGAGAACCAGCAGCAGGAGCACGAACGCGGTCCCGTAACTCTGTGTGGTCGCCCCCGGGATACTTGTCGTGAGGACGAAGAGGTGGTACGGGAGCGCCATCACCGGCTCCGTGAGCGACGACGGCAGGAACCTGCTGCTGAAGATCGCTGCAGTGAACATGATGGGGGCCGTCTCGCCTGCAGCACGCCCGATGGAGAGGATCGCGCCGGTGAGGATCCCGGGGAGCGCCGGGGGAAGAACCACCCGCGAGATTGTCTGCCATTTCGTCGCCCCGAGGGCGTAACTCCCTTCCCGGAGGGAGCCCGGGATCGACCGGAGCGACTCTTCGGTCGTCCGTATGATCGTGGGAAGAATCATCAGGCCAAGGGTGATCTGCCCGGCGATCAGCGATATCCCGAAGTTCAGGAAGATGACCAGGAAGACGAAACCGAACAGCCCGAAGACGATGGACGGCGTCCCGTTCAGCAGGTCCACCGCGGCACGGATGCTCCGCGTCAGCGGGGTCTCGGCCGTGTACTCGATGAGGTAGATGGCCGTCGCAATCCCGAGCGGAAGGGCGATGGCGAGCCCTCCTCCCACGAGGTAGAACGTCCCAACGATCGCGGGGAAGATCCCTCCTGCTCTCCCGAGGTCTCTTGGTGACCCGGTCAGGAACTCCCAGGATATTGCCCCGGCCCCGTTGACGACGATCCCGAAGAGGATCATCCCGAGGGCCGCGAGCACGATCACGACCGAGAGGGATATCAGGAAGAACGCGCATCGCTGCGACGTTCTCGGGGAGACAACCCCTCCGAACGGCGCCGATACGGCGTGGGCAATCCGTGAGGCCGCCGCTACGAACGCCCGGTGCGCCGTGGGCCGTGCCGTCCCCTGCGGCCCCTGTATCCGGCTGATGACGATCCTTGCCGCGCTGTTGATCGCGAGCGTGATGAAGAGCAGGACCACCGCAACGCCGAAGAGTGCGTGGTAATGCGTGCTTCCGAATGCGACTTCGCCCATCTCGATGCCCAGCGTCCCGGTCAGCGTCCGCACGGGAGAGAAGACGTCGGTTATCGGGTCAGGAATGACGGCGGCGTTCCCCGTGACCATGAGCACCGCCATCGTCTCGCCGATGGCCCGCCCCATCCCCAGGATGATCGCCGCGCTGATGCCGGGGAGAGCACCAGGAACCACGACGTTCTTGACCGTCTGCCAGTGGTTTGCTCCGAGGGCGAGGCTGCCTTCCCTGAACTCCCGGGGAACCGAACTGATGGCGTCCTCGGCGACGCTCGTGATCGTCGGTATGGCCATGACCGCGAGGAGGATCGAGCCTGCAAGCCAGCTGGAGCCCGACGGCTGGTCGAAGGCGATGCGTATCCAGTCGGTCAGGAGGATCAGGCCGAAGAACCCGTAGACGACGGAGGGTATGCCGGCCAGCAGTTCGATAGCGGGTTTTATAGCCGCTTTCGTTCTGGCGGCGGCGATCTCCGCGATGAAGACGGCGCTCCCGATGCTGAGCGGGACGGCGATGGCCATCGCGAGCGCCGTCACCAGGAGCGTGCCGACGATGAGCGGAAGTACGCCGTAGGCCGGATTCTGCCCGGCCGGATTCCAGTTCTGCCCGGCGAGGAAGTTCCACGCGCCGGTCTCGAGAACGATCTGGTAGCCGTCGCGGAGCAGGAAGACGATGATGAAGATGACTGCGGCGATCGCGACCAGCGCGGCAAAAAAAAGGAGTTTGCCGGCAATCAGGTCGGTGAGGTGCCTATTTGCCCCGGCAGAAGCACGATCTGCCCCGACTTCGGGCCGTTGGAGCCGCCCGAAACCCGGGAACGGAACCGGTGCCGCTTGCTCTTTCTTCATGGCTGCTCCGTGCGGTCAATAGCGGGGCGGGGTCACCCCTGCACCGGGATGTAGTCGAGGCTCGCCACGATCTCCTGCCCCTCAGCGCTCATGATGAACTCGAGGTACTGCCGTGCAAGGCCGTCCGGCTCCCCGTCCGTCAGCATAAAGAGCGGGCGGTTGATGGGGTACGTCCCGTCCGTGATGTTCTGAAGCGTGGGCTCGACGGCGGTTCCGTTGACGTCCAGCGCGAGCGCCTTCACCCCCTCGGTGTAACCGAGGCCGACGTAGCCGATCGCGCCGGGCGTCCGCGACACCTTCTGCTGGATCCCGCCGTTCGAGTTGAACTCCTCCTGGGTTCTGATGAAGTCTTCCTTATCCATGATGAACTCGGAGAAGAACTCCCGCGTCCCCGATGCGCTGTCTCTCCCGACGACGACGATCGGCTGATCGGGCCCACCCACCTGGTTCCAGTTCGTGTAGGTGCCGTTGTAGATGCCCCGCGCCTGTCCGGTCGTAAGGCGGTCGACGCTGTTTTCCGGGTTGACGACGAGAAGGATGGCGTCGCTGGCGATCTCGTGCCTGACGATGCCGGGGTAGCCTGCGGTCTCTGCGGGTTTGAGATCCCGCGATGCCATGCCAATATCTGCAGTGCCCTCACCGACGGCTTTGATCCCGACGCTCGAGCCTCCTCCGCTCACCATGATCGCGGCGGAGGCGTCGTTCGCCTCGAAGGCTTCCTTCGCTCTCTCGGCGATGGGCAGCACCGTCGTCGAGCCCGTTACCGTGATCTGCTGCGACGGGGACGTTGCGGAATCACCCTCACTGCCGAGACATCCTGCTATCATCAGAAGAGCCACGAGAGTGCCGGCGACGGCAACCGCGGCCATGTTTGACAGACTCTTTCCTGCCATGGTAGATTGTAGGAGAGGAGCGGGCATATGGATTTTCGACATTGAATATTTTCGAGGACCGGGAGACAATACAAGTATATACCTTATGGGGCAGGTCAATATATTTATCCCGCAGAATGATAATACGTATCGTATGGAGTTTCGGAAGGTTCAGAGGACAGGGGGGTCTTCGTACGTCATCTCGCTTCCTAAAGAGTGGGTTCAATCGATGGGTATCAAGAAGAACGAACCCCTCCCGATCAAGATCCAGGCCGACGGAAGCCTGCTCATCCTCCCCCGCCCCTCGGAAGAGAAGGAGCCGCGGACGAAGGAGTTTGATGCCGATACGATAGGGAACCCCACGTTCCTGTTCCGGTGTCTCGTGGGCTCGTACATCGCCGGCTACACTGCCGTCCGGATATCCTCCTCCACGAAACTGTCGCCTGCAACCCGTAAGGCCATCCGGGACTTCAGCTCGATGACCATCGGCCAGCAGATCGTCGAGGAGACCGACTCCTCCATCCTCGTCAAAGATATCCTGAACCCCTCGGAGATGCCGTTTGAAAACAGCGTGAAACGGATGTTCGTGATCATCGGGACGATGTTTACCGATGTGATGATCGCTCTCGAGACGAAGGATAGGGTTCTCGCAGAAGATGTCATCAACCGGGATGTCGAGGTGGATAAACTCCAGTGGCTGATCTCGCGCCAGTATCATCTCATGTTCAGGGATACAACTCTCCCGGAGAAACTCCATGTTTCCGTCGAAGAGGCTTCGAACTACTATGTCGTGAGCAGAAGCCTTGAGCGGATCGGCGATCACGGCGTCCGGATCGCTTCACATATCCCCATACTCATAGAGCATGACGTTATTCCGGAGGTCGTCGCCGATATGAAGGTAGCCACGAAAGACGCCATGGAGATTCTACATTCAAGCATGCGGGCTCTCTTTTCGTCAGATATTGGTGATGCCAATCGTACCATCGATATGGTTGCTGGCCTCGCAGGGATGACCGATGAGATCAGTGCCCTCGCGCACCGGGAAGAAGGCGAACTCGCCCAATCGATCGGTTATATCGCCGAGAGCATCCGGCGGGCGGGCGAATACTCGAGCGATATCGCCGAAGCAATCATCAACCAGCTCATCCGTGAGAACGACGGGTGAGCAGGGCTGGCTTCACCGCCCCTCTTTCTCCCACCAGACCGCCGCGGTCGGCCGCACCGTCGTCTCGACGTACCTCCCGGACTCGTCTGTCCGGAGCGCCCGGTCGAAATACTCCCTGACGGGCGAGAGATCCTCCATCCCGGGGTTGTGCATCGCCGTCCAGGTCCGGACGGCCTCTTCGGGAGAGTCGTAGACCGCGTCCCAGACGGCGTGGTAGATCCGGACGTTCGGGTAGATCCCGGCGTCGTGGAGGATGTTGACCGGGTAGATGTAGTCCGGGTAGCCCTTCCCCCCGGCCGCCTCCTCCCCGAAGACCGCCCTATAGAGCGCCATCTCGTTGGGGTTCCGCCACTCGCCAGCGTGCCAGAAGAGGTAGACCGCCCGGCGGGCCGCGGCGTCGAGTTTTTCGAGGGCGGCGGCGAGGTCGTAGAACCCGAGCGAGAACGCCGCGATGACGACATCGTGCGGCTCGATGTCCCTGCCGATCACCGTATCCTCCCACCGCATCGTGACCGTGGAATAGTTCGTGAGCCCCTCTGCCGCCATCCGCTCCCGGAGGACGGAGAGCATGCCCTCCGAGGGGTCGAGGGCCGTGACGTGGGCGGCCGTCCGGGCAATCGGCACGGCCAGCCTCCCCGTCCCGGCACCCATATCGAGCACGGTCTCGCCGGCCGCGATCTCCAGGACCGCGATTTCCTGTTCCGTCGCAGTCTTCTCGTCGCGGGTGATCCGCCGGTAGGCGGCGGCGCGTTTGTCCCAGTGTGCGGCGGGGTCGCGGTCTTTTCGGCACGCTCGGGCGAACCCGCGTAGAGCGCCTTCCAGAGCTCGTTCCAGTCGATGATCCGGTGCATGGTTCTTCCTCTCCCCCGGAATGTTATAAGCACTCGCTCGCCGGCAGCGGGGATGCGATTACGATGGCGGCCCTTCTCCGGCATCCCAGACGTCCCGTCCGCGATCGGTAACATCTCCCGGCAGGTCCACGAGTTCGGCGGGGTATGGAGCGAAGAACGACTGGTTCATCAGGTACGGCTCCCCGAACCGGATCACCCACGACCGGAGCAGGCCGCGGGGTTCGGCCAGCGTCGCGTGGCCGTCTCTGTAGCGGTCGATCAGCCTGATGCAATGCGCTCTCTCCTCGTCTGAGATGCGGTCGCTGAAGTATCCCAGGGTATGCAGGAGAACGTTGACGTTGCCGGTATATCTGGGGGCTCGTGCGAGCGCAATAGAGAGCATCCGGCGGTACTGCTCATACAGCGCTCCCGGCTCGACCGTTGCCCGGGCTGCGACAAGACGCCCCATCTCCCGCAGCATCTTCTGGCTCGAGGCGAGCAGGAGGAGTTTGTTGTTTGCATGGAACTGCACGAGGGCATGGGGATCCCGGGTTCCCTCGATGCCCCGGAACGCCGCCAGGGTAAAGACCGCGGAGAGGAAGTGGTCGCGGATCCGCTGATTGTTCAGGCGCAGTTCGTCTTCTACGGGGAGCTCGGGATACCGCTTCAGCACCTCGCGGGCGAAGAAGCCCGCGGACTTTGCTATCGCCGCGGACTTCTCCACCGACGGGTACACCCGCACGTTCCGGGTTCCGGATGTGGGCGAACCCCCTTTGAGGATAAACCCGTCGACGGGGGGGAGTGTATCGAGAAACCCGGTTGCAAAAGCGGACATCTCGTCGGTGACGTCCCGGCCGGTGGCCGGCTGCACGAGGTGATCGGAACCGCCCGTCCGGACGATCCTGACGGTCGCCCGCGGGATCCCGAGCCCGATCTCGACCTCCGGGCAGACCGGGATGCAGTCGGTGTACTCCCGCAGGCGTGCCACCGTGGGGGAGGGTATCTTCGAGCCGTCGTAGCGGCACGGGTCGAACTCGATGCAGCGGCTGACGACGAGGCGGGGGCGCGGGTATTCCCGGGTCATGGGGTTCACGATACGGCGGGATGCATATGAATCCTTCTGGTGGTGGGTGCGGGTATACCTGCTGGACTGTATCCGGAACCCTTATTCACCCGCCCAAAAGAGATCCGATCATGAAGGTGCTTGGAATCAGCGGGAGCCCGAGAGCAAGGGGGAACACCGCCCGCCTCCTCGCGGAGGTTCTCCGCGGGGTCTCCGATGTGGGCGGCGAGGCGAGCGGCGTCAGTCTCTCCGAATATACCATTGAAGGCTGCGTCGGTTGCGAGCGGTGCAGGCGTGATTTGACCTGCACCCGCTTCAACGACGGCATGACCTTACTGTATCCCCGTATCGTGGAAGCGGATGGCCTCGTTCTCGGCTCGCCCGTCTACCACTACAACGTCACCAGCCAGATGAAGGCCTTCATCGACCGGCTCTATGCCTTCTACGACTTCACCGACGAGCGTCCCCGGGGTTACTCCAGCCGTCTCGCGAGCAGACCACGCAAGGCCGTGGTCTTTGCGGTCGGCGAGCAGGCCGACCCCGCCGACCTCGGCGTTGCACTCGAAGCACTCTCCCTGCCGCTCCGGCCGCTCGGCTACGAGGTGGTTGCCGAACTCCCGGTCTTGAACTGCTTCGAGCCGGGGATCGTCGGGCAGCGAAAGGAGGTGCTCGAGCAGGCTTATCGGTGCGGCCGGGACCTGGCGGCGGCGCTCTCCGGGGCCTGAAAGCGGCAACCTGCATTTTCGGCAGGTTCATTCAGCGAGCTGCTCGACGATATCCACGAAGACACCTGCCGGGTCTTTGAGGATGAAGTGCTTCTGGCCCCATTCCTCTTCCGTGTAGTGATACACGATCGTTATGCCCTCGATCTTTTGTGCCTTTTCGTACTCCTCTTTTGCATCCTCTACGTCATAGGTGACGATGATGCCCTTTCCGTTGTACGCGTCATGGAGAAATGCGGGCTGGTTCGAGAGGTCCGGTCTCATGAACCCGAGTTCGATGCCGTTTGCATGTTTCAGCTGGATGTACCAGTCTGCCTCGAAGACGACATCGAAACTGAAGTGTCCGATGTAAAAGTCCCTGCACTCCTCGATCTTCGGCGTGATGATGACGGGGTACTGTACGGTTATGTCTATCGTCTGCATATCGCATCTCCTCCTGTCGGCAGGAGCCCTTCGAAGAAAAGGTTTGCCGTGGATCGCTTCCGGCGATATCGAGGCGGGAGCAGAACCGGGGATCGCTGGAGTAAAAAAGAGATGAACTCCGGGCGGCTCAGTTCTTGAAACTGTGGATCGGTGCAGGGATCCGCCCACCGCGGTTGATGAAGTCGGCGCAGCCGAACCTGTTCACCTGCTGGATCGGCGCATGCCCGAGGAGGCCGCCGAACTCGACGGTCTCGCCGACGCCCTTTCCAATCACCGGGATCAGCCGGACAGCGGTCGTCTTGTTGTTGATCATCCCGATTGCAGCCTCGTCCGCGATGATACCCGATATCGTGGACGCGG
>Ga0208462_1002382_pt1 | contig 10141 bp, 5 predicted proteins | sample AD_SCU001_MetaG_FD_184452 | JGI IMG/M metagenome (GOLD analysis project Ga0208462, IMG submission 184452) | Active sludge microbial communities of municipal wastewater-treating anaerobic digesters from China - AD_SCU001_MetaG (SPAdes) (version 2) | ecosystem: Engineered > Bioreactor > Anaerobic >...
AAGTGGTATCAGCTGACCATCAAGGAAGGAATCTATAATGATAAAGATCCTGTAGCCCGTCTGGATGCGGCAATATTGCAGGAGCATCTGCTGGCGCCGGTTCTGGGGATTAAAGACCCGCGCACCGACGACCGCATCAAATTCATCGGCGGCATCCGCGGCATGGACGAACTGGAGAAGCTCGTGGATAAAGACGGGTTCGCCGTCGCTTTTTCTCTTTATCCGACCACCATTGAACAGGTAATGAGCGTGGCCGATGCCGGCGCCGTTATGCCGCCGAAATCCACGTGGTTTGAACCGAAGCTGAGGAGCGGGATGTTTGTGCATAAACTGTCGTAGCAACAATCAATACTTGAAGCTCTTGGAAAAATTTCCAGCCTTGATTGCAATTGGATTCATAAGCAAACAATTTGTTCTGTTTTACTTTTTTATAGGCAAGAAATGAAGTTGGCTGAATCTGAAACAGTGGAACTGAAAAAGTCAACCAGTGAACTCAAGGCGGGGATAGTTTCATTGGTAGCTATGCTGAACAAGCATAAGCGAGGTGAGCTATGGTTTGGGATTAAAAATGACGGTACAGCTGTAAGCTATCACATTTCAGAAGCAACTTTACGGGAAGTTTCAAGATCAATCGGAGATCACATCGAACCTAAAGTCTATCCATCTATTGAAAAAGTCATGGTTGATGAAAAGCCTTGCATCAGAGTGATGGTGGAGGGAAAGGATGTTCCTTATTATGCCTATGGCAGAGCCTATATCAGGATGGGTGATGAAGACAGGCAGTTGAGCGCCAGGGGACTGGAAAATTTCATTCTGCAAAAAAACCGCAATCGTCTTCATTGGGATATGGAAATTTGTCCGCGAGCAATGCATGACGACATCAGTAGTACAAAACTGAAACGATTTCTGAAATCTTGCGGGCTCAAATACGATACAGTTATCAATGTCCTCGACAAACTTAACCTCTTGAAAAACAATAAACTGCTGAACGCCGCCGTTTTGTGCTTTGCTAAAAAACCTGAAAAATTCTTTGCCAATGCTAAACTACGTTGTGCCACGTTCGGAACAACCGATACAACGGTTACTCTGGATATGAAAGACATCACCGGTGACGTATTTACGCTCATCGAAAAGGCGGAAGAATATGTTTTGGAGCATATCAATATTGGTATGCGTGTAGAAGGCCTCTTGCGTGTTGATGTACCCGAGATTGACCGGGAGGCGTTTCGGGAAGCCATAATCAATGCTTTCTGTCATCGGGATTATCGTGAATATGATTCAGTCAATATTGCTATCTTTAAGGATCGTCTGGAGATTCGCAATCCTGGCCTGCTCTATGGCGGACTCACTGTTTCGGATATCCGCGAAAAAATGGTTTCTGTCCGGCGCAATGAACTACTGGCGGAACTCTTCCAGCGCAGCCATTTGATTGAGAAATGGGGGCGTGGAATCAAGTTGATCCTGGCACGGGAACCGGCAACAGAATTTGAAGAAGTAGGTGCAACCCTATTTGTGGCAAGATTCCGACGAAAGGGATTGGAAAAAGACATTACACCCAAAACGGTTATGATTTCGGAGAAAACTTCGGAGAAAACTTCGGAGAAAATCATGGGGATCATCAGAACCAACAAAACTGTAAGTGCAAGACAATTGGCAGAAATATTGGGATTAACGCAGCGCGCCATAGAGCACCAGATTGCCCTGCTCAGACAAAAGGGATTTCTCAAACGCATCGGTCCGGCGAAAGGCGGATATTGGGAAATTATCGGGGATTGATGTCGGATTAGCTTTGTCGTCTTACCACCAGACTTTCCTTGACATGCCGGATTACGTTTCTTATAGTTCATTCCGCTTAATGAATACCACCAGTGAACCGATGGTATCCATTGTCCCCTGTATGAAAAATAAAAGTACAAATATATTGAGGGCATAAATGCCGTACATATGTTCGCGACTGTAAAATTCTAAGCACAAGAAACCCGTATCTCAAAGTAGAACGGGTTTTTTATTCTCGGGTTAATTTATATAAGAAGGTTTTTCAGATGAGAAAAGATAAATACAAAACAAAAGATCAGCTTATTAGCGAACTGGAAATATTGCGTAAGCAAATTGACGAATTTGGAAAATCGGAAACCGAGCACAAGCAGACGGAAAATCAGTTGCAACGATCAGAATCTGAATTAGCGGTCATGAACAAGATTGCCCAGATGTTCCTCACTATTCCGGATGAAGAGATGTATGGAATGGTTTTGGATATCGTACGGGATGTTCTGGATAGCCCCTATGGAATCTTTGGTTATATCTCAGAGGAAGGTGATCTGGTGATTCCCAGTCTGACACATGAGATATGGCAGGAATGCAAGATGCAAGGAAAGACTATCGTATTTCCGCCTCACACTTGGGGCGACTCGCTGTGGGGACGCGCCATTAGCGACCGCCGGCCTTATTACAGCAATCGTAGCTTTAAGGTGCCGGAAGGCCATATTCCTGTAACCGGTTTTTTGACCGTACCACTAATTTTTCAGGGGAAGACGGTAGGACTGATCTCTGTTGCTAACCGTAAAGATGGATACTCAGACAAGCAGCAGCAATTGTTGGAAAACATCACAAATTTCATTTCTCCCATCCTCAATGCCCGTAGACAGAGGGACCAGCAAGAAAGAGAGCGAATGCTTACAGAAGAGGCGCTCCGAGAAAGTGAACGAAAACTCAGCGAAGCCCAGAAAATGGCTCAATTAGGTAACTGGACATGGGATGTGAAGACGGGGAATGTCGAGTGGTCGGAAGAAGTATTCAAAATATTTCAGCTCGATCCGAATTCATTTACCCCCCAAATCGATTCTATAATGGCTTTATCTCCGTGGCCCGAGGATCGCAAGCGTGATAAGGAATTGATACAGAGAGCAACGAAATCACCTGAAAGGGGGACATTTGAACATCGATTTCTTCGTCCGGATAAAAGCATCGGATATTTCATGTCAAGCTTCCAGGGTATATATGATGATAATGGTGATCTCGTTTCCATTGTTGGAACAGTACAGGATATTACCAGGCGCAAGAAGATGGAGACGGAACTGAGGGCCGCAAAAGATTATCTGGGGACAGTCTTTAATAATGTATATGATGCGATTCTGATTCATGACCTTGATGGAAGAGTCATAGACGTAAATGACAAAATGCTCGAAATGTACAGGATCAGTCGGGAAGAGGCTATTGGACTGAACGTTATCCGCGATTTATCGGTGACTGATGAGTCTATGGAAGTGTCTCGATTTAACTGGAATAAGATAATGTCCGGTGAAAACGCATTTTCAGAGTGGAAGGCCAAACGTCCAAAGGATGGCTCCGTATTTGATGTAGAAGTATTTCTGACAAGATTGGTGCTGTCCGATGGAGACTATATTCTCTCAAATGTTCGTGATATCACTAAACGCAAGCGGGCGGATGAAGAGAATGACAGAGTGAATATGTTTTTAGACTCAATTGTTGAGAATATCCCGAATATGATCTTCGTCAAAGATGCGAAGGAATTACGTTTCATCCGGTTCAACAGGGCGGGAGAGGATTTACTTGGTTATTCCTGTAACGAATTGTTGGGAAAGAACGATTACGATCTCTTCCCTAAAGAACAGGCCGACTTCTTCATAGAGAAAGACCGTGATGTCCTTCGCTCTGGCAGGATTTTGGATATCCCGGAAGAACCTCTACAGACTAAAAACAAAGGGATACGCTTCCTGCACACCAAGAAAGTGCCGATCTTAAACTTGAACGGAGAACCTGATTATCTCCTGGGAATTTCGGAGGATATCACAGAACGCAAGAATGCGGAGGCCGAAAAACAAAGGCTTGAAGAACAACTAGCCCGGGCGCAAAAAATGGAAGCGCTGGGCACGCTGGCGGGCGGAGTCGCGCATGACCTCAACAACGTTCTGGGAGCGCTGGTGGGATACTCTGAACTAATGAAAGAAGATCTACCGGAAGACAGCACCTCTGTAAAATATGCCGATAATATCCTCAAATCAAGCATGAGGGCAACCGCCATTATTCAGGATCTGTTAACGATGGCCAGAAGAGGCGTAGCCGTTTCGCAGGTGGTCAACCTGAATAAATTGATTACCGATCACCTGAAAACACCCGAATTCGAAAATTTGCAGACCAATCACCCGAATGTCCAGATTACAACTAAACTGGAAAATGATCTTTTCAATATCAAAGGTTCTCCCGTCCATCTGACCAAAACCATCATGAATCTTGTTTCCAATGCAGTCGAATCAATAACCGGCGAAGGAAAAGTGTCCATTAAAACGAAAAACCGCTATTTGGATCAACCCATCCAGGGTTATGATGCAATACAGGAAGGTGATTATACAGTGCTTACCGTCTCCGATACCGGCGGCGGTATATCTCCCAAAGATATCGATAAAATATTTGAACCCTTCTATACCAAGAAAGTCATGGGCAGAAGCGGAACCGGACTGGGGCTGGCCGTTGTCTGGGGAACCGTTAAAGATCATAACGGCTACATCGATGTCCAAAGCAGGGAAAAAAAGGGAAGCACATTCACCCTCTATTTCCCCGTCACCAGAGAAGAGCCGGCGCAGGCTGAAAAAGCTGTTTCCCAGCTCGCCTGCAAGGGGAATGGAGAATCCATCCTGGTTGTCGATGATGTCAAAGAACAAAGGCAGCTGGCCATGAGCATGTTGAAAAGGCTGGGATATCAGGTCAGGGCCGTCGCCGGCGGAGAAGCGGCGATTGAATACCTCAAAACCGAAAAAGCCGATCTTATTGTTCTGGACATGATTATGTCTCCCGGGATTGACGGTTTCGAAACCTATCGGAGAATAAGGAAGATCAATCCCCGGCAAAAGATAATAATTGTCAGCGGTTTTTCCGAAACTGATCGCGTCAGGGAAATGCAGGAAATGGGCGCCGGCGAGTTTGTTCGCAAACCCTATACGATGGAGAAGATAGGTCGAGCCATCAAAAAAGAACTGGATCGTAAACAGGCATAGATAACATTGATTCCGTTATCGTAAATTTCAATACTTGACGGCATCGTAAAAAAGCCGGATGCTGCGTTGTGCTTCATCCTTCGTCACTGCGGCATACGCTAAGTATGCCGCATTCCTCATGATTCGCACGCCTTGCCTGCGGCCTTTTTACGATGCCGTCTGTAAATGGCCACTTTTACGACTTTTTACGAGTCCATCATACTTGGTTGTCACACCCTCTACAGAGCCATGATTTCCTTGACAGGCGGGATGGCGTTTCTTATAGTTCATTCCGCTTAGTTATTCCAATTCTAAATCAAGCGCTATCTTTGTTGGCTTTGTCGTCGGCTTCCTCGACGTATATATAATACGCCTCGTTGCCTTCTCCTTGCCGCCTCGATATCATCATTGATTTAGAAATGGAATTAGTCCTTTAAGCCTTGCAGCAGATTTTCGCGTTAAAGAAAAATCAATTTATATCAGGAATGCAGATACTCGATGCCGCTAAGCTGGAACGAAATTAAATCACGCGCCCTCGCTTTTTCTAAGGAATGGGAACTGGAAAGCTCCGAAGATGCGGAAGCCAAAACCTTCTGGGATGGTTTTTTCAACGTTTTCGGCATCACCCGCAGGCGGGTGGCCGGCTTTGAAGAGCCGGTCAAAAAGCTGGGCGATAAGTTCGGCTATATCGATCTTTTCTGGAAGGGTGTCCTGATTGTCGAGCATAAGTCACGCGGCAAAAGCCTCGATAAAGCCTATCAGCAGGCTCTGGATTATTTTTCCGGAATGAAAGAGCGTGACCTGCCTAAGTATGTAATCGTATCTGATTTTGCCAACTTCCGGCTTTATGATCTGGAAGAAAATGAGCAGCATGAGTTTACTCTGAAAGATTTGCACAAGAATGTCCGTCTTTTCGGTTTTATTGCCGGATACCAGACCCACAAAATCCAGGAGCAGGACCCGGTCAATATTAAAGCTGCCGAGCAGATGGGAAAGCTGCACGACCAGATGAAAGAGGTCGGCTACGGCGGACATCCGCTGGAATTATATCTGGTGCGTTTATTGTTTTGTCTGTTTGCCGAAGATACCGGTATCTTCGAACGTCAGCAGTTTCAGGAATATATCGAGCAACGCACCGGTGAAGACGGCTCTGATCTTGTCCATCATATCAGCACCCTTTTTCAGGTTTTAAACACACCGCGTGAAAAGCGTCTGAAAAATCTCGATGAACAACTGGAAGCATTTCCTTACATCAACGGCAAGCTCTTTGAAGAAATGCTGCCGACGGCAAGTTTTGACGCGGCTATGCGGCAGGCGTTGCTGGATTGTTGCGCCTTGGACTGGAGCAGAATATCCCCGGCTATTTTCGGTTCGCTTTTTCAGTCCATCATGGACAAAAAAGCCCGGCGCAACCTTGGCGCGCACTACACCAGCGAACAAAATATTTTAAAACTGATCAAGCCGCTCTTTTTGGACGCTCTCTGGGAAGAGTTCGAGAAAATCAAACATAACAAGAACAAACTCTTTGAATTTCATAAAAAACTGCGGCGGCTGAACTTTCTCGATCCGGCCTGCGGCTGTGGCAATTTCCTTGTGATTGCTTATCGGGAATTACGCCTGCTGGAATTAGAGATACTGAAAGAGTCGCGAGCCAGTGAGCAGTCGCTGTTGGATGTGCATGCGTTGATCAATTTGAACGTCGATCAATTTTTCGGCATCGAAATTGAGGAGTTTCCCGCCCAGATTGCGCAGGTGGCCCTGTGGCTGATGGATCACCAGATGAATTTGCTGGTGTCCGAAGAGTTCGGCCTTTACTTCGCACGCATCCCCTTGCAGACCAGCAGCACGATTGTTTGCGGCAACGCGCTGAGGATTGACTGGGAAACGGTCATTCCCGCCCGGCACGTCAGTTACATTATGGGCAATCCGCCTTATGTGGGCGCAAAGTTTATGAATGATGAACAGCGCAGGGATACAGCTCTTATCTTCGGCAATATGAAAAACGCTGGCTTGCTTGACTACGTGGCTGCCTGGTATGTCAAAGCGGCACGGATGATAAAAGGCGAAAATATTCGCTGTGCTTTTGTTTCCACCAATTCCTTAACTCAGGGTGAGCAGGTCGGTGTTTTATGGAGCTGGATGCTGGAACAGAGTATGAAAATTTTTTTCGCCCATCGCACCTTTCAGTGGAACAACGAGGCGCGCGGCAAGGCGGCGGTGCATTGTGTAATTATCGGATTCTCTGCTTCTGAAATTTCCCCCAAATGGCTTTTCGAATATGAAAACATTAAAGGCCAGCCGCATAAAATAAAGGCGCAAAACATTAACCCCTATCTCGTTGATGCACCGAATGTTGTTCTTGTTAATCGTAGCAAACCCATTTGCGCGGTACCATCAATCGGCATTGGTAACAAGCCTATTGATGATGGTAATTATTTATTTACTACGGACGAAAAGGCCGACTTTTTGAAGAAAGAGCCGCAGGCTGAAAACTATTTTCGTCGTTGGTTGGGTGCACATGAATTTCTAAACGGTTATGAACGTTGGTGTCTATGGTTGGGTGAATGTTCACCGAATGAATTAAAAATGATGCCGGAAGCATTGAGAAGAATTGATGCAGTAAAAAAGTTTCGTTTGACCAGCAGAAGTGCACCCACACAAAAGCTTGCAAATACACCTACGCGGTTTCATGTAGAAAATATGCCGGATGGCGATTTTATGGTAATTCCTGAAGTGTCATCCGAGCGCAGAATATACATTCCCATTGGATTCTTGTCTTCAGAGATATTCGCAAGCAATAAACTGAGAATCTTAGCAAATACAAACTTATATCATTATGGTGTGTTGTGCTCTATCATGCACATGGCTTGGGTAAGATACACAACGGGTCGTTTGAAAAGCGACTATCAATACTCTGTTAATCTTGTTTACAACAATTTTCCCTGGCCGGAAAATCCCACGGAGAAGCAGAAACAAGCTATCGAATCCGCTGCACAGGGTGTGCTGGACGCCCGTGCCGAGTTTCCCGGCTCGTCGCTGGCCGATCTTTACGATCCGCTGACCATGCCGCCCGTACTGCTCAAAGCGCACCAGAAGCTCGATAAAGCGGTGGATGCCGCCTATGGCAAAACCAATTTCAAAACCGAAGCTGAACGCGTGGCGTTTTTGTTTGAACTTTATCAGAAATACACCAGCCTGTTTGTGCCGGAGAAAGCAAAACGGCGCAAGGTGTGACGCTCTCACAGAACAAGGGGTTGCAACCCCTTGTTCTAAAGTGAACTTAGATTATGAACGAAGAAACGCTTGATGAAATTTTGAATGGGCTGGTGCGGGTTTTCCAGAAGAAAAGGGGCTACCGTTTTTCGATAGATGCGCTTTTACTGGCCCATTTTGTGTCTTTGCACTCAAAAAGCAAAGTGATTGATCTGGGAACGGGCAGCGGTATTGTTCCCTTGATTCTGGCCCAGCGCTTTCCCCATACATCCTGGACGGGGCTGGAAATCCAAGCCAGAATGGCGGAGCTTGCCGGCAAAAACATTGAACTCAACGGTTTGCAGGAGCGTGTTGCCATTATTCATGGAGATGCCCGCAAAGTCAGGAGTGTTTTCCCCGCACATTCTTTTGATGCTGTAACCTGCAACCCGCCTTACCGGAAAATCAACTCCGGCCGAATTAATCCCAGCGAGGAAAAAGCAATTGCCCGCCACGAGATCGAGGGTTCTCTGAAGGATTTTTTACAGGCGGCGAAATATTTATTGAAGCCGGGGGGAAAGTTTTTTGCCATATATCCGGCGAAAAGACTGGTGGAGCTGGTATCTCTCTTTCGCGCCAATTCAATGGAGCCAAAACGGATGAAGCTGGTTTTTACCAACGAGGCATCCAATGCTGTTTTTGTTCTGGCCGAGGGCAGGCGGGGCTCCCGCGAGGAACTGAAAGTTGAGCCTTCCTTATTTATTTACGATCAGGATAAAAAATATACCCGGCAGATGAATGATATTTTCAGCGATCTGGCCGGCGCTGCATCCGGCGGCGACGGCTGATTTCTTTTTGCATGACTCTTTTCAGTATGACGGCTAGTTCGCTGTCGGCAAGAGACGCCGTGCATTCGGCGATCATCTTTCGGTCCCTTTCCTTTAAATAGGTTCTTTTGCTAACCGCAATTTCTTCTTCCGGCGCCGGTTTCTTTTTACTGATCTCATGGCCGATCGTAAAGCGGATTTCTTTAACGACCGTCTTGCCGGCCAGTTCGTTAAGCTTTTCGCGGATTTCTTCCTTCATGAAATGCAGCTGCTGCACCCAGACCGAGGAGGTCGTCTTGACAAAGAGTGTTTTGTTCCGCAAACTGTCAGGCTGTGTTTGCAGGGCAATTTTTTCGCCTACGGCCTGCGGCCAGAATTTAAAGATGGAATTTTCTTCCAGTTTGGCCGCCATGCCTCTTCTTTTGAAAGCGGCAAACAAAATTTCGCCAATTGGCTGCAGTCGGGATCGGTTGGTTCTTCGGCGCATGATTGGAAAAGGCTCAATTTAAGGTTAAAGCAATTTTTTGAACTCGGCAGAAAAAACATCATAGCTCTTTTGATCGAATAAAACGTGCCGAATGAGGGTGATGCCGGTGTTTTCTTTGGCGAATTCAATGCAGGTCTGCAGCGCCAAACGAGCCGCTTCGTTTACCGGATAGCCGTAGACGCCGGTGCTGATGGCCGGGAAGGAAATGCTTTGCAGTTTCTTTTTCAACGCCAGTTTCAGGCTTTCCCGATAAGCGCTTTGCAGCAGTTTGGCTTCATTTCTTGTTCCGCCGCGGTAGATGGGGCCGACGGTATGAATGACGTATTTGGCTTGCAGATTGCCGCCGGTTGTGATGACGGACTGTCCCGTAGGGCAGCCGCCGATTTTACGGCATTCCGCCATAATGGCCGGTCCCCCGGCGCTGTGAATGGCGCCGTCGACACCCGCGCCGCCGGCCAGACGTTCATTGGCGGCATTGACAATGGCGTCCGTTGTTTCCTCGGTGATATCCCCGCGCACCAGGACAATTTTGGTTTGATTTATTTTTGCTTCCATAAGTTCATCACCTCTGACGGCCTCGTAAAAAGGCCGGATGCTGCGTTGCTCTTCATCTTTCGTCACTGCGGCGTACGCCAAGTACGCCT
>Ga0208462_1002387_pt1 | contig 10122 bp, 9 predicted proteins | sample AD_SCU001_MetaG_FD_184452 | JGI IMG/M metagenome (GOLD analysis project Ga0208462, IMG submission 184452) | Active sludge microbial communities of municipal wastewater-treating anaerobic digesters from China - AD_SCU001_MetaG (SPAdes) (version 2) | ecosystem: Engineered > Bioreactor > Anaerobic >...
ACCGGTGAGGTGGAGACCGTCCACCCCGACCTTGTGGTTCTCTCCGTCGGTCTTGAGCCCGCCGGCGGTGCGGAGGAGATCGCCCGGATGCTCGGGATCCCGCGTGACGAGTCGGGGTTCTTCGGGGTTGCCGACCAGAAGCTCGGCCCCGTGCTGACGGTGAAGCCCGGGATCTATGTTGCGGGAACCGCCACCGCTCCAAGGGACATCCCCGACTCGGTCGCGATGGGCGGGGCGGCGGCGATGCGGGCCTACCTGGACGTGATCCGCGCGGGGTGAAGATGAAAGGAGAGACCACCTACACCATCGCCTGGGATGCAGAGAACAACTGCATCGTCTACATCGACCAGACCCTTCTCCCAGGGCGGTATGAGGTTGGCCGCTGCAGAACCGTCGACGAACTCGCCGACGCGATCCGGAGGCTCGCGATCCGCGGCGCCCCGGCGCTAGGGATCGCAGGGGCGATGGGTGTGGCGCTTGCAGCCGCCCGGAGCGGCGAGAGGGATCCTGTGCGGTTCCGCCAGGATCTCCACCGGGCAGCCGAGATTCTCCGGAGCACCCGGCCTACCGCGGTCAACCTGGGCCGGGGGATCGACCGCGTCCTCGGCGCGGCCGATGCGGCAGGGTCGGTCGGGGCGGCAAAGGAGGCCGCGGTCCGCGAGGCGGGCGCCGTTGCCGAGGAGGACGAGGTGACCTGCCGGAGGATCGGCGCGTTCGGAGCCGAACTCCTGCCGGAGAGGTGCACGGTGCTCACCCACTGCAACGCGGGGGCGCTTGCCTGCCGCTGCTGGGGGACGGCGCTCGGGGTCGTCCGGTCGGCGGTTGAGGCGGGAAAGGATGTGCGGGTGATCTCCTGCGAGACCCGGCCGCTGAACCAGGGTTCACGCCTGACCTGCTGGGAACTCGCACGGGACGGGATCGATGTGACCCTCATCACCGACTCGGCAGCGGCCTATCTTATGCGGAAAGGGGTGATCGACGCCGTCATCGTCGGTGCAGACAGGATCACGCGGGACGCGGTCTTCAACAAGATCGGGACGTACATGCACGCCGTCTCCGCCCGGCACCACGGTATCCCGTTCTATGTGGCGGCACCGGTCTCGACGTTCGATCCTGCGAGGAGCGAGGTGGATGTCGTTGTCGAGGAGCGGGACCGCGGCGAACTCGCCCGCTGCGGTGACCTGGTGCTCGCGCCCGATGGTGCGTCGGTCTTAAACTACGCCTTCGACGCCACTCCGCTCGACCTGGTCGATGCTATCGTCACGGAGGTCGGGGTGCTGCGGCCGCCCTATGGGGAGTCGTTCAGGCTGATAGAGGGGAAACGATGAGTCTCCTTGCAACCGGCGCCTGGGGGCAGGTGATGACCCTGATTGGAGAGGTGACGTTCTTCGTAATCCTGGGGATGCTGCTCTTCGCGGTGGCGCTCGCATTCATCACCGTTGCTTCGATCCGGAGGGGGAAGTTTTACCTGCCGCAGATCCTGATACCGGGCATGGTCGCCCTGGAAGGGCTTGTGAAGGCGTTCTGCAAACTTCTCGGGCTGGATGACAGGGATCTCATCACGTTCTTCATAACGCTTCGCAACAGTATGAACCAGAAGTCCTTCTCGGAGATCCCGGTGGAGGAGCGTGCGATCTTCCTGCCGCAGTGCCTGCGTTCGGCACAGTGTCCGGCGAACCTGACGCCGGAAGGCCTGAAGTGCCGGAACTGCGGCCGCTGCCAGGTGGGGGAGAACATTCTGTGGCTTGAAAAACTGGGCTACAGGGTATTCATTGTGCCGGGCTCGACGTTCATAAAGAGGATGGCCAGGAAGTATCGTCCGCGGGCGATCATCGGTGTTGGCTGTCTTGTGGAGGTGAAGGAGGGGATAGATATGGCCGACCGGATGGGGATCACCGCCATCGGTGTTGTGAACCTGAAAGACGGTTGTGTGGAGACTATCGCCAACTGGGCGGCGTTGAGGGATGCCGCCCTGCTCGGCCTCGAACCGGCGTCAGGGGGCGTGGACCTTCACGGCCCGGCCCAGTAACTGTTCGGTGCTGACTTTTCCATAGACGTAGATCGTCTCTTCGCTGGTTACGACCCCGGCCTTCACCCCGGGCCGCAGTATGACGTCTCCGCCGGCCTGGATAGAGTGGAGGCAGGCGTTGTCGCAGATGGTGGCTCTCTCGATCACCCGGAGCGGCCCTTTGATCCTGGCGTCGTGGCCGATGATGGCGCTCTCGGCCTCGACAAAACCGCCGACGGTGGATCCGGGGCCGAGTTCAAGCCGGCCGCTGACAACCATGTTCCCCCAGATATGCGTCCAGGGGGGAGTGATAAAGTTTCCTTCTATCTTCACGTTCCCGTCAAAGAAGGAGCCTTTAGGTGCTATGTACGTGTCCCCGTGCCGGTAAACCTTCATGAAGATCTCCCGGCTAACAACTCTCGTCCATAACCAGATAAAATTATCAGCGATTGCCAGAGCGGCAGGACGATAACCTGCCGGAAGGAGAGCACCGCCCTAGACCCAGGAAAGCCTCCGCCGCCGTGAGAGGGTGACGGAGAGGCTGTGGCGATTGCACACGGAAAGCCGTGTTACGGGGGGGAAACTGAATCCTGATGATGGATTCACGGGGACGGTTTTGATGCTTCTCCCGCGGCAGTGTGGGGCGATAGCCCCTGGATAGCCGTGTCCGGGGGACGGAAGCAGGATTTCGGTAGGGTGTTCGCGTTGACGGCAGAGGAGGCCCTCTCATGGCACTGTATCTATGGAGAATCGCCCCCGTGGGGGTGGGGCTGACAGGGCGGGGGAGGAGGAGACGGCTCACCCCCGCCCCTGTCTCGACGTGTCACTGAAAACCTCTCTCGCTGGAAACACCCCCGCCACCCGGCCGCTCCGCGGCCTCCTCCCGCCCCCTCCAGGGGGGCGGGCAGTGAGTGGCGATAGTCCGGATACCGTGTCGGGGGGCAGGAACGGGGTCTCGGTGAGGGTGTTCACACTGGCGGCAGAGAGGTTGTCTCCTCCCTGGCACTGTATCTATGGGGAATCGCCCCGTGGGGGAGGGGCTGACGGGGAGGGGGATGGAACATCCCCCGCCCCTGTCTCGACGTGTCACTGAAAACCTCTCTCGCTGGAAACACCCCCGCCACCCTCACGCTCAGATAACCGCGGCAATTGCAAACACGGCGAGCGCAGCAAACATCCCCGCCCGGAGTATGGATGTTGCCCGGGACGCACGGACACAGTCCGGCCGCGTGCAGCCAGCCCCTCTGGCGGCGCCGGCCAGGATGACTGTGTCCACAACCGCGATGCCGGCAAGGTAGAACCCGCCCCACCATCTGCCGAAGGGGAGGAGGCTTACCGCCACGGCACAACAGGCGCAGGCAAAGGCGAACACCCCCGTCCGCCGTATGCCTATGATCATGGGGAGGGTGCGTGCGCCGCCCGCCGCATCACCCTCGACGTCCTCTGCATCCTTCAGGACCTCCCGTGACAGGGTTGCAAGCAGCGTGATCGCTGCAAGCGAGAGGTTGCTGATGAGCCCGAAGACGCCTGCAAACGCCCCGCCGAAGAGGAAGACGCTGGCTGTCAGGTAGGCGACGGCGACGTTTCCGATGAGCGGGGTGCGTTTCAGCCGGGCGGCGTAGGCGACCAGGATGGCCGAGTTGATGAGGGCTATGGCAAGGCAGAGCGGTGTCGTCAGCGCGGCAAGCACGATCCCGGAGAGGAATAGAGCCAGGGCGTAGGTCTTTGCAGCGCCGGGGCTGATCTTCCCGGCCGGGAGAGGGCGGTCCGGCCGGTTGATCCGGTCGATATCGATATCGAATATGTCGTTTATGACGTTCCCGCCGGCAGTGATGAGCGCGACGATAACGGCGAGGAGGAGCGATGGCACCGTGAGCGTTCCCGTGGCGATGAGGTAGCCAAGGAGCGCGGTAAGCCCGGCAACAATGGCGTTGTGCGGCCGGGTAATCCTGAGAAAGGCTGAAACGCTCATTATCGAGGAGTCAGGTTCACCCCTGCGGGATAAATAACCCGGTTATTTGCAACGGTGCAGGAGGGGCCGTGCGCTCGCAGCGGGTATACGTGAGAGGCTTCTCGCACGTGATTTGTCATGGGGGAGAGGGTATCCTCTCTCCCGGCATATCCGGTCAAACGGTTTTACGTGAAACACCCCCCACCGCCAGGGCCCGGAAAGCCGGGCGGGCAAGTGTATGGCGATTGGCCCGGATACCGTGCATGGGGAGCAGGAACAGGATCTCGGTGAGGGTGTTCACGTTGACGGCAGAGAGAGGATCCCTCTCATGGCAGTGCGTCTATGGGATATCGCCAATCGGGGGAGGGGCCGACGGGGAGGGGGAAAGGAACTTTCCCCCGCCCCTGTCTCCTATGTCTCCGGTTGAACGGTATTCGTGAAACACCCCCACCGCCCGGCCGCTCCGCGGCCTCCTCCCGCCCCCTCCCGAGGGGGCGGGCAGTGAGTGGCGATAGCACCGGATACAGTGCACGGGGGGCAGGGAAGGGATTCCGGTGAGGGTGTTCACGTTGACGGCAGAGAGAGGATCTCTCCAATGGCACTGTATCTATAGGATATCGCCCCCGCGGGGGAGGGGCTGACGGGGAGGGGGCGGAACGCCCCTTCCCCTGTCTCCTGCGTCTCACTGCGACACTGTTTTAACCTCTGGAAACACCCCCACCGCCCGGCCGTTCCGCGCCTCCTCCCGCCCCCTCAAGGGGGCGGGCAGTGAGTGATGATAGCCCGGATACCGTGTCGGGGAGCAGGGAAGGGATTCCGGTGAGGGTGTTCACGTTGACGGCAGAGAGAGGATCTCTCCCATGGCACTGTATCGATGGGATATCGCCAATCGGGGGAGGGGCTGACGGGGAGGGGGGAAAGGAACTTTCCCCCGCCCCTGTTGCTTGCGTGTCACCGGGAACGGTTTTCGGGGATGGTGACACCGCCCCTGTTTCATCGTGTCACTGAAAACCTCTCTCGCCGGAGCACCCCCACCACCCGGCCGCTCCGCGGCCTCCTCCCGCCCCCTCCCGAGGGGGCGGGCAGTGAGTGGCGATAGCACCGGATACCGTGCATGGGGAGCAGGAACAGGATCTCGGTGAGGGCGATCACGTTGACGGCGGAGAGAGGATCTCTCCCATGGCACTGTATCGATGGGAGAATCGCCCCCGTGGGGGAGGGGCCGACGGGAAGGGGGGAGGCGGAGACGGCTCCCCCCGCCCCTGTCTTGACGTGTCACTGAAAACCTCTCTCGCTGGAAACACCCCCACCTCTCTCCTCTTGCCGGGATACCATCTCCCCGGGTGAGGCAAAATCCATAATTCATGCAGTATTGGAGAAAAGCAGCGGGCTTGGGGGGATTTGAACCCCCGACATTCAGCTTAGGAGGCTGACGCCATATCCTGGCTAGGCCACAAGCCCACGCACTGGACTAAGAGTGTTGCCCATGAGAAGGTATAAGGGTATCGAGCATCCACGTTTCCCGGAAAATATGGATCTCGTTGAGGCTGCCGAAGGGAGAACCCGGTTTTTTGTGCCACGGCAGGACCCGGGACTCCAGTTCCCGCCGGGAAACGCCCCGGTCTTTTACAACCCGCGCATGGAGTTGAACCGTGACACCACCGTCCTGCTGCTCACACTCCTCCGGCCGCGGGATTACCTCGACGCCATGGGGGCTTCAGGCGTCCGGGGGCTCCGGGTGGCGGGCGAGGTCGGGATACCGGTGACGATCAACGACCGGAGCGAGAGAGCGGCCGACCTGATCCGGCATAACGTCAAGACCTCCGGCCTGGAGGTCGAGGTCACCTGCCAGGACGCAAACGTGCTTATGAGCGGGAGGAGGTTTGATGCCGTCGACCTCGACCCCTTCGGCACACCGGCGCCCTTTACCGACTCCGCCGCACGGAGCGCCGGGAACTACCTCTTCGTCACCGCCACCGACACCGCACCGCTCTGCGGGGCCCACCTCCCGGCGGGTATGCGCCGCTACTTCTCCCGGCCCAGGAACACCGAGTACCACGCCGAGGTAGGTCTCCGGACGCTGCTCGGGTTTGTCGTGCGCGAGGTGATCCGCTACGACCGCGGCGTGGAACCGCTCTTCTGTTACGCCCACGAGCACTTCCACCGGCTGCACCTCCGGCTCCGCAGCGGTGCTGCAGCGGCCGACCGGACGCTGGCACGGATAGGCTACGTGATGCAGTGCCCCGGCTGCCTCTACCGGACGGAAGAGGCCGGGATTCTCCCCGAACCTGCAGACTGCCCGCTCTGCGGCGCCCGCCTCGTCGCGGTCGGCCCCCTCTGGACGGGCAGGATCAACGACGACCAGACCCTCGCCGCGATGCAGGAGGCCCTGCCGTCGGTCACAGCGGGGACGGCCCCCCGGATATCGAGGCTGCTCTCAACCTGCCGGCAGGAACTCGATACATCAAGCCACTACGACCACCACGTTCTGGCAGGATCGCTACGGGTATCCCCGGCCGGGATCGAGAGCGTGATCGAGCGGCTCAGGTCTCTTGGCTACAGCGCAAGCCGCGCCCACTACTCGGGCACCGCCCTGAAAACAGATGCCCCGCTGCCCCTCCTCCAGGAGGTCATCAGCGGCGGGTGACTATGGTCAGGATGTCGCCGTCAGCGAGCCGGTGGTTGAGCCCGACACGCTGAGCGTCGTGTTTGGCGGATCTGCCCCAAACCTTTGCGTAACGGAACTTATCCGCAAAGTCGCGGTGGAGACGGTTGCAGACGTCCTCAACCGTCGCCGGGCTCCGGATGATCAGCGGTTCGTCCAGGTCGGCGGGGCCGCCGACCGGTTTCAGGTAGACGCGCATGAACCGCAGGTTATCAAAGATGGCGTCCCTGAGTTCTTCGATGTTGTAGCCGCTCTGCGCAGAGACCATGATCGGGGGCTCACCGAACCTCTCGGTAAGGTTCTTCTCGATCTCCTGCCGCATCCTCTCGTCGACCAGGTCGACCTTGTTGACCGCGATGAACGCCGGGACGTAGACGCGGTTTCCAATCATAGCATCGATGAAATCGTCCTGGGTGACTCCTTCACGGATCAGGACTTCGGCGTTCATGATCTTGTTCTCAGCCAGGATCGAGCGGATCTCCTCTATATCGAGGTCAACGGCACCGACGGTGTTCAGCCTTATCCCGCCGCTGCCGGTCTTCTTGATGGTTATATCGGGCCTCTCCCGGTTGATCCGGATACCTGCATCGTGGAGTTCGCGGAGGAGGACGTCTGTGTGCTGCTGGTTAAAGACGTCGACCAGTATCAGGATCAGGTCAGCGCTCCGCACGACAGCGATGACCTCCTTCCCGCGGCCCTTCCCCATGGCTGCGCCGGCTATCAGCCCCGGGATATCCAGGATCTGGATCTTTGCGCCCCGGTGCTCCATCAAGCCCGGTATGACGGAGACTGTCGTGAAGGCGTAGGAGGCCGTCTCGCTCAGGTTCTCACCGGTGAGACTGTTGAGCAGCGTGCTCTTACCGACAGACGGGAACCCAACGAGGACAACGGTGGCGTCTCCCGATTTCTTGACGGAGTAGCCTTCCCCCCCTCCGGCGGAGGCCATAGCCCGGGTCACAGCCTCGTCACGGATCTTCGCGACTTTCGCCTTGAGGCGGCCGATGTGTTTGGAGGTCGCCTTGTTGTAGGGAGTTTTCCTGATTTCGTCCTCGATCTCCCGTATCTGCTCTTCGAGACTGTTCATTGCTGCCGGTATAGGTTAGATGGGAAGCTACTTATGGGTGTCTGTGCCAGAAATCGCGAAGAAAAAAGCCCGGATCAGGCTCAGATCGAGTGGTTGCCGTCAGAAATCGGGACGAGAATGGCGGGACAGGTTTAAATACCATAACAGACAACGTTTTAAGGCACATTGGTGCACTGCGCTGCTATAGTGTAGACCGGCCAATCATGCAGGACTCTCACTCCTGCGACTGGGGTTCGAATCCCCATAGCAGCATACTGTTCTTTACCATTGCACACCCCTCGCCGCCACCCCTGATCGAGACGTTTCCATGCAGAAGAAGCAGCGATATCTCGGCGAACGGGGCATCATATTCCTTATCGCGCTGCTCTCGGCGTTCGTTCCGCTCTCGACCGATCTCTACCTTCCCGCCCTGCCGGGGATGGCAGATCTCTTCGGCGTCCCCGCCAGCCTGACCAACCTGACCCTGATCCTCTTCTTCCTCTTCTTCAGCCTCGGTCTCCTCTTCTGGGGGCCTCTCTCCGACAGGTACGGCCGCCGTCCGGTCCTTCTCGCCGGGCTTGCGGTTTATATCATCGCAAGCGCCGGGTGTGCCGCGTCGTGGGGCATATGGCCGCTGATCGCTTTCCGGATCCTCCAGGCCGCAGGAGGCAGCGCCGCTTCTGCTGTATCGATGGCGATGGTCAAGGATCTATACGAGGGTAGAAGACAGGAGTCCGTGCTCGCGATCGTCCAGTCGATGGTCGTCATAACCCCGGCGGTTGCTCCGATTCTCGGGGCGTCCATGCTCCCCTACACCTCATGGCGCGGTCTCTTTCTGGCGCTCGCCCTCATCGGTGCTGTCTCGTTCATCGGCGGCCTCCTGCTCGAGGAGACTGCGTCCTCCCGCTCGACCGGCGGCGTGAGAGAGGCGGTACACAGGCTGGGGATCGTCCTCTCGAACCCCCGGTTCACGTACCTTCTTGTTATATTCTCGCTTGTAAGCACTGCATCGCTTGCCTTCGTCTCGGCGTCGTCTTACATATACCAGGAGGTGTTCGGGCTCTCTGAACAGGTATACAGTCTCTACTTTGCCCTAAACGCCGTCGCTCTGATATCGGGGCCGTTTCTCTACCTCTGGCTCACAAGGCACGTAAGCCGCAGGAAGATCGTCGCTGCCGGTTTTGCCGTCATGGCGGTCAGCGGCGTGCTTGTCTGCCTCTTCGGGGGTCTGGGGCCGCTCGAATTTGCGCTCACCCTTCTGCCCGCCTCGCTCATGGGGAGTTCGGTGCGGCCGGCGGGTGCGTTCCTGATGCTCGATCAGCAGAGGGGGGACACCGGTTCTGCATCCGCCCTGATCAACTGCGCCGGTCTCGTCTTTGGCAGCGCCGGTATGGTTCTGGTCTTCCTTGCCGGAAGCAGCCTGGTGTGGGGCCTGGGGGCGATCAACCTGGCGGTTGGGGCGGTCTGTCTCGCAGCCTGGATGATGATTGGAAAACGGGGAGGGGCCAGAGAGTAAAAAGGAGGGGGGTCCAGCGCTCAACCGCTGCCATACTGCTTCAACCGTGCCTCGAGGGCGCGCGGCAGGAGCACGCGGTCGATGATATGGTATATACCGTTTGTGCACTCGATGTCGGGCTTTATGACGGTGGCTCCGTTCAGCCGTATCCCGGGAGGCGCCCCGGAGATCTCCAGGTGTTCACCCTGCAGCGTCTTGATCGCCTCCATCCCCGCCAGTTCGTATGTGGTGAGTTTGCCCAGGATGACGTGGAACCTGACAAGGTTTGCAACCTTCGCCGGGTCGGCCCTGACGGAGTCCAGCAACTCTTCCGAAAAGAGGGAATACGCATCGTTCGTCGGGAACAATACGGTGTACTCCCCCGGCCCGAGGAGTGTCTTATCCATCCCTCCTGCCCGCAGCAACTCAACGGATATGCTCAACTGCGCGTCCTCCCCTGCGGTCTCAACGATGCTCTTCATGGATAACCCTGAATCAGCCTGAGGGGTATATATAACTTAAGTAATTGGGCTTGCCGGCCCTTCCCGGGAGGTAATAAAGGAGGCCGTTTCACGGAATTCAAAAAAAGCATCCCCGGGGACTTAGATGGGGAGAACCCCTCACTTCCCCGCGATATACTCCTCAAGCAGCCTGAGCGCCTCGTGCTCCCTGGCACCGCCGCACCTCCGGGCAAGGGCGGCGTGGTGCTCGATCAGCTGTAAGAGCCAGGGGTCGTGTTTCCTGACGTAACGGGTTGCATGGACAGCGGCCTCAATAATACTTGCAAACCCCCGGTTCACCGGATGCAGCCGGAGTTCCAGAACCTCTTCCTTCACGGGAGTGAGCCGGACGACAAGCGCCTCGGTGTTCGACCGCTCCACCTCGGCGGTGAACGCAGCCCAGGCCTCCACGTCACGGAGACGGCAGAAGACCTCTTCTC
>Ga0208462_1002388_pt1 | contig 10118 bp, 8 predicted proteins | sample AD_SCU001_MetaG_FD_184452 | JGI IMG/M metagenome (GOLD analysis project Ga0208462, IMG submission 184452) | Active sludge microbial communities of municipal wastewater-treating anaerobic digesters from China - AD_SCU001_MetaG (SPAdes) (version 2) | ecosystem: Engineered > Bioreactor > Anaerobic >...
GCTTCTCTCCCAACATCTGAATACCCCCTTTTTGCCTGAGAATATTCAAATGTTAGTCCACAATTTCTCCCGATGCTTTTTCACATTTTCTACCGGCGTTTTTCTTATTTTACTGTTGATGTCGACAATTGCAGCCTCCGGACTCTCGATGAGTGAAACTTCCTCTAAAGTCGACCCTCTGATCATTTTTGAAATCTGAGGATAGGTCAGCCTGTGAATCCTCTCTTCTATCTCTTTGTAGCTGTGGGAAATGAAGGTCTCGGCTACTGGAAGCTCCTATAGCATAAGAAGTGCAAACTCCATCAGCTTGTTGTCATATAGCATCATCTCATGAATGCATGGGAAGGATCTTATGCCCAGGTTGTTTTCGACAATAGCTATCTTCCTCTTGATCTCTTCATGTTCCTATGGACCAGCATCGAGGAACCAGATTATGAGATCGTGCTTCCTGGCTTTTTCGAGCCAGTTGGAAGTTCTGTGGTCAAACACTTCGTGGAATCTAATCGACTTCATCATTGATTCAAATCGGATATGGCTGATTCAATGACACATTCACTGATGAATATCGTTCAAGCAATTGAACGCGGCCTCCAGCCTGCCAAATTGGTCGTTTCGACATCAGAAAGCAATTGATGATTATCGCTTGATGCTAGGAGTTCCCCTGCCCAGCTGCATATCTCTAGGGGTTTCTTGCTAATCAACAATTAACATAGTGAATTCAAAACAGCTGATGAAATTTGTAGAATTGTTGTTATCGCAAAACTTTGCAATGTGTTTCTTGTGACTAGCTTAGTTTCAATGATTTCGATTTGCAAAAGCCGGTTCTACTAATATTCCCCATCCGTGTCAATCGGCATTCATGAGAGTGTTTCTCCCTCACAATGGCTACTCGGTGAACTTGGTTTCTTTGGAAAGTCTTTCTCCCGCACCTATCAGCAGTTGAGTGTAATCTAATTTTGTTTAATGGTCTTGTGTGTGAGATACATTTAGTGTCGAGAGTTTGAAGTCGAGGAAGTTATTACCATTGATAAAGCATTTATGTATTCACTTTTATTTATTATACACGTTAGTTATATAATACCAATAGATGTTAATTCTGCATGTCTCATTAGTAATCATGATTGTGAGGTAGGTAGTACTGTCTTTCACAAAGAGTGTGATTGAAGTTGAGGAGAGCGTTTGTTGTTGAGTTATTTGGGCATGAGATGTGTTTGCTGTCTATTATCCAATCACTAAGTAAGTGCAACAAACTGAAGTTTCATGTTATAGTTTCAGACTCTGTGAACGAGCATTTGCGGGGCAATAAGCATCTGGCTCCAGACATTGGATGGCATGTGGTAAAGACTGAAGAGCCAATACACAATAGACTATTGAGAAATGCTCTTAGTTTCGGGAGAACAATAGGTAATGTTTTGCGGATTATTCTTGAACACTCAGAGAAGGGGGACATTGTATTAGTTAACTCGCTGGAAACTGATTTTGCGCGTCTGATTCTTAGAAACCTTATAATGGTTCTGAAAAAGAGAAACCTAATAATTCTTATTGGAGTTCATAATGCCTTTTTGTTTATGACCAATGAGGCTGTTGGCGAAGGGAAGAATCTGAAGAGATTCTACAGACAGATTCTTGAGAACAGACTTAAGAAGAAGCATATACCTTCTTTCCTTTCTTACTCTATTTCCTCCATGATACTCATGAATAAGAGAGTCACACTGAGAAGGATCTATGCACTAGCTGTCGGGCATTATGTCTTTGGTGATCAAGTTGTCAAACCAAGTAATTCTCATGTCAGACTAGTATTTCCAGCAAAACCAATCGATGTTGAAGAATTGGGATTAAGATCTCAGAAACTTCGAAATTCCTTGAAAGAACGTGTTGTTTTCACAGTACCAGGGTCTGTGGACTCTTGAAGAAGAAACTACGAGACAATTATTAAGTGTTTCGAAGAAATCGATTTCGACAATTTTGATCTGATTTTTCTTGGAAAACTTGTAGATAAAAGAGTTATAGAACTGCTGAGTCGAACGGCGATAAAGGACAAGATAAAGACTTTTGATCGGCGTATTTCAGAAGAGGAATTCGAATACTGGATGCGCGAAACAGATTTCGTCCTTGCTCCTCTTTCTGAGATTCCGCCTTATGGAAAGTACAAGATATCCGGGAATCCTGGTGACGCTTTGTCCGTTGGATTACCTTTGATTATTCCTTGTGGATATTACGAAAATGCTCTTCCTGATGGGACCATTTGCTACTCATCTCTTAAGCAGCTAAAGGATATCGTTGACAATCTACTTAGTGATTCAGAATATCGTCACTCTATCTCTCTCAAAGCTATAAATAGATCGTTTCAGTTCATGCATGATCTCCATGAGAATTTCTCAATTTGCCGTGAGCTTGAAGAGCTTCAGCAATGAAAGTCTTTGCAATTTATCATAGGATAACTGAGTGAGAAGCACCAAATTATTGTTTCTTCTCTTTAGTTTTATTTTGCTCAAAAGTGTCTATCAAGAGTTCTGCGAATTTCTTGAAGTTTACATCTGCTTTGGCGTGAGTCTCCCATTTTCGTCTCGCTCGATCTCTAACAGTAGGATCTTTTGCCTTTAGAAAGACACTCATGATACCTTTGCATACATCTTCTGGAGTGCAATGGCTGGCGAGCAGCGCACCGGCATCATTGGAAACAAGTTCCGAAGTACCTCCAACGTCTGTTGCAACTACAGGGATACCGAAGCTCATCGCTTCCATAATGGAAACTGGTAGGCCTTCTGATGAACTAGTATTAACAAATACATCCACTGGATTATTTCTGAAGTGGTCAAGCACTTCACTGTGAGTTAGTTGACCAGTAAACGAGTACTCCAAGTTATCACATTTAACTAGTTCTCTTGCTTTGATTAGCATTTGGTCAGCCAATGGACCAGAACCAATGTGCGTCCAGAAGACCTTCTCAGGTTTGATACTCTGAGCGAAGCGTTCAACACCTGCTATGATGAGATCTATTCGTTTGACTTCAGTAATGGAAGAGCAAGAGAGTATTTGAAAACCGTTTTCGGACAACCTGGAAAGCCCGAAGTCTTCTGTTCCCAATCTTGAAACGATAATTTTTCGTGCAAAATCCGGATACCTCTGCAAAAGGTAATTTCTCCCGTCTTCCGATATACAAAAGACTCTATCCAGCATCTCCAGAATTTTCTTTCGATATGGAAGTGGCTTTGGACTTACGTGTTCATAGAGATCGTGACGATGAGCCCTTGATACAGCCGTTATGTTTGGGAATTTTTCTTTTATCAATGATACTCCAAAAGCCGCAAATGTAAGCCAGTAAGAATATAAAATCATGTTGTCTTTTTCTAGATTACACCGCTTTTCAAACCAGTCAAGTATTGTGGTCCCAAGCGCACTGTAATTAATCATTTGATATATTCGTTTCGAGAAGATTGTAGTGCGCTTTTCTCCCAGAAATCTTAAGTTAGAAAGACCCAAAACCGCTCTTCTCATTCTCTTCCTGGAGAGTTTTTCGATCGAACCTAAGAGCGAATAATCTGTTTCTACGCCTTTTGGAACTGACTGCAGCTTACCTCTTTCTGACATTGGAACAATGCAGAGTCTGAAATACTTGCGAAGTATCTCAACTTCACTTTCCAGAAACTCTTCACCCGGAGAAAAGGGATAATGATTTGTGAAAATTGCCAAGACCATTCTTGGCTCCGACATTAATGAATGCCTCCAATTGATCGTGAGAGTATATATCAATATCACGACAAATGCAAAAAGCCTATTGCAAGTCAACCTAACAGACAATTATTCAAAATAACTAATCCTCTTTCTCAGTGTACCCTTTGAAAGTGCGGAATCGATATATTTCTTCTTCCATTCTTCCACAGTTGACAGATAGTTCTGCTCAAGAAAAACTCTCAATGCTAATTCCTGTGGCCAATATGATTCTTTCCTAAAATCAAGAGTTCCATCTTCCAGAAGAAAATAGGTTACCGGAACTCCATTAACTTTGAGCTGAGTTGGAGTCCTCACACCAATGAATGGCGATATTTCAATTATCCAATATCTTCCAGTCGTGTCTTTCATCATATCCAGACCAAGCACGGTCTTTCCAAGCTTTCTGTATGTTTGCTATAAAAAGAAAGTGGAGAAGATCTTATTGTCACAAAACATTAAGGTCCCGAAATCAGGAAAGCAACTGATATTCTGTCTACTTTCAAGAGTATATATCTTCTTCTTTATCTACTAAATCTCAGCAACATCTACAGTAGTAGACAAAGTCACAAGGTCATAATTATTTGATTCCGGTAGCCAGTCAAATCTGCGTGTTTTATCTTTCCCTTAACCCGTCAATTGTTAAAAGCTTAGCATATTTTGTCCAACAAGGATGCATACCGTAATCTCACATCGGCTCGAAAAGAGGCTTTCGTTTCTCAGAAGGCCAAGTGATTTTCATGTATGAAACTTAAGACTCAAAATAATCTTTGCAGTATTTCTTTGGAATAGGCTTTCCGAAAATTCTTGATTTGAAAGCTTTGATGATTTTTCTTATACAACATCTCCAGATAGTCAACGAATTGCTCTATAAATCTCTCTTTCACAAAATAGGACTATTGCGCATTCTGACAACATCCAACAACGAAATTCAGAAATTCTCTTTCTTTTTCAGCATTCCAAACGAAATTAGACTGATTTTTCTGAACCCGCAAGAGCGTTTCTTCATAATTTTCGAGCGCCAATCCTAATTTTCTATGAAACAATTCGGCTGGTAAAGAACTGTCAATAACCACTCCAATTCCAAGACCCTCAACTATTTTTTTCATTGACACAAACCTTTCTGCAACTAAAACAGGTGTCCCAGCAGCTAGCGAATCGTAAAACTTGTTAGGAAGCGAGTAGATATCATTCTTGTAATAAAGATCTGATCTACTATTAAAGGCGATCAGACTGAAAAAGGCTCCAGATATATTTTCTATCATCTGCTCATATGGAAGAAAAGGCAATGATATATCGGCTTCTTTCCAATCAGTTCCTATACATTTTATACGAAAGCCGTTACTCCTAAGTATTCTCGTGAAGGAAGTCTTATCGAATTCAATCATTGAATAAGAAGACTTACCTACATATACAATCTCTCTTTCTCTTTGAGAAGCTGTTTTAGGAGGAATTTGCATCATAGCATAGTTCGGCACTATATGCAAAGGCTTTTCAGTATTAGTTCTCGAAAGCATAAATTCTGCCGCTTCATCAGAGACCGTAACGACTCCATCACAGAGTTTTAGTTGTCTTTTAAGTATGTTCCACAAAAGTGGGTTCAAATAGGCCATTTTTTCGGACAAAAACTGGATAGGCATAATTTCGTGTAGGTCGTATATGAGACACTTTCCTCGTTTCTTCACTTCTTTCATGACCCTTGTAGGCAGAGTCGATGGAAAGCCGTGAAAATAAGCGATATCGTAATCAAGTTCTCTAACAAAAGACATAATTCTTTTGTCGAAGCTAAACCTTGATCTGATTCTTTCTCCAGGACTTCTAGTTGCAGACTTTCTGTTTGAAATAAGGACTACATTACTGACCTCGTCTGATGAGATTTCGCCTGAATACTGATAGTAAACTTTGCCCAGCTTTCTAAAAGCCTCTACTGTTCTATAAACTCTTTTGTCGTGAAGAGAGTGATTGTAACCAATTATTAGTGTATTCAAGAACAAATGCTCCCTTCAATTATCAACTAGATCAAAAGATTCAGCAATCTCATTTTCGATTGATTCCGGATTCAGGGTTTTGCTTTTCCAATCCAGAATACTTTTTCTGAATTCATTATGATTTACGGTGAATCTCTCCAGGCCTCTAATAATTGATTCCCGATCAAATTCCTTCACAGTAACACCAAGATTGTTCTTCTCAATCAGGTCTATTAATGGTGGATTACTTGAGCAAAAGACCGGGACTCCGTTATTTAGATATTCATAAATCTTCTGAGGAGCACAAAGGTAGTTATTCACGTCTTTAGGAAGATAAATTGCCAATCCGCCAAAAGCTTTCCGCTGGATATTAATTGAAGTTCGCCTATCTACTGAACCAAGGTAGTCAAGAAAGTCCTGCTTTGCACCATCTTCAATATGTTTCTTGATTCTTCCGTATATCTTTCCTGCAACAACGAGTTTGATTTTGTGCTTACTGTAGTACTCCTCAAAAGCTTCTAAGAAGGATTTTGGAAGACGATAACTTTTAACCAACCCGGTGTGGCAGAAGTATGGATTTTCTGCAGTCGGTTCGTCGTCGTTTTCTCTCTGTACAGTTAGTTGGTCAATTTGTGGGTAGTTATGTATAACTCCGATTTGCTTATTAGGGAATAATCTCATAATCAGTTCTTTTCTCTCTTTGTTGGGTACGATAACTTTATCAGAAAGTCGAATCGCTCTCATTTCCTCCTTACCGTAAATAATACTTCTTGCTAGAGATAATCTTAAGTATTTCGTCGGCAATTCGAGTAAGACTGTGAATATTCTATTTCCTCTCTTTAGGAGATCTCTAAACTTGTGATCAATAGTCTGTAATTCCCAGCAAGAGTCGCCAACTAACACTATGTCGGTTGAATCAGAGTACAAATCTGAGTCTTTTTTCACGTTTCTAGCGATTTTAAGCTTACGGAAGTAGTTCAAATACTCATAAATCTTAATGGTTGAATTCTGTATTACCGCCTCTTCAAACTTGATATCTTTAAAGTTTTGATAGGGTTCATAGATAATATTTGGCTTTCGCTTAAGTATCAGAAGTCGCACATCTATTGATTTTCTTGACTTCAGCACCCTAACTATGTTAGAAATTGAACTTACATTTGCTGACAAGGAGTCAACTATAATGAGAAACTGTCGCATTATTTTCTCCTTCTTTCTGGTGAGTTCAGTTTAGCTGTACTGCAAAGCTATGGGCTTTCACTCCTATTTCTTCTCCTTAACAAACTTATGAGAATTCTAACTAAAGATTCAAGAGCAATCATGTATGGAATCTTGTACAAGTAATCAGACAATTTCCCAGTGAATACCGGGATGACTTTTTTAGCTCGTTTCTTTCTATAGTAGCTAGTATAATTGCTCAGTACCTCTTGAGAAAAATCTGAACAAGTAGTGCAAGAAGGATATAATTCCTGACTAGGAAGGATTTCGAGCTTTGAGCTTGAGAATCTTGTGGGAATAGTTGAAGTGCTCACCTGAGAATCTTTGACTATTAACCTCACCAAAAAGCCTTTTGAAACACTATCCGGATAATAAGATGTTACGGCGTTCTTCGGAAGATAGGTGTTTCCGATACTGTAAAAAGTTCTGCCAATTCTTGGTTGAATTTCGTGTGCGTGGTGACCCACAATAAGATCTGCTCCGGCTTTGATGATTTCTTCCGCGGCTTTCACCTGCCACGGAGTTGGTAAAATCTCGAGATCAATTCCCCAGTGAGGGTACACGATGAGGTAATCAGTCTTCGATTTCAGTTCACTTACCTGTTCAATTATCTTCTTCAACGAAATCCAGCAAAGATTTACTTCCCTGGCTTTGGCACCAGTGAACCTCCAAGCGAAAGCAAGTACTCCGATTTTTCTCCCTGACACTTCAAAGATAACAAATGGCTTTTCCCTAGTTCCAAAAGTGATGATTTTTTCACTTTGAAGAACCTCTTGCATCTTTCTAAATCTGTTTAGGCCTCCATCCAAAGTATGGTTATTCGCAAGGCTAACATATCTAATATTCAGCAAATCACGGAGTTTCTTAACTGAACCTTCAGACATCCCGAGATCTGTGTCCGTAGGATTATCGGTGATGTATCCTTCTAGGTTAGCAATGACGATTTTTTTACTGAGAAATTCTGTGAGTTCTCGATCAACCTTTGGAACTTTCTGGAAGTTGATGTCACTCAACAGAACGATTTCATCTGGCACCTTTGATCACTCCAAAGTCTTGACTTAAAAGAAGCATGGCTAAAACCTCTGCCAAATAGCAGTTTGGATCGTATCCTCGAGTGCTGAATGAACTGTTGATTAAGTGATACAACTTTCGATAAGCTCCTTGATATCTCTCGGTGAACCTATCTAAAAGGTGTTTTCCTATTAAATCCATTCCCCAAGGATTATGATATCTGTACTTCATGTAGAAATCTTTGGCTTTCATTGTACTGTTGGTTGAAGAGACGAAAGTTGCAAAACTCATCATTAGACTTTTCTTCTTCTTCGCTTTCCTTTTTGCTCTTTCATCGAACGCAACTCCCATCGGTTCAAAAAAAATCTGCTCCACAAAACGATCATAAAACAATTTGTTCTTTTTTTGCTCAACAGGAACAGTAAACCAGAATTCAATGAACCTTCTATCCCAAAAAGGAAGCCACCAGTTGTGTCCAAAGAACTCGTACAATCTAATGGAATTGACAATGAACTTCGATTGTCTTTCAAACCAATTCCATGCTTCAAAGGCCGAATAAGGTTCTAGACCATAACTGATTAACGTCTCTAACTGTCCGCGCACACGTTTCTCAATTTCATAAGGAATTGGCGGTGTCCTGAGGGTGAAATGTTTGGCCAGAGTTGCTGAAACAAGCGAATCGAGTTTTTTGGATTTGTTGGCTTTCAATACCATGGGAGTTAGGTGCGAACCGGCAGAAAAATCTGCAGAGTGTCCTGGCGCAAATGTGAAATGCTGGCCAGGAAAAGATTTCTCGAGCTTCTTCATCAAGAGATACTCCTGAACATGCGGCGTCGAGACAAACCCGTGTGAAACACGAAAGTAGTTCTCGAATTCTTGTGTAGACATCGCATCAAGCAAATCTTCAACAGTGTACTCTACATAATGCCACTTGTAACCCAACCTAGAGGCCACTTCTTTGCTAGGATTCGTTTCAATTTTTCCCGCACCTTTAACTCCATAGTTAACACAAATTACGTTCTCTACTCCCGCTTTTCTCAAAGAACACGCTAGCAATCTTGAATCGTAACCACCACTAAGCGGAACAACAATTGTCCTATCCTTAGAAATCAAAGAAGCTTCATCAAATACTTCTTCTAAAACTGTCTCGAGCCGTTTTGAAAAAACATCACTTCTAAATTGTTGGTTAGTTTTGGGAATATCTTCCAAAATGTCTGACAATGTTTCAGGATCATTCTTGACAAGGACTTTCTTTCCGGCTCTAAACTGAGTAACTGATTTTAATAGAGTCGATATACCTGTTACATAACCAAAAGCAAGAAGATCAACGATAGATTCTTCATCAATCTCGTGTGCTTCATAACAAGGTTGGTCCGTTACTTGTTTCTGCTTACTATCTAAGTAGAGGGGCACTTGCCTTGCAGTTCCAGTATAGACTTTGATTTCCTCTCTGCTCTTCAAAACATAAGTGATTCCCAACCTCTCAAAATCCTCAATTTTCGAAGGTTGCACAGCACTTCCTAAAGGTGAATAGAGTTCCTCCCCTTCATAGAAGCGCCTTATCCATCTATTGTCCCGAAGTTTGAGGTTAAACATTATATGCCCTCTCTTCTGCCCATTAATGAAAATAGACCAGCCATAGAGCCCATACCGTACGAAATATGAAGAGTCATGAATGTCAGAACAGAAGCAAAGAAAACCTTCCAGTTCCTTACTAATCTGGCAATTGATAGCGAAGAAGAGATCACTACGATTAAATAAAGAATTATCGTTCCTAGAAAGAGCGCACTTGGTAGAACACCTACTAAAGATAAGGTCGAACCGAGCACTAAGTATAGAACAAACAGAAACGGCACCATATGTCTTGGCGAGAAAGGAATAGAGGCATGTTTTGCGCCCATGATTACCCAATAACCATTTCCAAAGCTGTTCTTACAGAGTTCCTTGTATGTTGATCGTGAGTAGTAAATCAGCTCAATGTCAGGGAAGAGAATTATTCTACCTCCGGCGCGTTTTAACCTGAGGTTGAATTCAATATCTTGATTCCTTACAAGCTTTTCGTTGAAGTAGCCAATTCTCTCAAAAACCTCTCTCTTATAGCATCCAAAGGGAACAGTATCTACTTCTATAGGCTTGGTGACGCCTGTTCGAAACTTGGCTCCCCCTACACCCAGTGGGCTAGAAAGAACCTTCGAAATTGCAATCCCGACGGTC
>Ga0208462_1002389_pt1 | contig 10103 bp, 5 predicted proteins | sample AD_SCU001_MetaG_FD_184452 | JGI IMG/M metagenome (GOLD analysis project Ga0208462, IMG submission 184452) | Active sludge microbial communities of municipal wastewater-treating anaerobic digesters from China - AD_SCU001_MetaG (SPAdes) (version 2) | ecosystem: Engineered > Bioreactor > Anaerobic >...
CGCGGGAGAGGGAGAACCGGCCGGAGTTCTCGATCAGGGAGGTTCGGTCGATGGGGCCGTCGCCGGAGATCCGGTAGAGCGGCCGGTCGTAGTCGAAGACCGAGTAGTGCTCCTTCGACTGCGAGTACCCGAGGTGCTTCATCGGCATCTCCGTGATGGTCTTCCGGATCGCTTTCACGAGCGTCCGGAACGCGGGCCGGATCCCGGCCGGCATGGTGCCGCGGGCATAGTCGTTGTAGAAGACCGAGATCCCGCCCCGGTCCCGGTAGTAGTCGATGACCGGCATGAAGTGTTTCCGGAACGAGACGGCCCTGCCGGCCTCCGGGTCAGGGGTCTCCCCGTTCTTCTGCGGGATGAACGCCGGGGCTGCAAAGATCGGGTAGTAGTAGAGCAGCCACTTCTCGACGAGCAGGCCGAGGGGGAACGAGACCTGATCGCCGTCGTCCTCCCGCAGGTGGGAGGACTGCTGGCAGATCTCGATGACTCCCCGGAGGAGGGCGTACTGGTAGGTCGCGTCGGCGCTGTCGCGCTCGATGATGGTGTTGATCCGGCGGTACTGGGCGAGATCCATTGTTGTTGCAGGAGAGATCGGGGGGCGGGGAGATATGGGTGTTGGTTTTGGTTGGGAAGAGGTGGAGGGATAGATACATCCCCAAGATTTTATTCAGCCAATTCTGGATGAAATAATTGCCGCTCACTGTTTCACCGGCGCAAGCATCTGAAAATATTCCGTTTGTAATCCATGAGTGATTGACTATCCGTCGTCCAGATGAGCAGGGTTGTGCTCCCTGCTCATTTACAACATGGTGACCCGGACGTGGGCGTGAGAACTAACAGGTTGAAGGAGATGGATGGGGTGCGCGGTCCGGCGTCCGAAGGGGCGGCTGGGCTTTTCTCTTAGCCAGAATCTTTAATAAAGCTATCATCTAGTGCGGAGATATATCCATATGAATTAGGGCCATTTATGTGGACATCCTATGTATTTAGATCAGATTCTCCAACGTCCGATACAGGAATAGTGGAAGAATGATTTTTCGGGAGTCTAGGATGGAATAATTAAAGAGATAAAGATAATTACTTTGCTTTAAGAATTACTCTAATTATTGCTGGCTTTGGACAACATTCATTGTCAGGGGGGATACCGTGGCGTCGCAAAAAACTGTCTTAGATATGTTTGCAGGTGCAGGAGGGCTCACTGAGGGGTTTTTTCGGAAGAATTTCGATATTATTTCCCATATTGAGATGAGTCCCTACGCGGCGCAAACACTCGAAACACGCACCCTATATCACGCTCTTGCGGCAAAAGGACATCAGAATATCTACTATCAGTACTATTATCAAAAGTTGTCCCGGGAAGATTTTCTTGAAGAGTGTAGATCACGTGATATCCCCGACGCCAGTGTTATCAATCAGAAACTTTCGCAGGATACTGAATGTTCGATCATAAATCAGGTCCGCGAACGACTCACTGAAAGGAACAGAGACACTGTCGATGTAATCATAGGTGGTCCTCCCTGTCAGGCGTATTCGCTGATCGGCAGAGCCCGGGATCAGAGAGGAATGCTGGACGATCCCAGGAATTACCTCTATTTGCACTATCTGAGATTTATTGAGGAGTTCAAGCCAGAGATTTTTGTCTTCGAGAATGTACCGGGTCTTTTAAGTGCTAAAGGAGGAGAGATTTACAGTGACCTGCTTAAACGCATCAATGATCTTGGCTATATTACTCCTTCAGAGCCACATATCCTGAATGCCTGTGATTTTGGTGTCGTGCAGGACCGAAAGCGGATCATATTTATTGGTTGGAGGAAGGAGCATGATTTTGACTATCCGGTGTTTGAACGTAACGAACCCCGGTATAAAGTTCGGGATGTTCTTGGCGATCTGCCTGAACTTGAACCCGGGACGGGAACCGATGGCCCCCAGAGTTATAGGGTCGGCTGTCCTTCCAAGTACCTTCGAGAGTACTACATCCGCAACGGTCAAAAATCCGTCCGTCACCATATCGCCCGGAACCATGTTGAGAGAGACCGTGAGATTTACCGAATTGCGATCCGGATGTGGAATGATGGTAAAAAGCGGCTGAGATATAACCAGTTGCCTGATCATCTGAAAACACATGCCAACCAATCCTCGTTTCTTGACAGATACAAGGTGGTCGACAGTAACGGTCTCTCACATTCGATCGTTGCTCATATATCCCGGGACGGACATTACTTCATTCATCCAGACATCAATCAGGCACGGTCCCTGACTGTGCGAGAAGTTGCCCGGATCCAGTCGTTCCCTGATAATTATCTCTTTGAAGGGCCAAGGACCGCTCAATATGTCCAGATCGGGAACGCCGTTCCTCCGCTTATGGCAGCAGGAATTGCCAGAGGTATTGCGGATTTGTTGAAGAGCAATTGAGACACAGGGTATTTCCAGAAACAGATCCATATGGTAAGTAAATGAGGGTACTCGATCTCTTTTGTGGTGCTGGTGGACTTTCACTGGGGTTCAGAGACGCAGGCTTTTCTGTAACCGGTGCTGACATCAACCCACACTCTGCAGAGATCTACTCTATCAACGCGATCGGTGAGTTCATTGAGATCGATCTGGCCCGGGATCCTATTATGGACATGTTTGATGTCATAGTTGGAGGTCCTCCGTGCCGCCCCTGGTCAAATATCAACAGGCAGAGGCGGGGTTCTCTTCATCCAGAGTATAGTCTACTTGAACGTTTTTTTGATCATGTGTTCACGCTTAGACCTCAAGCATTCATCCTTGAGAATGTGCCCCCTCTGGGGAGCGATGAAAAATATATCTCACTCGTCAATAAGGTTATCAATGAAGGGTATAGTGTTGCTTCGCAATCATTGAAGTATTTTGACTATGGGGCCGCAACAAAAAGACAAAGATTGTTTACGGCGGGGTTCAGAGACTTTGGGATGAGTGCAGGTGATTTTTTTATATATCTGAATCATTTAAAGGAGACTCCCATCACAGTTGGTCAGGCAATCGGGAAATATGAACGGTATTCTGAGAGGGATATCCCCGATCATGAATGGCCTCAATTGAGAACAATAGATAAATACAGAAGTTACTATGAATCCGGGAAATATGGATGGTCAAAACTAAAGTACGATGAGTGTGCTCTGTCATTTGGTAACATTATGAAAACATATATCCTCCATCCCCGGGCTGGTGAAGATGGTTTCCCATTGCGGACAATATCTGTGCGGGAGGCTCTTGCAATCATGGGTTTTCCGGACGATTTTCGATTTCCCTCCGGAATGGGACTCGGCATGCGATATCAGATGGTAGCAAACGCTGTTAGCCCTGTGGCGGCACGGAAGATAGCCCAGGTTGTTCGGGAAATGCTTGGAAGGCAGAATTATATCCGGAGTTGAAGCCAGATATATGACGTCTGGATTATGCAAGACGATACAGTGTTCGCTCTTGCAATGGGGTAATACTCATTTCAGAGATTACCCGTGGCGCCATACATGTGATCCATACAGGATCATGATTGCAGAATTTATGTTGCACCGAACAAGGGCCGACCAGGTTGTTCCGGTGTATCTGGGGTTCGTTAAAAAATATCCAGATGTTTTTACCCTTGCACAGGCAGACTATTCTGAAGTCCAGAAAGTAACCGAGCATCTCGGGCTTCACTGGCGTTCCGGGCACTTTATTGAGGCGGCTCGATATATCGTCCAGAAATGGGGTGGAAGATTTCCTGAGACTGAGGAAGGGTTGCGAGAGATTCCAGGTGTTGGAGAGTATGTGGCCGGGGCAATTCTTATCGTCTGTTACGGGAAGCCACACCCGGCCATTGACTCGAACATCGCTCGATTCATCAACAGAATCTATGGTCTGCATCTCACCGTTGAAATACGGAGGAGAAAAGAGATTAAAATGCTGGCTCGAGAGATCTTTGCTGTACAGGATCCTGGTCGGTTTCTCTTTGCGATCCTTGACTTTACTGCTTTAGTATGTAAACCACAAAATCCTCTTCATGACAAGTGTCCATTACGGGGGATTTGTAAGTATTATCAAGATGATGTAAAGGTTTTGAAGAGTTTGTCAAGTGAGTCTCAGAATAAATAACGGAAGGTTTGTGATAATCTGAGCTTCCGCACGACCCTATTAGAAAAAGATGGGTAGAAATGCTAATTTTTGTCCCTATATCTGGTATGGATCAACTCCGTTCATCCATATTGAGCGAAAGTATCTCCGATCGTCATAATTAATGATTTAGTGTCGCAGGTGGTAACTATCCCCTGGCTGAATTTTCTAGGCATTCTAAAGTTGCAAATATGTTTTCTGACTGATGACGTGAGCCGCGCATGAGGGCCTGAAGTCTTGAAGAGAACGCATACCGTTATTATGAGATTATTACTTCACACTAGGACTCTCCAGATCTAGATAAATGTCCCCAAATGTTCTCTGGACTGGGGTTCTTCCGGTATTTTCCCTGGGTTTTATGACAAGATTTGCTTTCATTGGGATGTTGTGTATCTGGAGATACCTGAATGAACGAATAGAATACATTGCTTATTCTTGTATTTTTGAACTCGAACTGGTTTAGGTGAGCCTCAAAAGTCGGTCAATGATTCAAAAGATATTAATAGTCTTATTATTTCATCTTATACTTGGTAGCAGGGTCGCGGATAACCTGGATTATTCCATTGTTTATCAGAAGACTGCAACTAACACACTCAAGAACAGCAACATTATACTCAAGGATGATATAATGCGTGAAAACTATATTACTGAGTTAATTAAAGAGATCCGTGGCCCCAGATCCGGTTCAGATGAAGTCCTTACTTCAGATCCATATTTTGAATATATAACTGGAGTGATAATCCCAAGGTCGTGTAAAAAAGTTGTTCTAACACCTGATTCTGAGCAGATTAAATCAGAAAATGACGATCTGCCACAGGATGATGGTGAGAGTGGGTCAGACAACCTGTTATCTGTGCCCAATGAATTAGACCCCCAAATGAAATCAAAATCATTTGGCATTTCTTTCACTCTGGGTGGATTGAGTCCGGGACTCTCAATCTGCACCTCATGGGCACGATATATACCTGCTAAAGATGATGTTTCAGATGATTGCGCAACAGAGACGGAAAAGACTAAATGGCAGCGGGTACCCTTTTGCAATTCCTTACATATTCAATATTCAAACTTGAAAAATTCACAGATTCCTGTGTACGAAGGAATGGATGGAAGAATTCTTATCAATATTCGTGTGATCCCTGATAGTGAGACTTCTCGAAACATCATTGTTAGCCTGATCAATGATCTGAAGTTAGGACAATGCTGGGGGGAAGAGATTACACAGAAATCTCTGTTTCAGCCCTCAATACGCATTAATGTCGCAGATGAGGGAAAACTAATTGCACCTTCCCAGGATGCGACAACTGTAGGCGAGTACGTTTATAGAGATATTCCCGTTCTTGCAAGGGGACACATGTGCTCCGCGGTCTGGAAAGACATTGAATATCAGAATCAATTTGATCCATCGATTATATGGCCAGAATTTGACTATTCCGATGAGTCTCTAAAGTTTTTACAATGTGACCTCCGCACGGAGTTTGTCCCACTTCATCCCTCGCCCGCACCGGATTTTGATTGGAATTTCTCCGGAGATTCTTTAACACCTGAGTTTTCTGCTCGCCGTCTCTCGGAAGCTTGGAGTGACGATGAACTCATGCGATTTCTATCGCCTCTCATTGAGACCTATCGGAAGTGGGTTACGGAACAGGAAGCAAAGATCTCCGGAGATACCCACGAAGAATCTCTCATCAGTCGTGACATATTGGACAATCAGAAGAAAACCTTGGCACGTCTTGAAGCAGGTCTGGATTGTATTTTACAGAATGAAAATGCAAAGCTTGCATTTTGCTTTGCCAACAGGGTCATCCTGCTTCAGAATCTCTGGAAAAAGAGGAAGTCTGCTGTAGATGTCGGAGAAGATTTTCGCTGGCGTCCATTCCAGCTTGCATTTTTCCTTGCCAGCTTGGAATCTCTCTACAATCGCGATTCTAAATGCCGTGATACGCTGGATCTGCTCTGGGTTCCGACTGGCGGTGGAAAAACCGAGGCGTACCTGGCAATGATGGCCTTTGTAATTGCCCTTCGCAGAAGAGAAATGGCTATAGGGCTGAGAGGAGAGAAATACGATAGGTCCGGTGCAGGCGTCTCGGTTATAACGCGATATACATTGCGATTGCTTACTGTCCAGCAGTTCAGACGGACACTTTTGATGATTGTAGCTGCGGAGTATCTCCGGATCCTCGATGTGAATGGGCAGCATGGTTGGCGACCTGATGGCTGTCTACTTGATGACGATTGGCTCTATGGGTCTGCACGTCTTTCGGCTGGGATGTGGGTTGGCAGTAGCATCTCCCCAAACCATCTTCGCGGTGATAGAGGGGCAGTAATTGCCCTGAAATCCGATGTTGAGAACGGGGAACCGGCACAGGTCGTAAAGTGCCCTGTGTGCGGTTCTTGGCTTTCCCTCCCTCGTGCAGGGCTTACAGAAGGGAAAAACGTTATTTACCTGATAATTAACTCTACGTGTGATATAACTACGTTGAATAGGGCAATTGAGGATGTTGAGCTGCCAGAGTTTATCACGTCTATTAAATTTGTTCCCGATAATCTCCCTGAAGGATACATAAACCTGGTACTAAGCACCGAATCCAATGCAAAAATTCAAGATAAGCAGTTTGATGAATTTATCCATACGCTGGAGGAAACGGTTGAATTTGAGGTTGCCTCATTCAGGCCATCCCGCCCGGGATATTTTCCGGTTCCGCCCGAACCCTCAAGAAGAGGGGATAAATCCCCTGATTTCGAAATTCACTGCAATAACCCGGAATGCGATCTGAATAGAGTCCAAGGATGGAACGAAGCGACACCGTACCCGGGTGGTGAGCCCGTCGGAGCAACTGGGTTTTATTTCTGCAGTCTTCATGGACCGTTTGCAAAGGGAAACAGAATGCCAATACCGGCATATACGACAGATGAGCAGATTTATCACCGATGTCCAACAGTTATCGTGAGTACTGCTGATAAGGTTGCACGACTCGCATTCGAACCCCGGGCGGGCTCTATGTTCGGGGCTGTAAAGCAGTACAATCGGTATTATGGCTATCTTCGTGGTAAGGGCGACGAATACCTTCCGAGCGATACTGTTCAGAGTGCTCTTCAGCCAGAATGTAATGTTGAAGTAAAGCCATTTTGTCCGCCCGATTTGATCGTCCAGGATGAACTGCACCTCATGGAGGGGCCGCTCGGAAGCATGTTTGGCCTGTACGAAGCGATGGTGGATGGGCTGATCCGACATGGAGGTGGAAGACCAAAATATGTGGCTTCATCCGCAACAGTCAACAAGGCAGAGGCACAGGTGGAACAACTCTTCCAACGCAGTTTGTTTCAGTTCCCTCCCCAAGGAGTTACGCATAAGGACAGTTTCTTTGTCAGGTTCCCTGGACCGGATGCAGCATGGGATGAAACCCGGGCAGGAAGGGTATATATGGGTGTTTACGCTCCTGGAATGGCTGCGCTGACACCGCTCATCAGAATCTGGTCTAGATTCCTTCAGACTGGACAAAATCATCAGGATGACGAATATATTAAATATTTCTGGACTCTGGTTGGATATTTTAACTCTATCCGTGAACTGGGTGGAAATCGGTCCCTGTACCGGGAAGATATTGTTGAAAGAGTAAGCCAGATTGCCGATGACTCCCCAAGAGCGCTGGATGCAGGAAAAGTCATTGAACTTTCCAGCCGGATTGACTCAACTGATATACCACAAATTCTTGAGGAACTTGAGCAGGGGGGAAATAGAGAACACACCGAAAACGCCGATGCAATCTTCACCACTTCGATGTTCGGAACCGGCGTAGACATACCTCACCTCTCACTGATGATTGTTAATGGTCAGCCCAAAACCACCTCACAGTATATCCAAGCAACTGGCAGGGTGGGAAGAGAGCACGGTGCACTTGTGACCGTTTTCTACAAGTCTGGAAGGCCACGTGATCTGAGCCATTACGAACTGTTTGCGGGTTATCACAACAGGATTAATCTCATGGTTGAACCTGCATCTGTCGCCCCATTTTCAGAAGGTTGTCTCGAACACGCCGCAGGGCCTATGATGGTTGCGTTCCTCAGAAATATGGGCGAGGCAAAAAATAACTGGGCTCCTAACAATGGCCACCTTATCCAGAGTGAGCAGGCAAATCTCGACCTCGATGAATTTATACACGCATGTTTTGATGGACGGGGCCAGATCCCTGACAGGGTATCCACATTCTTAAAGTCGCAATATGAACACTGGGAAGAGAATTCGCGGAGAATTGGTGCAGGTACACTCCTTAAATTTAATGAATATTCGCAATATGTCCCGGCTACCAATCATGTCGTACTGGGCGATCCCGCTCATGAACGCCGGGAGAGGTTAATTACGGTGTTCAAGAATGCCCCCCAGTCACTGCGGGATGTTGAAGAAACGACTGGATTCGAGGTATAATTATGGTGAGAAGTTTTCAACATTTAAGTCGATCTCAGTTTGTACTTACATATGGACCCGGTTCAATTATCGAAACTAAGAACGGGCCAAGATTGATTCCCAGTTTGAACAGGGGACTCGGAAGTTTCTTTAATGAGGAGATATTTGAAAAGTTTGAGATACCTGATATTCGCCTCTGTAAATATATTCAGAAAAATTCAAACGCGGATAACAAAGCACGTATTATAGCACTTCCCTCAAATGCAGGACTTGAAAAGCCAGAAAATTTCCGCATCTATGCAACTCAATTATTCCCAGTATGGAGAATTTGTTATGGGCGAACTGAAGGGAAAAAACACGCCCCTGTTCTCTATAATAAGTGGGAGTGCCCCCTTTGCAAAAGGCGTCAGGACTCAGGAATTGTCAGGTTTGTTGCCGCGTGCCCTGCCGGGCATCTCGATGAAGTTAACTGGCAGTACGCTATTCACGAACACAAGGATTGCAAACCGGAATACTATTATTGGAAAGTCGGTGGAAGTTCGCTTGCAGATATAGTTGTTGAATGCCCCACCTGTAGAGAAAAAAAGACGATGAAAGAGATCTACAGAACGAAGTTTTTCTGTACTGGTAGATTTCCCGAGAAAGAACAGCCAAAAAATAACTCTTCTCCCTACATTAGTGACCCCAAACGTACAAAAAATTGCATCCATGATATGAAGGTCACCCAGCGACAGTCAACTTCTTTGAGAATCGCAGATACTATAACTCTCCTGACCATCCCAAGATACGACAATCAACTCGCACGAGTTCTGCAGCGAAACAGTGTTTCTGCAATTCTTGATACCATCCTGAATACCCCACAAGCAGTACTTTCCACGATGAGCCAGGAGGATTTGACCAAATGGATCAAGGATACACTTCTCACTAGGGTATCTGATACAGCGATAGATACAATTGTTTCCGCTATCGAATCCATGGGGGTCGTCGAGTTTCTTTCATTTCACAAACAGCTCAGTTCAGAAGAATCATCCTTTATGGATATGATGTACGAGGAGTTTGAATCGCTTCTTTCGGGGGCAGGGATTCATAAGGATAATTTTGTTATGGATAACTACGAAGAGTTCCATCCTGAATCTGTTTCAATTATTCCTGAACTGAAGGTATTCCCCGTTAAGAAAATTCGCACGATCACTGTTCAGACCGGATACCGGCGAATGCAAACAGGTGCCAATAATGACGGTTCACAACCTGTATCGACCGCTGTACCTCTGAACGGGTATTACTGGTATCCCGGATTCGAAGGCTTCGGGGAAGGCATTTTTATCACACCCTCTGCAGGAAAAATCCCGGATCTATCAATGTCAGATGCCTACCATCGATGGATAGATTTCAGTCTTTCTGGATACAGTGGTAATTCTGACTGGACTGATATTTGTGCACTGCCAGAATTTGTCTGGCTACACACCTTATCGCATGCATTAATCAGAGCATTGTCTGGATATACTGGATATTCAGCCGCGTCTCTTCGTGAGCGGGTATATCTGTCACGTGATGGTAAGAACGGTGGCATTCTCATATACAACACTTTCCC
>Ga0208462_1002394_pt1 | contig 10093 bp, 6 predicted proteins | sample AD_SCU001_MetaG_FD_184452 | JGI IMG/M metagenome (GOLD analysis project Ga0208462, IMG submission 184452) | Active sludge microbial communities of municipal wastewater-treating anaerobic digesters from China - AD_SCU001_MetaG (SPAdes) (version 2) | ecosystem: Engineered > Bioreactor > Anaerobic >...
GCCTCGCAAAAGGGCTCGTGTACAACGTGAACGCGGAGATCCGGAACGACGGCCGCGACGGGGACGTCACCGTGACCGCGAGACTGATCGACGAGGAGAAGGGATTTACACGCGATGAGGTCTCGGTACTGGTCTTCATCCCCGCAGGAGAGACGAGACGGGTCAGCCTTACGCTGGACGGGGACGTCGGCAGGACGTACCGGCACAGTGTCGAGGTAAAGTAGAAAGAGGTGTTGCCAGGAGGGTTTTTCGCCCCCTTCTGGTATATTTATTACAGGATGGTTTTAATGCTAATCTCCTACGCCTGCAGCAGATAACTGCTTCTCTCTATAGTATTTGCATTTTGCTCGCAATGGACATTCCAGATGCAATGGGTTTTTTGCCCTGCAGATCGCTGCTGAAAAATCAAGGATCGCAAAGAGAAATCTTCCCGGCTCGTCAACATCAAAGAGGATATCCGCTAGATCCCGTATCTCCTTCTTCCTGCGGATCTCGCCGGTGAGCTGTAAGCCAAAAAATCTGTTTATGAATCGCGCTATATTTGCGTCCACAACACGGTGTGGTTTCTTATAACAGACTGTGATAATCGCACCGGAGACATATTCTCCTACTCCGGGGATGGCCCGTAGACCGTTTTCATTATCCGGGAATATTCCCTGATAATGCTCGACAACATACTTTGCTGCCCCGATAAAGTGGCCTGATCGCCAGTGCAGTCCAAGGTGCTCTGTAACCTCTTTCACATCTGAAGGGTCTGCTTCCGCAAGAGAGTAGACATCAGGATATTTCTGTAAGAATTGGTTATAAACTGGAACAACCTGATCTGCCCGGGTTCTATGAAGCATGAATTCTGCAATCATTATTCGGTAAGGATCCCGGGTGCGGCGCCATGGATAGTCCCTGTAATGTATTTCACCCCAACGAAATAGAGCAGATTGTAGCACCTTCATCTCACCCGGGCTCATAGACAACCCATCCCTGCTAGATCGCATGCGGTCCATGAAAAAGTGATACTATGACTCTACACCGTCTTTCCGGACACTCTCTGCCAGGACCTGCAATATCTTCTTGGCCTGCAAGACCTGTTCCTTCTTCGGTTTCATTCCTCTCCCCGACATCTTCTGCATTCTCCTGAGAAGAGCAATATCCTCGTGAGAGAAACTCTCTGTACTGGCAGCATCCCGGATGATCTTCAGCCACTTCTGGGGAGTCAGCTTTCTGATCAATTGTTCATAATCGACGGACTCCCCCAACAGTGCCGGCCCGTGCCCGGCTGCCGCCTCATTTGCCTGCCCTGTACCGGAAGTCCCTGTCTCCTCAGGTCTGCAGCGGGTCCTCGCGTCACGCGCTCTTACGGTTTCGTTGTCGACCAGCTCGGACTTTAAAGCATCCGGGAGAGAGGCGTTCTTTTTCAGCAGCGATTCCCAGCACTCCTCCTTCTTGCACCACTCAGTGATGTTCTTCCCTCCGGGAGGAGTCGTGATATGTACCTGCACTATCCGGGACAGATCAGTAATGACTTCTTCAAGAGCCGGCGAGAGCCCCTGTTCCTTCCAGATTCGCTCCAGGTTAATGCGCTGATCTGTGAGTTTCGACAGAAGGGCAACTGTGTAAGTGACAATGTTCGCCTTGTATCCGCCATATTTAAGGCCCTGGATGATCTTATCCGTGCGTCTGAAAAGAATTGCCTGTGCGATCAGGAGTCGGAAGTATTCGGCATCCGGAACAAACTCACCCCGCTCCCTGTATCGGATAATGAAATCGCGGTAATTCTTCTCTGCACCGAGGCTGACGATATAGGGCAGCTGGTCCCAGGACTGTTCAAACTTCGCAAGATCTGTTTTGGTGAAACGCTGTGCGGTCGGGTTCTGCTCCCCAAATACCCTCCTCTGTTTTGGAGTGATTTTTCGTGCCTTATCATCCTGGTACTGCCCACGGGCACGCTCATAATACCAGTGGGTTTCCAGCTGGCTCCCTCTTTTTGCCGGAGCCCATATCTGACGGGATAACTTCTGAAGAGTAACATGGAAGGGATCGTTGGAGGTAAAGTCAGCGGTGTTTATTTTATTCTGGCTGTTGGCACATTCAGAGATCTTCGGAACAATATAATCGATATCTTCCGGGCTCTTCAGGACGGTCAGTTTCACCTGAACGTAGACCCCTGATACATCCTTTTTGTCCTTGGTACGGGTGTGGTAGATCGATGCAGTTGTCTGTCCTCCATTCACAATCTGAAAATCCCGGATACGGCGGATCCCTGGCATCCCGCTATCTGTATCCATCAGCTCGACACTTTCGGCAGTTGCAGATATTCCGTTATTGTATGCCAAGAACATATGTGGCTGTTTAAGAATCGTATCGCGGATCCCCTTGTTGACGTTCCCTCTCATCTGCAGGTAGGCGCGGACATTCCGCTCAAGAAGCCGGGGACCGAACTTCCCATAGAGATCTGCAAGAATGTCTGCTGGCATGATACAGAGGTATGTGGTGTATACCGGGTTCTCCTCTGGCATAGGGAGGCATAGGAGAGGCTTCCCGAAGTCGCTGACCAGATCAATCTCAATTGGTTCAAGGCGATTCTCTGAACTTACCAGCCGGTGCAGCCGCTGCATATCCCAGACATGGCTGGAGATCCGGTATGAGCCGCAGTCCTCATCCTCGATAGCGTCGATACCGGCAATGCCATCGGTCAGGGCAAATAGCCGGACGTGGGTGAGCCTGTTCCGGAGCTGGTATATGCGATCGGCCAGATCAAAAGCTGGCGAGGACTCCTCCAGATTCGCGTAGTCACGCCGGATTGCCCTATCAAAGAATGTTCTGAGTCGTTTCAGCTGCTGTTGGAGATCCCCTTTCGTAACGCGGACAGGTGGACATTCACCGGTATAATGCGAAACAAACAGATCAAGGTCCTCATTATCATTGAAAAAAGCATATCCGTTAACTTTGATGCCTCGCGCCTGATGGGTGCAGATCTCGCGGTCATCGATCTCTCCCGCATCGGCAAGGTACTCCATCATCAGATTTGTAAACTGCTCTTCCGAAAACGCCTCGGCATCCGTATCCCGGGAGCCCGCTATGATATCCTGACAAAACTTCTCTGCAAACTGATTGAGTTCTAAATCACTCATTTCTGCACCCTGCAATCATTGTTCGGAATGTCTCATCATCCACGACAAAGGCAGCACAGGCTGAGAGACTTACTGAGTACTGAACATCCCCCACCCCGCTAACAAGATCCCGTTCAGTTATCCGGGGAAAACCCTCTATGATATGGAATATCTGCCCGGATCTGTCTGCGTAGCCTGTATCCTCATATCTGTCTCGGTGCTCATCCAGATAGCCTGCCAGAATCAGAAGATCCTCAAAAAGCACAGAATTAACAGGATCTCTGGACAACATATCACGGATATTGTCAATAATCCCCGGTAGTGTCTCACCACCGTCACGCACTTCTCTGAGCGAAAGGTGATACAGGTATAGTACGTCCAGACCGGTGTCATCCAGTTGCTGTTCACTTGATATCGGCACTTTCTGATGCTGCTTGGCGATGCTGGTCTTCACCTCGATAGCAATGCCAGAGATCTGGAAGTCCTGCTGGGCTTTGCGTGGTCCGATCCATGCTGGAACAGCCTGCTCGGCCCCGACAGCGGGTATGAGGTAATCCTGCAGGAACCTGAGTTCACCATACAGACCCCTTTGTGCAACCGGGCTCAGCCCTTCCGGTCCGTACCGGTCGAGGAACTGCTGCCACATCACCAGCCGCTGAAGAAGAGCCTTCAACATGGCCTTCTCTGAAGGCTCGCGGGAACAGGAGGATACAACATCTTCCGTAAGCCGGGAGAAAATATCCTGATACCGACGGTCGTTCAGAACCAGCTGGATTGTCGCATGATGGCCCCTGTCTCCTGGCAGGACGGTCTGCCGTATCTCAAAACCTTTCGAACGCGGGAGTGACCACTGGTTGATTACGCTTTCACGTCTGATCCGGATCAGGAGCATCCGGCTGTTATCCGGCACCTGCACACCAAGGAGGAAGTCAAATGCCGAATCCTGAAGTACTCGCAGCGTGAGAATATCCTCTCGGGTTATGCCTCCGGCACGCTGCTCCAGATCAGCCCAGATCCGATCAAAGTCTTCAGCTGCCAAACTCCTGCTCCCAGTAGATATTATTCACCTTATACTCCACCTTTACATCCTTCGGGCTGTCAGGAATGCTGAATGCAAGCCCCATAACCGGTACTTCGACCTTGGGTGGTTCAGGGTCAAGCGGATAAATAAGAAGCAGCCCGCGCTGGGGAGACCGGATCTTCCGGATATATGGGCCGCTCGGATCTGTCAGGTTTGCCGGATTTGCCGGATCCCCGTCTTTCTTTGGGCGAATTTTCCGGTCAGGGTCAGCCTGCATCATCTGGAGAGCTTCATGGTGTTGTTCCGGGGTAAGGTCAATAAATTCATGCTTAGGATCGATAATGTGCCCCTTGGTCAGCGCGTACTTCGAATCTGATGGATTCGGATCTTTACGCTTGGTGAGGCCAACTTCGTGGCCACCAAGGGACAGAGTCCGGGTTGCCGTACTATTGTGGATCAGGACAACCGTCCAGTGCGTAAGTTCGCCCTGGGAAGACCGTTTTTGAATGTAATCTTTCAGGAGTCCCGGATTTGCCTTTCTGCAGGCTTCATGTATAATATACTCATTCAGCATCCCAAGGACAGCGGGGGTTGGCACATTTTCCCAGCGAAGATGCTGTTTGGATGAATCAGAGGGGGAGGGACTGCCCAGACCTCGGATAAACTGATCGATCGCATTCAGATTATTTCTGAGAGTAGCCGGATCTCTGTGGAAGAATACCGTTTCAATAAGGGAATTACCGTAAGATACGTTCATTACCGTCCCGTTCCGCATTTTATTAACAGCGGTGATCAGCAGCCCGTCTGGATGTGTCCGGACACGGAGGCCATAATCGGACGGAGTGCTGTTCAGGGTTGCCATATAGTCGAATTCACTCCGCAACTCCTCGGACGCGAGATTGATATGCTGATACCATTCGACCAGATCCCGGGATGTGTAGAGCCGGCAGAGATCGATATAGCCCGGGCGGAAACCAAACCACCGCCCCATCTGCATCAGTGTGTCGTACATCTTTGATGCCCGGAGGTAGTAACTGACGCTGAGCCCTTCCAGCGTCAGCCCTCGGGAAAGTTTGTCCCCGCCGATTGCAATAGCGCTCAGCCCGTCAGGATACTCGTTATAATCCAGGGCATCCTTTGCCGTCCCGTTGATCAGTTTAACCTGAATCCGGGCTGCAGCATCATACAAATGTGACTGAACCTCATCCCATGTCACTTCGGTTATCAACGGATCGCTTATCTGCTGCAGAACGGAGCGTGTTGTCGGAATATAATCCGAATTCCAGAGTTCCTCCATCTCTCTGTAGATTCCATCGGAGGACAGAGGATCGGTATATTCCAGTTGACGGCGTAACCGGTTCAGTTCATCGTTGATCCGTCTTCCGACCTCTTTCTGAACATTGGTATACCGGGTTACATGGACCAGCATTGAGTTATGATTCTTCCGTTCGCCGCGGGCTCTCCGGACAGCACATGAGAGGATGAAGGATTTTAACGCCTTCTTCAGGGATTCTGGGAGCCTCCCGGGGATGTGATCCTTTCCATGATCGTCGGGGATAAACTTCTGGTAGTCATCGATTTTCCTGATTATCTGAAGATCGCTCCGGCTTTCCGCATCGTTCTCCCCGTTCCGGGAGAACCCGAAGATCTGTGATGGACCGATGTAATTCGGTGGTGGCGGGAGGTTTACAATGAAATCCCGGGGAAAGAGATCTTCACCGTGGGTCGTGGTCTCCCCCTCCGGGTAGATGAAAATGTTGGCAAACGGTGTCGCGGTGTAACCCACATATGCACTCTTCTCAAAATGGCTCAGGAGTGCGCGTATTTTACCATTTATCGCACTGACGTCGTAATCATCAAGCGGAAGTCCGTTTTCGTCCCGTGGAATGGTTGTTGTGTTCACCGATGCATTATCCGCTTCATCATCGATGACGAGAAGGGGAATACCGTGTACAATTTTCTTCAGGGTGTGGGGGTCTTCGTGCCCTCTGATATTAACAGCCCAGTTGATAAGATTTGCGAGAACGGATTTGTTCTTCTTGACGACAAGCAGAATGGGATCACTGCCCCCGAGCATAACCCCGGCCTGGGACGCGATTTTCCGGTTGAAGTCACCCTTGTCAGCACTGCTGGTCAGAGAGTGAACTGTGATGAATTCCTCTCCTGGCAGCCTTCCGACACCAATCCGGAGATTTTGATGGTCAAAAGCACGATTCAGTTGAGTATCAAATCCGAGGAACCCCTGGTCAAGACGCAGTTGGGTCTGGCTTCGTAGACTCTTGTGCATGCCGGCAAGAACAATAATAAGTCTGTATCCTGCATCGGCTGCTTTACAGATAAGCCCTGTATAATTTGCGGTCTTTCCTGACTGGACGTGCCCGACCACCATCCCACGGCGATCCCATGCTCCCTCCCGCTGCGGTTCTTCAAGCCGCTCAAGCACTCGATCGGTGAGATCGTCGAGAGTCATGATGCTTTGCTCGGAGAATCCTTTCTCCTCCATCAGATAGCGTTCGTACCGCTTCCAGAACTTCCATTCTATCTGGCTTTTTCTGTACGGTAGCCAGACAGTGTGATTCTTCTTTTCTTCCAGTATAGTTGCCGTGCCCCGCCAGACCTCGCATCGGGACTCAATATCCCTGATCAGCCGGTCTCTGTCCACAGAGACCTGGTTCCCTTCCGCATGAAGCATTGCAAGGACAAGGTCTGCCTTCTTCTGAATGATTTCCGGGGTAGGATACGGTTCCCCTTTCAGCATGACAAGAACGAGCGAAGCCGCTTGATCATATGCATCTGCCATTATCTTTCCTCCAGTGATTCGAAAAATGCTGATATGTACTCAGGATAATCGCAGAAGGGCTCCATCCGGGCAAGCCTTTTCTCTGCCTCGGCAGCAGGAACTCCGGAATGTCTCATGGATAACCAGACCTCATTCATTACTACACGAAGCTCTTCTGACGGACAGCCTTCGAAGGGACGGCGAAGTTTGTCCGGATTGTCCGTATTGTTTACGATAATAGTCGGGACTGGGACAGTCTCCTCAACCAGCCTCAGCATCGCCTCGAGGTTCTTCCTGTTGTCACCAGAATTCTCGAGGGCGGCTGCAACAAGGGGGTGGCTGCGGTTGACGGTGTAGAAATACATGCCGTCCTTGGCGTTTGTATTCCATGGGAACACGAAATCCTCGGCAGTCTGGCGCTCAATCACCTTTCCCCGGTGTCGGTACACCGCCGTGGCACGTTCGATCGTCAAACGGGCAATACGTTTGAAGTCTTCGCGGAGGTGAGCAGGAGGGCGAGCAACGGATTTTCTGACATCAATCTTCCAGTCTTCGTCCATTGTATTGGGGATATCCACGATTATCCGGGCAAGTTTGGTGTGCGCTTCCTTCCGGAATCCGAGGCCGAGCCAGTCCCCGGCAACAATGAGGCGATTGTTACGATAGATGTAAAATCCCTGGCGGGCGTTCCAGCCCCCCGGTCCGCCTGCGGCCTCATAAACCCGGTCGCTCAACTTTGATCGGTAAGGAAGAACAAACGGTCGGACCGTGATTTTTCTTCCTGAATGATAGAGGGGTTCTTCGGGAAGGAGCTGTGTTGCGGGGTGATTCCTAAGAAACGGATCCCACGGCGAAAGTGGGCGGTTATTGATAAAGATTTTCAGAGAATCTGGGCTCTCAAGGAATCGGTGAAATACCATGCCAAGATGACTTTTGACCGTATCAATGTACTCATAAAAGAGGTTCTCACGCTGTGAATCATCCTTCTCAGCCCCTCGGACCAGACGATCTATCTGCTCCCATAAAACGATTGTACCGCTTTTCCTGGTTTCGAAGGCTGAGAAGATACTGTTACAATCCCGTGGATCCGCCTTCTTTAATCGCCACTCGCCGCACTGGTTTACATAATCGAGATCCCAGACCCGGATAACCGGTTCATGTCCAGCGGCTTTCGATCCGACGGAGAGCTTCCGGCACTGTGAAAATGAGGCGGTCTTCAGACCCAGCCCGAACCGGCCCAGATCGGCCGGGTCGCGGTCTTCCAACGGATTCCTGCTCCCCGGCCGCATGGCGTTAACCAGATCGTCTTCGGTCATCCCGCAGCCGTCGTCGATAATGGCAATGGTGGACTGCTCTCCATGCCAGGAAAACTGAATGTGGACGTTGCGGGCACCTGCGGTAATACTGTTATCGACGATATCAGCGATCGATGCCTCAAGGCTGTAACCGAATGACCGTAACGATTCAATCAGCGCGCCAGGATCCGGATTTACTACATCAAATGCGTCTGATATGGTGGAATTCATGCTAGGTCATTTCCTGGTGGCGCTGAGCCAGAAAGGGCAGCTCACGTAATCGGAAATGGCATGCAATGGAGGTTAAATCTTTTGATCCTGATTTCAGACTTTGTCGAGCAGGATCTTGATTTCCCGTGCAATCCCCTTGGCCATCAGTGGGGGGACTGCGTTTCCAATCTGGACATACTGTGCCGTCCTCGGACCTTCGAAGAGATAATTGTCGGGGAATGACTGGAGACGGGCAGCTTCTCGCACCGTAAGGGAGCGGGCCTGCCTGATGTCTGGATGGATAAAGTAGTGCCCGTCTTTAGAAAGATGAGCAACAACCGCATGGGAAAGGCCATCCCCATCGACCACTTTGAACCGATCCCGGAACGATGACCGGTTTTTATGCGTCTTCAGGTTCTCTGGCAGATCGTCATACTGCAGACGTTTACCATCCTCCCACGTCCGTATCGCAATCCGGTAGATCTCACGGTCCCTATCGGTATGGGTCCGGGCAACATGATGCCGGACAGATTTCTGGCCATTGCGAATCTCATATTTCCGAAGATACTTGCACGGACACCCGGGTCTGTAACTCTGGGGGCCATCAGTACCCGTTCCGGGTTCGAGCTCAGGAAGATCCGTCAGCACGTTCCATACGTGATATGGGGGTTCATCACATCCAAATTCTGGATACTCAAAATCATACTCTTTCTTCCATCCGATGAAGATGATCCGCTTCCGGTTCTGCAAGACGCCGAAATCCCGTGCATTCAGTATCTGCGGTTTGGCATTGGTGTAATATCCGAGGCGATCGATCCTCCGGAGGAAGTCCGAATAAATTTCACCGTTTCTGGCGCTGATAAGGCCTGGGACGTTTTCAAACACGAATACCTCCGGTTCAAATTCGTTGATGAATCGAAGGTAATGGAGATACAGGTGATTTCGCGGATCGTTCCGCATACTTTCCGGGTCCCTGCCTCTTCCAATCAGGGAGTATGCCTGACATGGTGGGCCCCCGATGATTACATCCACATGATTACGGCCGATTTCAGCAAGCCTGCCATAGACCTTTTTTACAACTGAATCCTCGGTCACGCGCGAAAGTTCACAGTTGATGACTCCGGAATCAGGGATGCCAAGCGATTTACACTCGTCAAGAAATTCATCCCGGGTCATCTTCTGATTGTAATAACGTTCATAGATTTCCTGATGCCCTTTCGCGTGGAGAGCATGATACAGAGTTCGGGTCTCAAGAGTCCAAGCGGCATGGGTGTTCATTTCGATATGTGAAACGATGTTGAAGTCGTTCCGGAAGAAGCCCTCGGTGAGTCCGCCCGCACCCGCGAACATATCCAGTACTACATGCCGAGATGCCATTGAAAGTCTCACCCTATACTCCAAACCGACCTTGTGCTCCGAACCGAACTGGGATTTAGCCTGACAGATAGTTTTGCCAGGATAAGTGATTAGGGTTTTCCTTTTGCATTAAAACCCTGCCGCGCGGAGTGAAAGTAGAGATCTTGTCATAAACTGCTATTAATGCCTGAATCCGCCATCAGCGAGACCCTCTTCCACTGGCAGTCCCAGAGCACCACATCCGCGTCGTCACCGACGGGCCGGCGCTACATCGAGCACGAACAGCAGGGGAGCCGGATCCTCCTCTTCGTCCGCGAATACAACA
>Ga0208462_1002395_pt1 | contig 10087 bp, 4 predicted proteins | sample AD_SCU001_MetaG_FD_184452 | JGI IMG/M metagenome (GOLD analysis project Ga0208462, IMG submission 184452) | Active sludge microbial communities of municipal wastewater-treating anaerobic digesters from China - AD_SCU001_MetaG (SPAdes) (version 2) | ecosystem: Engineered > Bioreactor > Anaerobic >...
AGACCTGGACGAACGTCTGGAACTACACCGGCAGCAGCCAGATCGGCGTCGACGAGCGGAACGTAACCTCGTTCCTCGCCGGCGAGAACCTTGCCGGCTTCCAGAGCAGCGCCGACTACATGGAGGCCGCCGCGGCCTTCCTGGTCGTCGAGTACCCGGCTCCGCCGGGCAGCATCGCGGTCGCCTCGACCCCCGCCGGCGCGGCGGTCTGGCTCGACGGCGCCGACACCGGTGAAGTCACTGACACCACGCTGGAGAACATCCCGGCCGGCGACCATGTCGTCACCCTGAAACGCGACGGCTACGCCGACGCATCGACGCCGGTCACGGTCTTGAGCGGGGAAACCGCGACCGTCGACCTCACCCTGACCACCCTGACCGGCAGCCTTGCCGTCACCTCGACGCCCGCCGGTGCCGCGATCTTCGTCGACGGCGCCGGGACCGGCAACGTCACGAACACAACCCTCGACGGGATCGCCGTCGGCACCCACACCGTCACCCTGACGAAGGAGGGCTACCGCGATGCGTCCGCTGAGATCGAGATCGCCTACAACCAGACCGCCACCCTCCACCTCGACCTCGCCCGCGCCGCAGGCAGCATCGCCGTCACCTCGGAGCCCACGGGGGCGGCAATCTTCCTGGACAACGTTGACACCGGCAGGACGACGAACGCCCTCCTGGAGGACGTCCCGGCCGGCGACCATGTCGTCACCGTGAAGAAGGCCGGCTACGCCGACGCCTCGATAACCGTGACGGTCGCCGACGACGGGATCGCCGCGGTTTCCTTCACCCTGACCGAGCCGACCGGGAGCATCACCGTCACCTCGGCGCCCGACGGCGCCCGGATCTTCCTCGACGACGCGGATACCGGTGAGATCACCAACGCCACCCTGGCGAACGTCCCGGTCGGCACCCACACCGTCCGGGTGAGCCTCGACGGCTACCTGGACGCGGAGGAGACCGTGACCGTCGCCGCGGGAGCGACCGCTTCGGTCCGCTTCGACCTTGCTACGCCGGCGATCCGCCTCGTCCCCGGCTGGAACTTCGTCTCGACCCCGAAGCGGCTCGCCGACGGCCAGAACACCATCGCAATCTTCGACGGCGTGGACAGCGCCGCCCACTCGGTGCTGTATTACAACGGGACCGGCCGGTGGGAGGCGCTGAGTTCCCAGGCGGCGTTCCGGCCGCTGGACGGGATCTGGATCTACGCGAACACGTCGTACACGATCCCGCTCGCCTTCGCCGCCGGGTCGATGCAGGCTCCGCCCACGAAAGACCTCGACGCCGGCTGGAACGCGATCGGGTTCTCCGACACCGTCCCCGAACCGGCGGTCACCGCGCTCCGGTCGGTCGAGCCGGCCTGGACGACCCTCTTCGGCTGGAAGGCTGACGAGCAGGAGTACGACGTCTCGATCATCCGCGGCGCCACCGGACGCCACGGCGAGACACGGGAACTCGCACCCTTCCGGGGCTACTGGCTCTACATGAACGAGGCGGACACCCTCGCCGCCATCGGGGTGTGAGACCCGTGAAACTCAGGCATGGGATGATCCTGGTCCTCCTCCTGGCCCTCGCCGCCGCACCGGCGGCGGCAGAGGAAGGCGTCCCCACTCTCCCCCACGAGTTTTACGGGAGCGTGACGATCGGGGGCTCACCCGCACCGGCCGGGACCGTCATCACCGCCGTGATCGGCGGCACGGAGTGCGGGTCGGTCACGACGACCGGGTCCGGCGAATACGGTTCCGCCATCAGGCACAAGGGAGCAAACCTCCTGGTCCCCGGGAGCGCGGAGCGGGTCGGGGAGACGATCGCCTTCCTGGTCGACGGGCAGACGGCGCAGGAGACGGCAACCTTCACACCGGGCGAGATGACCCGCCTGGACCTCTCCGTCGCCGGGGAGAGTACTCCCACGCCCACAGCCACTTCCACATCAGGTAGTGGAAGCAGCAGCGGCGGCAGTGGCAGCGGAGGGTCGCAGGGGTCGACACCGACCCCCGTCTCGACCACGTCCGCACCGGTGACGTCCGTCGGGAAGGCATCCCTCCCCCTCTCAGAGACCGGGGAAGTCGGTGAGACGGTGACGGTCAGGACCGGCAATGGTGCCGGCTCCGTGACCATCGGCGAGGGAACGCTTGCCCGCGACGAAAACGGCGACCCGCTCGGTGAAGTGACCGTCGCGAGCGTCGGCGCGGCCGGCATCCCCCAGGCTCCGCCGGGAACGACGATCGGTTTCGCCCTCGACTGCGGGCCGGCCGGCGCCACCTTCGACCCGCCGGTCACCCTCACCTATACCCTCTCTGCGGAGGAATGGGCGAAGATCGGCGATACGGCCATCCTGCAGGTGATGTGGTACAACCCCGGAACCGGTGAGTGGCAGGAGGTCGCCGCGACCGTCAACGCGGCAACCCGGACTGTGACGGCGCAGGTCTCCCACTTCAGCATCTATGCCCTGACCTGGGCCGCAGCATCACCGGCGGCGGAGGCGACCGCCGCAACTCCGGTCGGCGAAGAAACCCCGGCAGGATCCGGTTCGCAGCAGCCTAAGGGGGGCGAAGCCTCATGGGCGCTCATCGCAGCCGGAGCCCTGGTGGTCGCGGCGATCCTGGCGGCGGGATGGTACTTCCTCAGGAAGCGGTAACCCCGCATCCTCTCTTCTTCGCCCCAGGAACGGCGGCCTCTGGACCGATCCCGGGGAATCTTTCAGGCTACCGGACCTGCGCCGGATCGCGTAGTTCTTCACCTCCGGCAGGACAGCGAGGGCATCAGGAATGGCCCTCTGCTCCTTCCCGATCCCCGCGATCAGGCCCCTCTCTCCGGGAAGGACCAGCCACCGGATGTTATCGAATGCCGGGAATACTTCTTCACCAACCCCGCGCCTGCAACCGCTTCGGGTTGTGACCCGGGCGGTTCTTTGCCGGGTTCTTCTTACCGGCGTTTCCGAAGAACCGATCCGCCGTCCGCCCCGATGATATCCAGTACGATGCGCACCGCGTCGGGGACGGCCTTTCGAACCTCATCGGAGAGCCCGATCTCCATATCGGGACCGGGAGGGCGTTTCGGCTGGCATCCGACGATCATGACGTCGATACTGTCTTCGATACGCCGGAGCGCTCCGGCGATGCCTCCGGGATGGGCATCGCGGATGCCGCCTGGCGGCAGGTCGCCGATCCGCAGCCGTGCGACTGCTCCCGACACGGCGCCGAAGTCCACGATATCGACGACTATGAGTTTTTTCGTTCTTTCGGGATCGAGCAGCGTAAATACAAAAGGCGCCGCGCAGATGCCGGCGTCCACCACTTTCACGTTGCCGGGGAGCGCGAACTTCAGCAGTTCCTGCGCCACGGCCGGACCGAAACCGTCATCGGCGAAGAGGAGGTTTCCGCATCCTGCAACGACGATCTCCGGGTACGGCATTTTCAGGCACGCCCGCCGAAGGGGGCGGTCCGGCACGTATCAGGAAACCCAGCCTTTCGACATAACCAGAGGTCGGCGCTGCATACTCGCACGTACCGGCATATACTGTCTTTCGCGATCGTTCTCATTGCACCGGGCAACGCTTTTGTCAACATAGTTTCTCCAATTTTCAGCAAATATTTCAATAAAATAACATTTGGTATTACTTTATTATATATTTGTGTGAATACGGCTCGCCCCATCCCCCGTCCGTACCATAGTGCGGACAGGGGGATGGAAAAGGATCTGGTATGAATACCATATCCGGGATGGCATTCATGCTCGTCTATGAGCCGAAGGCTCATGGTGCGCTGTAAAGAAACGAGAGGACCTGACGGGCCCTCAGGTCCATCCTGCGATACGGTAAAACCGTGCAGGCACCGGGTGCTTCCGGTCGCGCCGCTGCTGTTCGGCGTTTTGTTGTTTGCCGCCCCGGAAACCGGGTTCGGCCGCACACCGCCCGGTCCCGAACCTCCGCGATGCCGCCCGCGGCACGACGTTCCGGCAGGATAATCATACATGAATATGAATAGTAAAGGCGGCCCTGTTGCACTTCAACCATCTCCATGTTGAGTTTTACCGGGCCATCCCCTGCGCCGGGACAATCTTCGTCGTTTGTTCCGGCGCAGCAGCACGCACGCTTTTCCCGGGGCGCCGGGGACATTTTTCCGCAGGTATACGGGCGAACCGATCGTCTCCTGCATCCGGAAGACCTTCGCGGCTGACGGAGATCTCCCCCGATAGCGGCGGTATCCCGCCGGGGCAGCACAGCGGGGTTCACGCGCGCCCGGCTGTTTTTGAACCATACCGGGCATAGCCTCCCCCGGCACCGATACCGACGATACCGGATGGCATCAAAAATATCAATATTATAACTACTTATTAAACATATTGTATATAAAATTCATATAAAATATTAAATAAAAAGATATTTATTGTACTGAAGCGATCCCCTCCTGCCGGGGGGGATGGCCCCTCGGACATCAAACCAACATGGAGATGAAAGAATGAAGACCAAACTGTGCATGCTGACCGGTATGCTCGTGCTGCTGGCGGCGCTCGCAATTGCGGTGCCGGCAGCGGCGTGGCCGACGGGGTATGACTACGACGGCTACCCCCTCCTGACCAACGAGAGCGCCACCCTGAAAGGGTCCGTTTACGTCAGCGCAGGGAACAATTCGGGGCTGACCTCGTCGCCTTACGTCGTCGGGTACAGCAGCATCCCGGCCGGGACCGTCAAGTGGGCGCACCTGTACACCGGTGTATGGGGCGGCACGGAAGAACACGTCGGGTGGGCGAACATCACCGTCACGAACGCGACGGGCACCTATACTCTCGGCAACGAGACGCTGAACAAAAGTAGTATGAGTTCCAGCACGAGCTGTTCGGGGAACGGCAAGTGGCTCATCTGCAAGGACGTGACGAAGTACCTCGACGGGTCGACCCTGTCGGCGACTGCGAGAACGGGGAATATCTACGGAGGATTTGACGGCCGGGTCTATTCCATCGTGCTCGCCGCCGCGATCGAGAACGCGACTTACGGCAACAAAACAGCGTACTGGGTCAACGTGGGCAACGTGAACCTTCACTACGATGCCGGCTACGGGGACCTGAACAACACCCTCACCTGGATGAACGGCACGGCTTATGCATCGAACGAGGCGAAGGTCTACGCGATGCAGTACGTGGGCTCGGTCAACGAACCCGACTACCTCTACTTCAACGCGCCTTCGGCCGAAGACTCTCCTTTCAATCTCGCGAACGTTACATGGGACGTTAACGGGTACAGGAAGTACCAGCTTGATGCCAACAACGTGGCCGACTGCAGCGAGGGCAGTTACTTCGACCTCGACGTATTCACGGTGTCTAACGACACGACCGCACTGAAGAAGATCGTCAACCAGGCGGGCAACAACCACCTGGTCTTCTGGCGCGGCCACGATACCGACAGAGACGGCGTCATCGGGGGCTCGTGGATGGGCACCGAGTACGAAGGGGAGGTGTACGTCTCTCCGATGGTGGCGGCGCTGGTGCTGAAGGACATCACGCGCGTCTACGACTTCTCGGACGACACGCCGGGCGCGGCGGGGACGGACCTCCTTGCCTACAAAGGCGAGGTAAACATGCTCCAGCCGACCGGCAACGATGTCCCGACGGACAGCGTCACCTACTCGAACATCGAGGCGGACGACGGGGATTATGAGGTCTTTGAGACAAGTACCAACGGCACCTATGCCGCGCAGCGGTTCGTCTTCGGGATCGACGAGAGCGCGGGCAGCATCGACGGCCTGACGGCGACCTGGAACGGCATGGGGTACCATGACGGCGGTTCGGCGTACAACGGCACCTACCTCTACATCTGGAACGCCAACGCCGGATCGTACCAGGAACTTGCAAACACCACCAGCGGCAGCGAGACGACACTCTCCGGCGGTGTGACCTCGAACATCGGCAACTACATCAGCAGCGGCAACGTGACGGTGCTCAGCGTGCAGAAAAGCATGGCAGATGAAAACGCAGAGACAACATCAACCATCAAAACCGACTACGTGAAGCTGGTCGTCGACCCGAAGGTCTGACCACCTACCCTTTTTTCGACCGGCACGCGGAACCGGCGAACCGCTGGCTCTCGCGTTCCCGGCGGCATTCCGGCCGGAAGGCCGGGGCATCCGTCTTTGAGTGGCACTAACATCGGAAACATATGTCCAAATTAATACCTTTTTTATAAAAATGATGATTCGGTATGAATGATCTCATTTTATATATGACGAAATGTTATCTTCTGATCGTCCGATTTTATCATCAACGCTCTCCCGATCGCCCGGGCGGAGTGCTGGTGTGCCGGGCCTGATGAAACGCTAAAGAAGGAGCTGAACGAAAAATGCAACGAACCTTGCTGATTGTTTGTATCGCTGCACTGCTGTGCACGACCGCGCTGGCCGCGCCCGCGGCCGCGACGATGTGGTATTTCTACGATGGCGACAACATCAATGACTATACCACCTATGACGGATCGCACTTCAATGAGATAGCATCCGGAGACACCATTTACGTCTACAATGGCTCGTATGGCGATCTGGGTGTCGATAAGCCGAATCTCACCGTTGTGGGGGAAGGAACTGATTGCGTACATGTAGGAAAGATCTGGCTACCCTATGGATCAGGCGTATCTTTTGATGCATCCAGAACAGTGATTTCCGGCTTTTCCGCGGATTATCTGGACGCTGGAACGGATAAAGCCTATAATAGCACGATAAAAGAGTGTATTTTTGATGGCGGCACCGATAACCCTGTAATCAGGATTGAGATCCCGTATACCACCTTTGAAAACAACGTGGTGGTAAACTGCTCCAACAGTTGGGGACCGGTATATGTTACAATAAACGGCGATTACTCGGTGGTAGATAACAACACCATCATTAACGCCACCGGTTCAAGAAGTCTGACCCTCCGCGAAGTGACGAACTGTGTCGTCTCCAACAACACGTTCCTCAATAACGCTGGCGAGGGCATCCGCATCTGGAAGACCACTGCCGCAAACCACACCCTCACCAGAAACACCTTCATCGGCAATAACGGCGGCATCCGGTTCTACGATGCAGGAGAAAACAACCGGATCTATCTCAACGACTTCAAGGACAACACGACCGAGATCATCCTCCAGGGCACGGCCCCGTCCGCCACCTACTGGACCTCCCCCGCCCCCATCGCCTACACCTACAACGGCACCGCCTACTCGAAGGTGATGGGCAACTACTGGTCCGGCTACACCGGGACCGACGCCGACGGCGACGGCATCGGCGACACCCCGTATGCCCTCCCGGAGGGGCTCGGCAACGACACCGCCCCGCTGATGGCGCCGTTCGGCGACTACTTCGGCGGCTCCCCCGGCGGCGACGGCCCGGTCGCCGGCTTCACGGCGAACGTGACCGCCGGCACCGCCCCGCTTGCGGTGCAATTCACCGATGAGTCCACCAACACCCCGACCTCCTGGCTCTGGGACTTCGGCGACAATGCAACCTCGACCGAGCAGAGCCCGGTCCACACCTACGCAGCCGCCGGCACCTACACCGTCAACCTCACGGCCACGAACGCCGCCGGGAGCGATTCCGAGGTCAAGGCCGGCTACATCACGGCCAGCGGATCGCCCGCGGCCCAGGTCGACCTGACCATCGCCGGCACCGTCATCCTGCAGCCGGGGGGCTCGGTCTTTGCCCACGAAGGAAACTTCGTCAAGATCAACACCATCAAGAACAACGGCCCGGACGCCGCCGAAAACATCACGGTCGCCCTGTATGCGAGCGACGTCGCCAACGGTACCGTCGCGGTCGCAGCGACCGCCATTGCAACGCTCGCGAGCGGCGGCACCAACACCACCGTCCTCTACGACCCCACCGTCCGGACATCTGAGGTACTTGGCAATACCGTAACCTACACCGCAGCCGTCGACCCGGACAACCGGATCGCCGAGACCGACGAAGCCAACAACAACAAGGCCAGCGCCGCCACCACGATCAAGTACAACGGGTTCAAGGGCAAGCGCTACACCGACGGCAGCGACCTCGAGACGACAGCCGCCTACGACGGGCGCTACGGACTGGTCTATTCCGCCGGCAATACCGTCTACAGCAGCAGCGCGAGCGCAAAGTCGTTCGCCTTCACATCAACCGATCTGCCGATACCCGCCGGGGCAACCGTGGTGGACGCCCGGCTCTACCAGGCGTGCCGGTATGGCAATCCCGGCTGGATGATGTTCTTCAACGCCCAGAACATCACGGGAACAGAGGAGGCAGTCTATGCCGACCGCGGCTACTACACGCAGGATTACGACGAAGGCGTGTACGTCTATAACGTGACCGATCTATTCAGCACGTCCGGCAACACCCTTGACGTGACACAGGCCAGCACGGGCGGCTCGATGTTCGGTGCCTACATGGTGGTCGTGTACAGCGACCCTGCCGCCACCGAGAAGGCGATCCGGATCAACTGCGAATTCGACCGGCTGAAGTCCTTCACGACGAGCGGATTGCCCACGGTCACCGATGAGGAGGCCACGGCCTGGGCCAACTTCGCGGATGTCGACACAGCGGGGCTTGCCGGTGCCAAGGTGATCGCGATCTGCCCGAACTGTGACGGCTCCGCCTCGTTCCTCTTCAACGACCAGCAGTATCCCGCCCTGCTCTCTGCGGGACACCTCTCCGACCCGAAGGTCGCGTTCACGGAATACAACGTGACCGACGCCCTCGTCGCCGGCAACAATACCGCCCGGCTCCGGAGCACCCTCTCCGGGACCACCGGCGACGAGTTCTACGCCGCCAACGCAATCCTCGTCGTCGAGAAGACCGGCGGCTCCTCCGGCGGCGACGCCCCGGTCGCCGACTTCTCCGCCGATGTGACGAACGGCACGGCGCCGCTCGCGGTCACCTTCACCGACCTCTCCACCAACGCCCCGACCGCGTGGGCCTGGGACTTCGGCGATAACGCGACCTCCACCGAGCAGAACGCCACCCACACCTACACCGCGGCCGGGAACTACACCGTCACCCTCACGGCCACCAACGCCGCCGGCAGTGATCCCGAGGTCAAGACCGACTACATCACGGTCGGCGCAGCCGCGCAGGTCGACCTCACCATCGCCGGCACCGTCAACCCGATACCCGCGAGCGCCGTCTTCGTGCGGGAGCCAAATCCCGTCAAGATCAGGAACATCAAAAACAACGGGCCCGACGCGGCCACGAACATCCCGGTCTCCCTGTATGCAAGCGACGTCAGCACGACCGTCCCGATCAACACCACGACCATCGACGCGCTTGCAAGCGGCGCCCAGATCACCATCGATCTCATCGACCCGACGATCCGGAACCTCGAGGGCGGCACCATCGTCTACACCGCCGCCCTCGACCCCGATAACCTCATCCCCGAGACGAACGAGGCGAACAACAACAAATCCAGCACCGCCAAACCCCTGAAGTACAACGGCTACAAGGGCAAAGGCATCTACTGGGACGGCGGCAGCAACATCACCACGAAACAGACCTTCGACCTCCGGGGCGGCATCGTCTACGCCGCCCAGCCGGACAGCGCCTACAAGGGCGTCGGCTGGACCGACCGGACGGAGACCTGGACCGCAGCCGCCCTGCCCGTCCCGGCCGGCGCCACCGTCGAGAAAGTCCTGCTCTACGTCGTCTACAACTGGGACCAGACCCCCGAGGGCGTCCCGAACATGACGGCGACCTTCAACGGCAACACCCTCGCGCTCGGCACTCCCTACATGGACAAGAGCAACTTCGGCGCCTACGCCGACTACGAATACGGGCTCTATCCGGCGGTCGACGTCACGAACCTCTTCGTCCGGGACGGGGACAACACCCTCGTCATGACCCCGAACGCCGGCAACAAGCAGGCCCTCTACCCGAGCACTCTCGCGGTCGTCTACCGCGACCCGACCGCGACCCGGAAACAGATCTTCCTCAACGAGGAGTGCGACGAACTCGCCTATTCCGAGAACAGTTACGGCACCACCCTGGACGAGGCGATCGCCTACGTGCCCTTCTCCGGCATGACCGTCGACCCCGCGAACGTCAAGAACGCCACCCTGCACCTGTTCGTCGGCAGCGCCGGGCCCGATGAAGGC
>Ga0208462_1002399_pt1 | contig 10074 bp, 7 predicted proteins | sample AD_SCU001_MetaG_FD_184452 | JGI IMG/M metagenome (GOLD analysis project Ga0208462, IMG submission 184452) | Active sludge microbial communities of municipal wastewater-treating anaerobic digesters from China - AD_SCU001_MetaG (SPAdes) (version 2) | ecosystem: Engineered > Bioreactor > Anaerobic >...
TCCAGGTGGAACGGATTGTACCTCATTATTACATTCATACCGATAAGTTCTACAGGAGCTTCGTAGGTGTTTCCTTCAAAAGAAACTACCCCATATTTGTTGACTCTTCTTTGTTGAGCATGCAGAAATATTTCCTCCAGTTCAACAGGGGAGAAAAACCTTAGCTTTATGCCATTTTCAAGTGATGAATCCCAACGTTCTTTCGGTGACATACCAATAGCAGTTGGTTTATTAAAATCGTAGTCTTTGGGCTTGCCGCTGAAATAATAGTCTATTACCCGTATGTTCGCCGCGTGGGTAATGATTAAGACGTTTTTGCCTATATAGTCTTCCGCAATCATATCGCAAAAATCGCAGCTACGTTTCATAAATTCCATGAAACTTTCTGTGCCTTTGTCACCGCTTTTGATTGCTTGCCAAAACAATTTCATAGAATCCGAAGTTTCAGCAGTGCCCTCAAACTCACCGCATTTTATTTCGGTGAGCCTATCATCGAATACAATCTGTCCTTTGTAGATAATTTCACAGGTTTGAAGTGCTCGTTTTTGAGGACTGCAAAAACAAGCATCAAAACTAACACTCCTCAAGTTTTCGGCTTGCAGTTTTGCCTGAGCTATTCCTGTTTGATTCAGCTCAGCGTCTGTACAACCATTGAACTTCTTGAATAAGTTCCAATCAGTTTCACCCTGACGGACATTGAACTTCTTGAATAAATTCCAATCGGTTTGACCCTGACGGACGAGGTATATCACAAATAATTTATTCCTCCATTTGATATAGTATATTGCTCTGATTCAGTGAAAGCAGGCAGTACAGCTTCAATATACCCACAGATATCAGCGGGATTGTCGGGGTATATTTTTATTTTCCGATTGCCCATATCGATAAATTCACTTTGATTTTTATCAGCTGGCATTGCCATTCGCGTGCAGATTCTCTTTCGCACGCTCCACGGTTTTCGTCGAAATATCGATGCCACAAAACTTACGGCAGTTTGGTGCAACTTTTACAGCCAATCTACCTGTGCCGACACCAACTTCAAGCACATCCTTATCCATTGATAACTGCATTTCATCAATAAACGCCTGTCCATCCCATTTGTCCATATAAGCTCTCCCTGATGGAGTGTCATGAACAGGATCGTTGTTCTCGTCAATTAGTGCATCATAGTGGTGAATTACATCATGCCTTTCTCCAAATCTTCGCCGATCATCAATGCTCCAGTTATAGTCAAATTCAAAGCTTGTAATCGTCTTATGCCATATTTCATTTTGCATCGGAAATACGCCGCCACCGATCTCTCTTGCGTGTTGCCAAAATCGGTTCATTGGGATATCTGATCCCGTTTTAAGTATAGCTGCACGCAACTTACCCCAAAATTGAGCATGGGCGAAACCGTTAAATTCAAGGATAGCTTTAATAGTTTGCTCCACATCATATTCGACGCGGTGAAGCTGAATTTCCGCAATATCTCCTGTGTCATTCATCAACGCATAGGGCACGCGAATATCAAAATCAGAGGGCATCCCGCAGCTTCCCGGGTTAAGCAATATTTTCCCTGCAACGCTGCCCAAATATTGCAAATGATTATGTCCAAAAAGGCAAATATCGCCAGGGTAGGCGGCAACTTCATCCGAATATTCTTCGGCGGTTTTTTGCATATCACGCATTCCTTCTTCAATTGTGAAAGGGGAGCGCTCCATTTTTCTTGCGTAATCACCTGAATGAAATGCGCCAAGTCTGGGAGTGTGGGGAATCAGGGGAATACTGTGGGATAAATGAACGGTTTTTAACATGCCGTACCCTCCAGATCAGAATGCTCTTTAAACATTCTTCGAAAAGTGCATATTTTCGTTCCATTCCAATGCTTTTTCCTTTTCGATTGCCGTATGCTCAACCCATGCCGGACGTAATCCGCTCTTAATAGCGTTGCGTACCGAACCAAGATTTGACCACGCACAACAGTAAAACGGGACTTTTTCTCTTTTAAGAATTTCAATCGCTAACCGGGAAGTCAAAGCAGCTGCAACACCTTGTCGGCGGTACTCCGGCAGAACATCAATTCCTATTTGCCACATAGTATCACAATCGGCGGAGCATCCGGAAAGGCCAATCAATTTACTGTCATCATATGCACCAACCCCAAGCATATCTAAATGCGGTCTTGCCGGGGATAGCGCATTGCTCCATTGCGGCAGATATAAGTCGGTAAAATCATTCGGCTCTAAAACCCTTGTGTCATATCGGCACGGAAGCTCATACAATACATCAACATCCGGCAACCAATATTCCGCTTGATAGCACGGCAAAAAGCCGTATTTAATAAATTCGTTTGTCAGATGATGTATCTGCGGCATTTCAAAACAGCCATGAGGATATTTTGTGTCAATATACTTTTTAACGAAATCATAAATCTGTTCGTCAACAGAAGCAACGATATTGGAGCCATATGTAATTAAGTCGCAGAAAAACGGCAGATTTAGATAACGCCGGGCATTTTCGTTTGGCTTTGAAATGACTACCACATTTTCTGTCCTTGTAAAATCATCAGGAGAACAATTCGCGTCTATAGCGTGCTGTCCCATTGCAATACGTAAGATTTCAGCATTCCTCAAGCTATTACCTCCAATAACCTTTCTACAGCTGTTAGTATTTGGCCATTTTTTATTCCTTCCACCGAATCCTTCGCCCAATTCGGAAAAACCTCTCGCTGAGAAGCGATAACCAATCCAGACAACGCATCTGCCACATAGTCAACAACAACCTCACGTTCGTCATATTCGCCATATTCAGACAGGAAAGCGACTTTTGCTTCTTCGCTAAAATCCCAGCAAACATTGCGAATGTCAAAATACACATATGATTTGTAAAAGAAATTGTAATCAAAAACCAATGCCGACAAACCATCACGCGCCACGGCAAGGTTGGAATAATGAAAGTCAGAATAGACAAGTGTGTGCGGAAGGCTCATCACGGCAGAACGGATTTGTTCAAAATTATCTTTAATAACTTGCCAAACATACGCATCGCTTGTCCCTGTCCTTTCTTGAACAAGTTTTAAGTTTTCAATCGTCAGTTTATCGTATTCATCTATAAAATCGTGCGTGTCCAAATAATCCCGCCCTTTTTGGTGGAGGATTTTATACCACTCCGCAATAAGTCTTGCAATTTTCGGGTCGCTCATATCATCTGCTGTGCCTAATCTGTAATCGCTTCGCTCAATATCCTCAAGCAAAAGAGAACAGTCAGTTTGAGCGATTACTCTCAACGTGGGAACACTAAGCGATTTTAGAAGCTGATAGTTGGAAATCTCACGGCGGTATTCCGGCTTGTCAAAACATTTTATTACATAGCTATTGTCGGCTGTTGTTACTCGCCAAACTGAAACGCCGTCTTTATTGCGGATTAAAGAGAGGGAGGTAAAGGATATGCCCATGCGTTGCAATTCGGATTCCGCCATGTATTGCACAGTGTTTGCCACTTCGTCCTCCAACACATCCGCAAACCGCCTAATTGCAGCATTATCGACGCTTTTGTCTTCTTTTGAATAGTGAAGTGGTTCTTTCCTAATTTGCACGGCTTTTTGCAATATATCCGCATCGGGGCAAAGGCCTTCATCCAAAGCCCATTCACCGGTTGCGGTTTTGGAAACAATTTTACCTGTGCGCAGGGTATAAATCCCACGCGCAATATCCAAGAGCCAGCCCACCGGATTTCCATATTTTCGCGCTGCCTGAACATGACGAGCGATATCATCACGCATTTGGGAGTATGCAGGGTAAGTCAATTGGCTACGAATATCTTCCCCATACAACAACATACCGCTGTCAAGCAGTTCTGCCATGCCGAAGCTATCCATTTTATAGCTGTCGGTGATGCGCTGGCCGCTAGTTCCCCAATAAACCGTCCTTTCTTTTTTATCCTGTAAGAACGCATCTGCCGAAAGCATTCCGCCCTCAAACAGCCGAAAATACGGGTTGCCGAGATAACGTTCCAGTAAAGCCTGACGAAGCCCAACCAGAGTTTCTGCCTGCTGTTCTGTGATCTCGCAATTAGTAAGAACAAGGATGTCAATATCGCTCCAACCGAGCTGAAAATCGTCAAGCGCAACAGAGCCGAATAGATAAATGGTCGGTTTATTATCTGCAAGAACAGTTACGATTTCGTTGGTCATTATTTGAATGGCTTCGTTCAGTGTCATAGTTTCACCCTCCATTTATCCACCATTTCATCAAAGTATGGGTAAAACCGCTCACTCAAGAATTCGCCTGCCGCCATCATTCCGCAGATTTTATCCGCGGTCACCCACATGGCATCGCAGGTTTCGCCCTCTTGAAAGCGTACAGCTTCAATCGGACAGTCATGCTTAAAAATCCATACGTCCTGAAACCATGTGTGACCGTTGTTTCCTTTATGGGCAGTACGAGGGAACAGCATCCCTTCCTTGTCAATGCAATCAGACTTGAATTTCCCGACAGCATCCTGCTCATAGTCTGGTGCTTCAAATTCTATAAAAACTCGTAGCGCAAGCTCAAAAGCAGGGTAAATATCTTCCGGTTTTGCTTTTCTGTAAGTAATCATATTTCAGCCTCGCTTTCTCTCCGAATCATCGCACCCTTCATACATTCGGAATTATTATGAAAACTCATAATAACAGCCTTTTCTTCCTCAGTACAGCCAATCAATATCTTGATTTCAGAATCCTTTTTGAGCAAGTCAATCGTACAAATGACAGCATCACACACTGGTTCAGAAAAGCTTCCACGCCACACGTCAATGCCACCGCCATCGGGTGAAGTGGTATCTTTCAAATAGCCATAATCTAAAGGAAAGATGAAATCAAACCTTGGGTGCTTTGTTCCTTTCGGGCGGTCGATGACGATTTCCGATTGGGCAATCAGCGTATCAACGGCTGACCAAAAGTCGTCTTTGTGCAGTACATTTTTCTCCAGCCATTTATGCCCTAACGGACTCACTGTTTTCAGCGCAGTCTGCAACCAACCTCTTTGCTCAGCACTCATTTCAGCCTTTGCGGAATCATAGTCTAACTGATAGCCTTCGCGGTCCGTATCAGTAGATTTATACAGTAAAACCAGTTCAGGGGCAAGATAGGGAATACCGTTCCGAGTCAATATCGCTTTTGTTATCGGTAGTGAAATGTTCTCGTTTCGAGCATATAGAAAAGAATCAGCATTACGGTTGTTAAATAAAAACTCGATAAAATCAAGTTTTGTTTGTCCGCTATGGTCAAAATCAAGATAATACATATCTGTTTCGCCATGAGGCGAGAGCTTCACCAGACTGCATCCGTCTTTGAAGCAAAAGATATTTCGCTTTGCCTTTATCTGAAATTTAACATCGGTAATGTGATGAGCTATTCCGCCGCCGCACATTTCAAATACATTCCAACCCAATGATTGCATGTAGAGAATAATCTTATCTCTGTCATGCCAATAAGCAGATACGTCAATATCGCCATGTTTGCGGATTGTTCGATTTAAAAATAACTCAATCGCTAACCCGCCGCAAAGGGCATATTCAAAGCTGCTGTTTTTCAATAGCTCATTGGCTTTTATAATCAATTCATGAGCTATGTATCTGTCCATAATCTTCACCTAAACTCCCAAGCCGATATTAGACTTATCACCCAAATAACTGCCCTGTTCGGTAAAAGCGTCTTTATCAGCGTGATAAACTTTTCCGAAAATCCATAATCCGTCAGACGTTCTATATCCACAAAAATCACATTGGATATAGGATTTTAATCTACCTCAATCACATGAACCTAACGTATAGAGGACTTTCCCATTCTCTTTAAAACTTAGTATGATTTCTTCAACGATTCCTCATCTCCACTACCGAAGATAATACCAAATTGCATATTTCTACCTAAAATTCCCTAATCATTTGACTTATTTATTGAAATTATTCTGCTCATCCAAATTTATCTCAGCTTACTTTATGTATTATCAGAATTTAGTTCGTGGTAACCTAGTGTAGCATCAAAGACTTTCTGGTAAACCCCAACTGCTTCAATACTTCCTTTTAAATATGACTACAATGTTATTCACAAAATAATCCCCTTATGACTAAGTTAATCATTATCACATTACCAAACTTTTCTACTATATCAATAATATCATAATTTTCCAACTAGTCAAACCTATTCGAAAGGATAACTTTTATTTAGACTGATTCAGACTAAAGTATTATGGGAGCGCCCATATAGGCATACGGTGCAGCATTTCTCCAAAAAGCCAGTTGCCAGAAAATATAAAGTGCATATTACTCACCGTAATCCTGTAAGTATGTTGTAAAATTCAAATGACTACAGTGTTATACTTTTTTACCATAGTTAATGCTACAATCAATTTCAATCAGTAGTTAAGCACAGATTTAATCTCAAGCACCTTCCTTCATTCATATTTAAATAACGTCAGAACAAGATAATTTTTCTATAACTAAAGCAATTATTTATTCCAAGGAATATAGATCAAAAATTCCACCCCAGAGAAGTCTTCAGGCTCTCTCAACTGTAATTAAACATCATAACGATCTATGAATGCATCGAGAGAGTATTCTGATGTGCAGTTATAAAGACTATTGCTATATCAGGTTTTATTTCTCTCAGCTTTTCGGCAGATCAAAGTCAGTGGCTCGAAGTCGTTGTATCAAGTAATACAGGTTGTATACAAAAAGGCCCACTGATGTTATAAAGCACCAATGAGCCTAAAGCAGCTTAGTTCCGGCGACCCGGCCATCGTAGCGGAAAACCGCTTTAGACCCGAGTCTTTGCGTCCTTGTCTTTCAACAAGTTTGCCTTTATCGTTTTTTTCAAATTTTATTTATAATTCTATTATACACCAATAGCATTGTTGAAATTTGTCAAAGCTTGCTTATTTTCTTTAACAGTTCAAAATGTCTGTGCCTAAATTTGAACTATCAGAATAAGCATTCACTTTCTTGTATAATTCAGTTAACTGGTTAATTTTATTGAATATAGTCAATGTAGTCAAATAGACTATTGACTGTAAGTACATTGCGTATTAAGATATATATAACTTGCAGAAAATTACATTCAGTTTAAGTTATGAATGAAGCCAGATTTAATGCCATATCATATTAAAGACTAAATATGGCCTAACTGCGATTAAGATAAAAATTAAAGACGCGATGAAGAGAAGAGTAAGTTGTTGATATCTTTTACAGAGAACTCCCAAGCCGCATGGGCGAGCAGCAAATGCAATTTGCGACCAGCCGGTAAGCTGAGAAGGAGTAAAGAATAGATAACCGAAGATGGTCTCAGAGCTTTCGCACCGAATCCTTTTTAGGGTTTAGACTGCGACGGGTGCTCCCGTTATAGTGCCGGAGTATAATCAGGAATCATTTATCCTGCCGTACTTGTTGAGGTTGGTGCTGTGAAGCATCAATAAACCGGGGTGGTAACACGAAGTATCATGCTCTCGTCCCCAGGATATTTATCCTGGAGGTGAGAGCTTTTTTAATGTGCATTTTGCTTAAATAAATATGTTAATCCAAATCAATTAGAAATGAGGTGCATTTATGAATATTTTAATTGGAAATGCGTGGCCATATGCAAACGGCTCTCTGCATATCGGCCATATAGCCGCATTATTACCAGGAGATGTACTGGCAAGGTACTTCAGAGCAAAGGGTGATACAGTATTTTTTGTCACTGGCAGTGATTGTCATGGTACACCAGTCGCAATCAGAGCCAGACAGGAAAACAAAACATCTAAGGAAATCAGTGATTACTATCACAACGAGTTTGCTAACTGTTTTAATCGTCTTGGCTTCTCTTATGACCTATATGGGAAGACATCCAGTAACGAGCATAAAAGCTTTGTTACAGATTTTCATAGGAAACTCTACAATGGTGGGTATGTTTATGAGAAAAGCACTCCGCAGGCGTATTGTGACAAATGCAAGCAATTTTTACCCGATCGCTTTGTAAAAGGATTGTGTCCTCATTGTAGTGAGTTCGCAAGGGGCGACCAGTGCGAAGCGTGCGGAAGTGTACTGGAGCCGGAAAACCTGCTTCAGGCAGAATGCACTATATGCGGAGAACCACCTGAGTTCCGGTCTACCAACCATCTTTACCTGGCTGTCACCCGTATGAAGAATGAGCTTGAAAGATATATTGAGAGCCACAGTGACTGGAGAAAAAATGCTTATGAGATGTCAAAGAGGTATATACATGAAGGACTTCGCGACAGAAGCCTTACCCGGGATCTTGATTGGGGTATTGATGTCCCGAGGGATAAATTTGACGGTAAAAAAATATATATCTGGGCAGAAAATGTTCTGGGCTACCTTTCAGACTGTTATACGCTATGCAATCAGCAAGGATTGGATTTTTATGAATTCTGGAACAACTGCAGGCAATATTATGTGCATGGCAAGGACAACATACCTTTTCATACAATTATTCTTCCTTCGCTGCTATTAGGCCGTACCGATGTCAAGTTGAAGCTGCCCGATGATATTATATCCAGCGAATATCTGACCCTTGAAGGCAGGAAAATTTCCACCAGCAGAAACTGGGCGATATGGGCAAAGGATATCATTGAGCGCTATAATCCTGATTCCATACGCTATTTTCTGATTGGCAACGGTCCCGAAAAAAGAGATACTGACTTTACATGGAGGGAATTCATCAACAGCCATAACGGCGAACTTTTAGGAGCTTATGGTAACTTTGTGAACCGCAGCCTTGTGTTTATTCAAAAGTATTTTGAAAACAAGGTGCCGGAAGCGCAATGCAACCAAAATATTTTGCAATTGTTAACAAAGCTCTATCCAAACATCGGGGGACTTATAGAACAGGGAAACTTCAAGGAAGCACTGGATACAATCTTTGTATTTGTACGAGCAGCAAATAAATACTTCGATGAGGAACAACCGTGGATTACAATAAAGAATAGTGTTGAAAAGTGCAAAGAAACACTGAATACCTGTGTGCAGATTATTGCCAATCTTTCTTACCTACTTGGCCCCTTTTTGCCGTTTTCATCTGCAAAAATAAGAAACATATTAAAGCTTGAAAAGGCAATATGGCAGTGTATAGAAATTCCAAACGGTCTAGAGATTGGGCAGGTGGAAATCTTATTTGAACGGATTGATAAAAAGGTCATCCAGGAGGAAGAGATAAGGCTGAAAGGGCTGTAAGCATATATGCCAGATTCGGCTTTCTGAAGTGTTAAGCACCCTTTTATCCCTAATAAGGAAAAAGCGGAAATATCTCGAGGAAAAACCTGAACATTTAAAGGATATACTTCCGTACAGAAGCGAAAAAGCAAGAACCGAAGGAGCGATAACTCTGGAGAAAGTCAAAAAAGCAATGTATATACTGTATTTTTTAGTATTAATGGGGGCAGAGATCATCTGCCCCTTTACAGTACTTACTATTCAATAGCAATTTAGGCTTCCTCTTTCATTATTTTCATTACGCAGTGGTCACTGCCTGTTTTAACACTTTCTATAAGCTCAACCTTTATTTCATAGCCCAAAGCGTAATTAAAAAGCCGCTTAGTGTAGCCAATCGTACACATACACCACGTTTTAGATAAAGATTTATCCATTCGTTTCACACAACTGCAATAGCACCGTGGATACGAAAAAAAGAGTGTATCGTCTTCGCACCAGAGTGAATAATTATCACAACTGCATTTCTCCGCAAACTCTGTGAGGTTTTTTGATGATAGAAATAATGCTCTCAAGTCATCCATCTGTTTTTTAGAAGGTCCGCACGCACAGTCCATACGGATTTTCTTAATATCATCCCGTGAATATGCATTTTCAAGGTATTCGCACACATCCACTGCCCACTTGAATTTCCGTTCAAAGGTCGCCGATTTTGAAAGCTGCAGATTTTTTGCAAAATCATCTGCAGCAGTTTTGCCAATATTACTCTCAATACTATTGTAAAGCCTTATAGCTTGTAAGTTAGTTAACTGACCCACTTTTCACCGCTCCTTTTCTGCAAGTAAAGAATAAAATGTAATCCATTTGCTTGGTTTTCCGACTCTTTCTTTAGGCAGGTATGATTTTGAA